>Ga0181577_10001783_pt1 | contig 17079 bp, 34 predicted proteins | sample 101ome_21_FD_132468 | JGI IMG/M metagenome (GOLD analysis project Ga0181577, IMG submission 132468) | Coastal salt marsh microbial communities from the Groves Creek Marsh, Skidaway Island, Georgia - 101413BT metaG (megahit assembly) | ecosystem: Environmental > Aquatic > Marine > Intertidal...
CCATCAAGACGTTCTGGTGTGGCGGTGACTCCGATGAGTAGGGCGTCCTTGAAGTGCTGAATGATGGTGTCCCACGATCCGGCCACTGCGTGGTGGGCCTCATCGATGATCAGCAGGTCTGGGGTGAAGTCTGTTTTGGTTAGGCGCCTGACGAGGGTCTGAACTGAGGCGACTTGGACCTTGTGATCTGAGGGCTCGAAGCCTGCAGCGATGATTCCGTGCTCAACGCCAAGGCCGGTGAGCTTGCTTGAGGCCTGCTTGATCAGTTCACGGCGGTGAACAAGGATCAGGGTGCGCTTGCCCTTTTCGGTTGCGCTGGCTGCGATGGCGGTGAAGCAGGCGGTCTTGCCAGCACCGGTCGGCATGACCAGTAGTGCTGAGCGGTGGCCTTTGTAGAAGGCGTAGCGAAGGCCGTTGACGGCGTTGAGCTGATATTGACGAAGTTGGATCAAAACACTTGCACCTCGCTCGCGCACGCTATAGGATGCGCAAGCACACCGCAAGGGGCCTATGACCGAGGGCATCTCGAACGCTGAATATCACAGTCATCCAGCAACCTCGAAAAGCGATCTCGACCTTGCCCACAAGAGCGCCCTGCACTTGTACGACAAGCTGTTCGGTCCTCCTCGTGAAAGCACGCCGACGTTCGACTTCGGCACGATGTTTCACGCTGCTGTTCTCCCCGGAGAAAGCCTTGAGGAGATCGCGATTCGCACCCCTGATGACTATGACGGCCGCACCAAGGCCGGCAAGGAATTCAACAAGCGGGTCCGCGAAGAAAGCAAGCTGATCCTCAACGCAAAGGACGGCCATGCCATCGATCAGATGCTGGCCAGCGTGCAGAAGCATCCGTTTGCTGGTGGCCTGCTCAACGGTGACTTCAAGGGCAAATCAGAGCAAAGCTTCTTTGCTGTTGACAGCGAAACCGGCCTTGAATTGAAGGCTCGCCCTGATTTCATCCTTGATGACCACTCAGTGATCATCGACATCAAAACAACGATGGATGCATCGTTTAAGGGCTTTCAGAAGAGTTTCGCCACCTATCGCTACCACGTCCAAGCTGCTTGGTACTTGTGGGTGGTGGAGTTAGCTACTGGCAAACGCCCCGATGCCTTCTGTTTCGTCGCCGTAGAGAAGCAGCGCCCTTACGGCGTCGGCGTCTACGTCGCTGATGCTGACTCGATTGAGATCGGCATGCAGGAGGCCAAAGAAGACCTCGCAAAGATCGCCAAATGGAAGGAAGAGGATTTCTGGCCTGGCTACTCGGACAACGCCGAGTTGATGACATTGCCGCCGTGGATGCTGAGCAAGACCAAGCCATCAGAAGTCTTGAGTCACGAAGTTACCTGGACACCTGTGCCCGAATGATTACCACCGCACCTGATCCGATTTCACTCGGCACCTTTGGATGCCAGCTGGACTTCTCTTTCTCTAGCGACTTTCCAAAGACTGTGATGACCTGCCCTGCTTGCGGGGAAGACTTCGTCACTCCATTGCGCATCGAGCAGCCTGCGATCCAGTCCGTTTCGATCGTGATCTTCTGCAAGGCATGTGCAGAGCTTTCGCGCCTTTGGATCCACCAGCACCAAGGCCAGACGTATATCGGCTGGGACCCACGCCCTGTGGAGGTGCAGGACTGATGGTCTATTCAAAAGACGTTGGGGTCGGGAACAAGTCTTTTCTGCTCCAGCTAAAAAAAGAACACCCTTTCCTGTTTGAGCACATTATGTGCAAGGAGTATGGGTATGGACGCGATGAAGAGGGTTACTTTATTTTTGACGACTTGACAGAATTCGAGAAAGAGATGCCGAAAGCCCTTTGGCGAACTATTGAAGAAAGGACAATTCGGCTTGAAGGGTCACAAGGCATAGAGCTTCAAATTTTTGACCTAAAAAGGTATATCAACTTCCACAACGGAAAATATGCCTCCCGAATGCGTTACAACATGGACTACCTCATGATTGATAAGGCGCTTCACAAAGGAGAGTGGAAAGGCTTCTCGTACGACGTTACAGACAAAGAGAGCCCTGATTTCTACTTTATGACTCCTGAGATGTCCGCTGCTGATTGGCGCAAGATCCTGAACGCGATGCTTTGCATCCTGAAGAAGCAGTATCGCGAAGCAAAAGCAGAGGAGAAGAAGCCCAAGCCTCGCAAGCCCCGAAGGGTGCCCTTCAAGGAATCAATGTATTCAACAACCTTGCAGACATGACCCGCATGTTCACCAACCAGCCTGACGGCACCTTGTGGCTTGATCAGATCACTAATTGCATCTACGAGGCCAAAGGTGGGGAATGGTTTGCGACTCATCAGTTTGGGTCTGAGCCTGTCCCGCCACCACCACCCCCTTCGATTCGGCGGACGCTGGCCAAGAGCTGGCGGTGCCTGTTTGGAAGGCGCCTCACTTTCAAGATCCTTTGACCACCCTGGGCATCCGCTAGAGCCTGCAAACAAGCTGCAAAGCAGCCACTGTTCCTCAGGAGATCGGCTGGTTGTAAGCCCCAGATTCATCACCCACTCACTTTCTTTTGCTTATGGCACGCGCTGCAGGCACCCCGAACAAGTTCCGGGTCAACGTTGAGCTTTCTCCTTGGTATCGCGAGAAAGTTCGTGAGCTCCGCAAGGACTCTGGCTTTGAATCCGACGACAGCTTCACTCGTTGGTTGGTTCAGAACACAGTGCAGATCCTTTCTGGTGAGCGCGAGCCTCAGTCCAGCAAGCTTGGCGACCTCCGTCTGCGCATGGAAGGCGCCTTGGCCAGCGTTGCGGAGCCCGTGAATGAGTGATGAGTCGGCGCTAGTACCGCAGCAGCCTCAGCAGTCATCGATCTTTCTTGACAGCAAGCTGAACAACCAAGCGCAAGCTATGGCGTCGCAGCTGGCTTCAAGTGCATTGGTGCCTGAGGCCTACCAAGGCCAAAACGGCCACTTCAACTGCATGATCGCAATCGAGATGGCCAACCGCATGGGGCTCAGCCCCTTGCAGGTCATGCAGAACCTGACCATCGTCCGGGGCAAGCCGTCTTGGAGCGCGTCGTTCATCATTGCGACGATCCAAAGCTGCGGCCGTTTCAAGGACTTCAAGTACAACGTCTCCGGCAGCGGTGACTCGCTTGCAGTTAGCTGCAGCGCCACCGACGCCAAGAGCGGGCTTGAGGTCGTGGGCCCTGTGGTCTCCCTTGAGACTGCGAAGTCTGAGGGCTGGGCCAGGTCCAACAAGAAGTACCAGACAATGCCTGAGGTGATGCTGCGTTATCGCGCTGCATCTGCTTTTGGCCGCTTCTACATCTCTGACCTGCTCTTGGGCTTGGAGAAGGTGGAGGACATGTCTGGCATGGAGATTGAGACCGTCAATGTCGAGATCGAAACGCCTAAAAACCCCTTAGGCGTCGTAAACGGCATGGCCGCAAGAACCGAGGTGCCGCCAGAACCGGCCCCCGACGACTCCGACGACATCTTCTAGGAGCCGACCCATGGAGCGACATCACCACTCTGATTGCGTCTACTTAGACGTTTTGGAGCTTGCCGATCGATGGGGCGTGCATCACCAGACGCTTGCCCGCTGGCGTCGCACCAACAAAGGCCCTGAATTTTCCAAATTCGAGCACCCGACTCGGATTCTGTACAAGCTCTCGGACGTTGAGGCGTACGAGAAGCTCAATCCCAACATGTCCGCAATGCTGCGGCGTGTCACCAACGCTTTAGAGGAGTGACCTTGGACTTCAAGATCCGCGCCAACGTCTACAAGAAGACGACTGAGGACCACAAGCGCCGTTACAAGGACGGCTACGACCCCAGCAAGAAGTATCCGACCCACGGTCCCAAGGGTCCGATCGACATCCCCCTGGATCAGGCCAAGATGCTGGCTGAGTACCTGATCTTTGCTCAACAAACTGAGCTGGAGTACAGCGAGTATCACGGTCAGCCTGTGATCCGCCTTGACCTCTCTGGCTATGCGAGCTCCGAGAAGGCCAACCCGGACAACAAGTACTTGGGCCTGACCTTGTCACCTCACTATCAGACCCTGCAGGCTGCCCAAGAGGCAAAAGAGCGCCACCTTGCAAGTGCGCAGAAACCTGCTGCAACCGGGAATGCTGAGGTTGCCGCCGCTAGCCTCGCCAAAGCAACCGACGGCGAAGTGACCCCCGGCACTTTCGACATCGACATCTTTTGAGGCCGACCTGCCCTCCGTGTGATGCGGGGGGCTACACACCACTTTGGAGCAAGTCATTGAACAAGGTGAACCGCACTATTGAGACCATCGGGCTCAAGATGGTCAGGCTCACGTCAAAGCAACCGGTTTGGATCCTGAAGCCTCCCAGCTGGACCATCCAGCATTTGGAGCCAATCGCCCGGACCAAACCTCAAAGCGATGTCCCTGTGCTTAGCAGGCTTGGCATTTGGATGATTGAAAAGTCAAACCCGCTTGCCAACGTCCAGCACACGACAGGGGTCATTAAGATCACGCTGCCCTAAACCGCCAAATCCGCATAACTGCAAGAACTGCACCCTGCACCTGATGAATTACACCTACAAGAGCCGCGCGACCAAGAAGAGCTATGCGCTTGAGCAGGTCATTGATCTGCCGGCGACAGAGCGAGAAGTCTTGAGGAACGACTTAGAGGACGCCATCGACGGCATGCGCCGTGAGATGTACGAGGAAAGGCATAACGTCGACGAGAACGACAAGTGGTTTCGCGCTGTCAACTACAAGCTGGGCATCTGCACCAGCTTTTTGGATGAGATTGAAAGCGTCGAGTCGCTCGACATGTCGGAAGTCGACAAGGTGATGCTTGTCTTCTTGCGTAAGAAGCTGAAGCCAGTGCTTGGCAGCCAGGAGACAGACCGTATATTTGCGGAATCACGGGCCCTGGCTGCTGCTCACATCAAAAACATCACGGAATGATTGGCTCCATTGAGAACCCTGAATCGAAATTTGGAGAGGGCATCAGCCATGCCCCGAAGAATGTCCGGACTCGGCCTTACAAGCTGCTAGTGGAGGGGCCCAACTTTCCGGCGATGCGCGTAGAGTTGCGTGCCGAAACCGCCAGGCATGCTGTGCGCTACGCCAAGGCGCGCTGGCCACACTGCAACGCCAAGACGATCAAGTGAGTTCGCGAAGCCTTGAGGATGTCTTGGACACCATGTACAAGGGCCGCGCCAACGTCGCGAAGCAGGCCAAAGCATTAGGGATTTCAACCGAGGTCCTTAAGGAAAAGTTTCGGGCATACGTCGCCTTGCTGCCCTTTGATCCGAGGGGCTGGGAGGAAGAAGAGCAAGTCCGCTGGCCTTACACGACCTAATGAGCTACCAACCGCATCAAGGCGCCATGAGCTGTGGCGCACAGATTGTTGTCGTCGGCGCAATCTGCCTGTTCAAGCCATGGTTTTTTGACGGAGGCATCGTCTACTGGGGGGCTGTTCAAGACACAGAATCTGCAGCTGTTGCAGAGGCTGAGATACTTAAGGCCAGATATATATAGGTTGTGCCTTCTTTGCGCTATCACGCTGGTCGAATGGTGCTCAGCCAAGACGGTGATGGATGGCGCGTCAAAATAAAAACCAAAACTTCGCAGGTGTCTTATGCACTTTCTGCAACGGAGGTCGAGCAGGCCGTCTTAGAGGCTGAGCAGATCTATGCGGATGTGAAGTGCATCAACAACGGCCAGCCCCGCTGCATGGACTGCATACACTGGGAAACGTTAAAGGCTGACTGCAATGTCGGCTGTGCAGAAGGGAGGATGACGGGTGGAAGCTTCGCCAAAGACTGCGCCTATTTCTGGGGGCATGCCGACTAACGCAATTGACTGCGGAGACGGCTACTACATCAGTCAGAGCGTTGAACCCATCGGCGAGCCTCGTTATTGCACTTGCAGTCCTGATGGCCAAAGAAGGTATTCCAACGACCTTTGGCAGGCCGAGATCTACATCCACCAGATGAAAGATGCGGCAGCCAACCTTGCAGAGAGTCAGTCTTAACGGCCGCTGGGTCTGGGCTGTCTACTACGCCGGAATGACTCGATATTTTGTCGAGTCAGAGTATTGGCGCGCTGAATTCATTCATTCCCAAGCATTGTGTCTAGCTCCGCAATCCGACCGACTGCTCCCTTGAGAAGCTTGCTCTGATGCCAGTTTTGGCGGGTTAGGGCTACAGCAAGGTTTTGAAGCTCTCGGAGGTCCTCGTACTTCTCGATGACCCTGACCATTTTTTCGAGCTCAAGCTCTTCGGTGAGTGTCAGAGAGGAGCTCATCCATTCCGTCCATCCCATGGCCTTGTCCAAGAGATTTAGGCGTATGTAATCACGCTCCTCTCAATACGGCTACCTAGGCAACCGCCGGCATCACGGTTAGGTGATTGTTGTAGTGACCAGTGACGGCGTAACTCTTTGCCGGGGTTTCGCTCATCAGATGAAAGACCATCTGCCCGATTTTCAGGCCGGGATAAAGCGGGATGGGGTGGAGCTTGCGCTCATTCTTCAGCTCAAGGGTGAGCCGGCTTCCGTGCCAGCCTGGATCGCACCAGCCAGCAAGAAGGTGGTTGAGGCCAGACCTTGCACGGCTTGACTTGAGTACAAATTGCGAGCTGATGTCGTCTGGTAGATCGAATTGCTCAAGAGTTTCAGCCAAGCAAAACTCGCCGGGCAAGAGAAAGTACGGATCATCTGCCGTCTTGGTGGAGATGTCGATTCGCTGGAGCTCTGGCGTCTCAATCACCTCCATCATCAGTTGATTGCCTAGGCGGACATCAAGGCTCGCAGGATTCAGCAGTTCCGAGTCAAAAGGCTGCACCATCTGACTGCGCTCGCAACGCGCGCGGATCTCCCAGTCGCTCAGAACTGCCATAAAACGGTGAAAACGCCACCCTAGTCGTCAGTCCTCAAAAGTCATGATTGGCGAGAACGGATCGACAAGCATTGCCCAGCCGGTTCCGGGGCCCTCGACCTCCCAGCGGAAGAGGAAGTCTTCTTTGGCGTAGTGGACAGCGTTGCCGCCCTTTTCGTTTCTAAGCAGACCGGTCTTCAGGTCATGCTCGCCCATTGGGTCGTGGACGATGAAGAAGTTCTCGGTGTAGCCGATGATCACTGACCAGTGACCGATACCCATTGGCGGCTCGCCCCTGGTGGTATCACCCCGATGTAGCCAGCCAACGCCGATAGGGCGGCCTGCGTCGATTTCGGCTTCGATGAGATCGATAGTGCCGTTTTGCACGAACTCAGGCGTCAGATCAAGGCTTTGCAATACCTTGATGTGGGTCATCACCTCAGTAGTGTCGCCGTACTGGCTCCTCAGGTCGTCGTACTGCTTGAGTGTTTCGATGACGCCGTGATGCTTGGCGATCATTGCCATTGCGGCGGTAAAGCACTTGTACTCGCCGCCTTCAAGGTCCAGCTGGTGCAGGTAAGGCACGCCGAAAGGCACGATCTTTCCTCCTGCCTTCCAGATCTGAAACCACTCAGCATCAGACTTCAACAGCTCAGGCGGCATCTCCTCTTGAAGCAGTTGGATTGCTGCGCGCTGATGGGAGTTGCCGTTGAAGTTCGCGAAGAAGGACTCCAGCCGCATGACCGTAGGAATTAGCCAGTCAAGCAGCATTATTCACGGTTTTCCGGGAAACAGGTTGCGCTCGATAAATTCCACAGCTTGATCGTCCACTGTGTTGTCCGTGGTCTTTGCCAATGCCTTCAGCAGATCAACGATCAGCTTCTTAACAGCTTTTGATTGCAAGAAAGCAAACAGGATTGGACGTACCAGTGCAATCACGCTTTTGCCCTGAAAGTTGCTCGCAATCTAAGAGTTTTTAGATAGCCCTTCAAGGCGTGCAATTTTCTGCTCTGCTGCGTTGAGTCGTTGAAAGATCTCCATGCGCTCAGAACGCAAGTCGTTGTGCAGCTCTTCGAGCCTGCTGGCAACGTTGTCGACGCTGGTGCTTAGCCTTATGAGGCAGTCCCTGCCCTCGGCCGTTCGCCTGCTGTGGGTGTTGTAGCCAAGGAAGGCGGCGGAGATCGTCGCGCCCGCCGCCGCAGCTGCTAACTCAATCATGACGCCCCCAAGCTTTACCCATCATGGCTGACCCCAAAGACCAACAAGACGGTCAAGAGCATCAGGGCATCAGCATTGCTGACATTGTGCGGGTCATGGTGCTCGGCTGGTCAGCCACGCTGCTGACGGTGTCCTATCTCAACATCATCCCTGGGATGAAGATGGACAGCACCTTCGTCGCCTCACTGCTTACTGGTGCAATGGCCGGTTTTGGTATCGAGCGCAAGGGCAATGGCACGCAGAAGAAAGAACCGCCTACTATCAAGTCGGCAACTGACAAGCCCAAGGTTTGATGAAAGCTCTACTTCTGTTGGCGTTTGTGCTGTTGGCCGCTCCAGCAAAAGCCGACATCACTCATAAAATCCAATCCTCTGTTCAACTAACTGTTGACTCAGCAGCAAGTGCCGCGACGCGGATTGGGACTTCGTTTACTACAAGCGGAAGTGGCGTTTCTACAACAGATGGCACGACGGCTGGGGTTGTTGGGGGTTTGGGTACTGTTACTAACGGCATCCCTTCTGTCACTACAGTCACGGCTTCGCAAGCCACCAGCGGCAACGCTTTCTCCTTCTCTCAGTCGTACCTTGAGGGTGATTCCACCTCAACAACTTCAACGACCGTGACCTCTGGCGTCACCGGCTCGCTTCCTCTTTTTGGATCGACCACGACCACTTCTGGTGGTGTGGCTGGCAGCCTTGCTGGCACCGTAGATAGCAAGCACGGTCTAACTGTCACGGCGGGTGGCGCTGGTACGTCAGCCACCGGTCAGATGGTCACTGAAATCACCATCGACTAATGCGTTGGCTGCCGCTTTTCGCTGCCTTGGTCCTGCATTCACCTGCAGCGGCTATGCCAGTTGTGCCAAATTTCCGCACTGGCACAATGACATCTCGCACGGAATCGACTACTCAGGTAACTGAAACCATTCGATCCGTCGACTTCGCCACTGGTTACACCTATTCAGCTAGCGGCACCAATATCCAGCACTCAGGCACCTCAATGCTGCCTGCTGCTGGCACCGTACAAACCCAAACTGTTGACGGCGTATCTTCTTCGTGGACTGGACTCGCTCTAGACGAGAAACCAACTTGGTCAATGACAACCCCTGGAGCGTCATTTCAATTCGTCGAGTCTTACAGCGGCCCTGGCTTGTCAACAGTCACCGAAATTCAACGCACAACCGTCGTCGAATCCGTCACCGATACCACCTCGGTGTTTGGGCCCTAACTCTCTGTCCTGCAGCAGCTTTTGGGCAGGCAAATGCTACTGCTAATCCTGTAGCCAATAGTTCAGGTTCAGTCACCAATCAGGCGATCCAGATGTTAACTGGACCGTTTCCAAGTAACTCATATGGTCCCGCCATACAGTGCCAAGGACCAAGCCTCAATATCTCTCCATTCGTCACTAAAAGCAATTCGTATGCTCTCCCTTACCGGGAAACAGTAAGAACTCCTTACTATGATCCCACCGATAATGATAAAAACGGCGTACCTGACAACCCAGGAAATATCCTCTATTACAACGAGGTCCCGAGCGGTCAGAAAAACAACCATGCAGTCAACTTTGGCATTACTGCCACGGTAAGTATTCCACTGGATGGTGGGCTACAAGAACGCTGTAAAGCTTCGGCTGACACCCACAATGCTCTTCAGCGCCAGCTGCTGGCCAACAAGAGGTTGGACTTTGAACTCTCAAGGCTCCGGCACTGCGGTGAGCTAGCTCAGAAGGGCATCGCTTTTGCGCCCAACTCAAAATTTGCGATCATCTGCTCAGACGTAATCCTCAAACCCAAGCCAGGACAGGTCCTGCCTCATGTCCACAAACTCAAGGTTTCAAAGCCTGGCGCAACGTCCTCACGGCTAAATTCCGCTGCCGCTGCGAAAGCCTCCGCTCCCAAACCGATTCAAGTGGAACCGTTTGACCCCTCAACTTCGCAATAGCCTTCATCGTCTTTTTGACGGTTGGCTTGATCGTTTTGAGGATTATGTCTGCGAGTGGTTTTGCCACCAAAGCAGAGGTCGTAGCCACCACGGCAATCGTGGTCGTTGTGACCACAGCCTCGACAGAAGGGAGCCCGTCAACGACCTTCTCGATGAGCGGCTTTGGCTCCACCTCCGCCTTGACCTCAGATGTCTTCTCATTTGATTCAGGTAATCGTGGGATTGTTGGTAGTTGAGGGGGCGCCGGTTCACTATCGGTGGCATCATCGTTTGTCTGTGATGCCTCAGGTTCCATCGGTATAAATTCATTTGGTACAAACTCCATCGGACTGAACGACGGCACTTGGCCATGCGGACAGAACATGCCAACACGGTCGGGATCATCCTTCAACAGCGATGGGTTTAGCTTCGCGTCGGGGTGGACAGGCACGCAACCTGGCATGTCCACTACAGGCATCCCTAACTGGAGGGTTACAGGGGGCGCATCCGGCAGAGCTCTAATCTCTGGTATGCGGCGGACCTCTGGAAGTGATACAGGTTGGATGGTGACTGGCCTGATTTCAGGCATCCCTCAAGGAGCTCACAAAGAATGTCAGGAAGGTAATCAGCGTCGTAGCCGTACAAGTGGTTTTTGGAGTCGTACCACAGTCCTTGCTTGCTAATCATGGCTTGAAAGTAGGAACAGCGGGGCCGGTTTGGGTTGGCATGTTTTTGATCATGCCGTCAAATTTTCCATCCAGCTCGCCCGTCAGCTTGTCAGTGACAGCTCCGGTGATCTGGCCGGTCATGTTTTCAATGGCCTTTTGCTTCATGCTGTCGAACTGCGTGTAGGTGATGACCAGCGCAGCTGTCATTGAGGTTGACAAGGCAAAACCGATGATTGCCATGCCGTCAAGGATTGGGCGCATTTAGGTGACCATTCTCGTTTGATAGTTTGGGTCACTTTCATCTAAATGGCACTCAGGGCCAAATCCGGTGGCCTGCACCTCAGGGCTAAGGACTTCAAGCTTGGCGGCTTCTTTGGTCGGAGCGTCTGATTCAAAGCTCTTAAGCCAATCCCTCAGCCTGTCTCCAGTGGGGGTCTTTGGCGGCCAAGAGACAAACTTGAGCATCGCCTTGCGATCCTTGAACCACATCGCCACGTCTGGCTTCCAAGCGATGTAGTAGGCACCGTTCCAAGAATCAAAGGTGCGAGTGATCCTGAGGCCTGGGGCCTCGAACTGCTCAATCTTCATTGGCTAAAGCCTTTCGCTCAGCAGCGTATGGCGGCTCGCTGTAGTACCGCCAGAGGTCGTCAAAATACGGCACAAGCCAATCCGGCGGCCAGCAGTACTGCCAGTTCACGGGCTTCATGCAGCCAATGACGACGGTGCGCCATAAAGCGCCGGCGTAGTTGCGAGCAGTTAGTGCCTGCTCCCACAGCTGCACAAAAAAGGGCCGCCGAAGCGACCCTTGGTGTTGGTGTGAGAGTCCCAGCGACAGGACTGCTTCACTCAGTATGGACTCAAAAGGTGTACTTGGAACCAACCTTGAGGCCATAACCGGTATCAGCGCCATCGAACTTGGCAGCCGAGACCTCGGCGTACAGGTTCATGTGGTCAGACACTTTGCCGCTCACGCCGGCCTTACCAGCGATGCCCCAGTCAGAGGTGCCGGTGCCGGTGGCGAGAGCAGGACCCAGCTGCGCATAGAAAGGGCCGTTCTCAACACCCACGTCGAGGTTGAGCACGCCGCCCAAGCTCTGAGCGCCCAGGAAGCCTTGGTTGTACTCGGGGTTCACATACACCTTGGTCTCGGCCTGAGCGGCGGGGACGAAGGCAACACCCATGGCGGCGAAGGCCAGGGCGACAGAGGCGGTTTTGATCATGAGATTAGGTAACCGTCAAAGGAGTTTAGTGGTCACCCCTAAGTGGCCGGTTATAAATCTGGACTAGCTGACGAGTCATTGTCGAAGGGATCTCTCTGGCCTTCGCAGATGACCAGAGCTCTTTTGTAGAAAAAGCAGCCAGTTTTGTTGGCTGCTTCAAGGGCGCATTTAATTTTGTGCCAGTTATCGCGAGTGTGCTGGTCCATCCTGAGGTTGCAAATACGTCTTAGCGAATGCCAGAGGTTGCAACTCGGTGAGTATTCGCCCTAACGCAGCGTAGTCATCTGCGTAAAGAGAATTACCGGACATGTTGCGCTGATACCTGCGCACAGCAGTAAAAATCAGCTTCAGCTCATGATGGCTGAAATTACCCACGCCCCTGACCTCGATACTTCTTTTTATTTTGCCGAGGCTTTGAGTGCTGGCCATTGCCTTGCCGTGTTTTCTTCGGCTTGCCGGGCTGGAACTGAACTGCAGTAGCGGAACCCTTAGCGCGTGCCATTAGCCGCCCATGTTCAGCAGGACTTGAGCGCTGATCCTAGTGCTGCTTTCGACGTAATACACCAGCACGTCAACCTTGGAGGCGGTAGTCGTCAGCGTTGGAGCGGTCCCTGCAGGAAACTTCCAGTAGCTGCCAAACGCCAAAGTTCGGCTGCCTGTGCCGTCTTGTGTGATTGCGATTGCACCACTTTGACCAGCAGTGAGATTGGTCGGATTAGCCAGCGTGCGGTTGCCGCCCAGTGTCACGCTGAAGTTGTTAGCAGTTGCAAAGTTGGGGGTAATTGTCGCCCCATCGGTAAGCGCAGAAACAGTTCCCCGCTGCGCTGCCGTAAAAGTTTGAGCCTTGGCAATTGCAGCCAACGGGAAGCCGCCAGCTGTACTGCCGTCATGGACAACGGCTACATCTTTGTCAGTGTCTACGGTGACTTCACCCGCCGCACCAGTAAAACTTGAATGCTGGCTCGTTGTGCCACGGCGGAGTTGAATCTGCGTAGCCATCAGACAATGCTCCCGTAGTCGGTTGAGCTATCAACCGTTCCAGTAATCAGACCATAATCCTGACTGCCGGGGTTGATTAGCACCATCGTGCCAGCCGCATTTTTTACATACAGCTTGCTGTTAGATGAGTCCCAAGCAGGCTCACCTACTGCAAAAGAACCAGCGGAGGGAGTCGTGCTCCCTCGCTTTAGCCGGATCTGAACAGCCATCAGAAGGTGCCGCCGTCAATATCGAAGCCAGAAACAGCTCCGTTCTCAAGGAACGTCACCAAGTCGCTCAACGCAACCTGAACCATCGCTCCAGCATCATTGATGACCATGCGGTCAGCAGTTGCCAGCGTGGTTGCGGTTGCAGAAGTGCTGCCGTCAACGATGTTCAGCTCAGCAGTGCTAACTGTTGCACCATCAAGGATTGCAACCTCGGTGGAGGTCAGTGCAGCCAGCGCAGTTGCAGCGCCGGTTTGCATTCCCGACAGAGTGGTGAGATCGGCATCTGCTGCTTGAACGTTTGTGCCGATTACGAGCCCGAGTGCGCTTCTGGCGCCAGATGCAGTCGTCGCTCCAGTGCCGCCGTCACCAACAGCAAGGGTGCCAGTAATGCTGGACGCACCAAGATCAACACCGACTTCGGTGGACTCAATAACAAGACCACCGTTTGCCTTGAGATCAAGCGAGAACTCCTCGCTGCTCAGGTCAAGACCGTCTCCGGCGGTGTACTCAGTGTTGGTGTCAGTAGCAGCAATCGTGATGCTGCCGCCACCGTTGGTGATCGTGACGTTAGAGCCAGCAGTCAGCGTCGCTTTGCTCAGCGTGTTGCCGGTGCTGTTGCCGATCAGCAGCTGACCGTTGGTGTAGCTCGTTTGGCCGGTGCCACCTTTGTTGACTGCAATGGTGCTGGCGGACCATGTACCAGAGGTCAGTGTGCCGACGCTAGTAAGAGAGCTGCCAGTAACGCCAGAACCAAGAGTGCTCCCAGAAAGAACGCTCGTTCCATTGATAAAGAAGGACTTTCCGCTTGCAAGATCAATGTGCTCGCTGGAAGTCCAAGCGTCAGTGGAGTTGACCCAGTTCCAAGTGTGATCGGTCGTACCCTTAAGGGTGATGCCACCACCATCAGCAGAAGCATCGCTAGGGCTAGCAGTAGAGCCCAGCTCAATGTTCTTGTCATCCACCGAAACGGTGGTGCTGTTCACCGTTGTAGTCGTGCCATTGACGGTTAAATTCCCGCTGATGGTCAGGTTGCTGCTAACCGTGCCACCACTGATCGGCAGATAGCTGCTGCTCAGATCAGGGATGTCGCCAGCAACCAAGGCGCGGAAGCTGGGTGTGCCGTTACTGCCGTTTGGAGCGGCAAAAACGCGGTTTGCAGTCTGACTGGCAAGCGAACCAGTGAGCGTGCCGCTAGTCGTAACAGGGCTGCCGCTAACGCTGAAGATATTGGGCAGGCTCAGCCCAACACTCGTAACCGTTCCAGTGCTGAAACTTGCAATTTCGTCTTGGACGTAAGCAGTGGTTGCAACCTTGGTGCTGTCGTCACCCGCAGAAGGAGTGGTCGCAGTCGCACTGCTGCCGAGCGCAACCGTGCCAGAAAATGTTTTGTTGCCGCTGATCGTCTGGGTGCTGCTCAGCGTTGTAAACGCACCAGAGCCGCCAATCGCAAGAATCGTTGTGGCTGAACCGCCAGCACCGCCAGTCCCTTCGCCGTAGTAAAGAGTGTCGTCTTGTTCGTTAAACGCGAGTTCCGCGTTTTCCAGTGAAGAAGGCGCCCCTGCTGCTCCACCAGCTGCACGACGCTTAATGCGAACAGTGTTGGCCATGTCAGAAGTTGCCCCCGTCAGTCAGGGTAGAAGTGGTCCAGGTGGCGTCTGCCTTGAAGGCACTGCCGTCGTAATAGACGACGCTTCCACTCACTTTAGCCGTGCTATCGACTTCCAGACCAGATGGTCCAACAGGTCCTCTTGGGCCAGCCGTGACGGCCTCTACAGTTGCGACCTTTGAGCTTGCAACGTTGACCGTTGTGCCGCTTTCTGTAACCTGAACTTTGTTGTTTTGAGTGGTTACGTTGACGCTTGTCATCGCGTATACCCCTGCGCGGTCGTAATCAGACCTTCGAGGTAGTACTCCTTGACCCCATTCGGGTCTTCAAGCAAAACGTCGTAGTACAACTCATCAGGAAATTTGACCGTATCGGTATCAGCCAATGCGATCTTGATCGACCCATTCGCACGATCCGTATAAGTCACTGAAAAATCAGCGTACTTCCTGGTGCGAGCCTTGTTCCAAGCTTGGGAGGTGACGGTCCAGCTGGTCAGATCAATAACAGCGTCATTGCTGTCCTTAAAAACCAGCGCTAACTCGTGGTCAGCGCCACGCTGAACCGTGAAGTTATAGGTGCCAGGTGAAATGGCCATGACTCACCTCCCGCTCCAGTGTAAAGGCGTTACGCCTGTTCAGGCCAAGGGGTGATGAACGGTTCAGTGTTAGCAACCATCGAATCAGTCGCCTCGTCGTACACCTCAGCCGGATTGGTCAGCAGTGCTGCCAGCTCTTCCGTAGTGGTGCAGGCGTTGATTTCACCTTCGCGGGTGCCGCTGGTGGTACGAACTGCAGCGCGGTAAGTGGCAACAGCAGCAGGGATTTCAGCGGTGGAATCCTCAGCCTTGCGCGTGACGTACCAGTCAGACGGTGCAAGCAAACTGCCAGCGATCTCTTTCTGCTTGGCAACCCAAGCGGTCTTCAAACCTTTGTTGATGATCTGAACGCCATCAGCATCCAGCACGGGGTCGCCGTTTTCATCAACAGCAGGCTCATCCTCAAGGCGCTTGGGGTTGCCTTCGCTCCAGTAAAACCGGGTGTCAACCGGAGCAGGATCTGCTTCCCAGGTGATGCCGATTGCAGCCTTTTCATCCTCGCTGGCAAAACGCAGCCAGTTAGATGGGTACTGCGTACCGTCGGCGTCGGTGAAAGGTCGCCCAACTCGAAGAGGCTGACCGTTGATTAGGAATCCCATGATCAGATGGTAGTGGTGGAAAGTGCCCGTTTGATAGGTCAGCGGGCGGTAGCGGGCGAAACACTGTCCCCGCCGAATGGATGTTCAGCGAAGGCGACGAAGATGTAGCTATCGCCCGAACCGTTCAGAAAACCAGAGGTTGTACGACACTTAAAGCCGTTACTCAAGAAATCAATCGCTTCGCTGTAGCTTCCGTTATTTTCTGCCTCGGAACTGTTTGGGTAGAGAAAATTATCTACAACGTTGTAGGTGTTTCGCGCTGCATCCATCAAGAACCATGCTCCAGTTGTGTTGTAACGCTTTACTAGCAACCACGACGGCTTAAATCCTAGATATACAAAACTGCCATCAGTTGATCCATTTCCGGAGTAGCTGCCGATCTTGCTGTAGCCTTCAACTTCGGCAAAAATGTAAGCGACGTAGGTGTCGCTATTCGCGTTTGTTTCGTCGTTAGTGCCTAAAGATATGACAGTGCTGCTGTTGTTTTCAGGCTGAAAATAAGCAGTTCCTGGCGTGGAAGGTGCATCAGTTGTGTTAAATCGCAAAACTTGAGCATCAGTCAAGGACTTATGCCAGACAGCCCAGTGCGTTGCCACGCCTCTGTTTTTAATAATGTAGAAGGACGGCTCCACGCCAAGCCCGTGACCGATAGTGGCATTGTTTGTACCGTTGCCCGTGTAGGTGGCGATGGAGAAGCCAGCGGAGGGGTTGGCAGATACCGTCGAAGTTATGGTGCCTGCGGTGTTGCTTGAGGCAGTCCCACCTGCTTTCCAGTTCCAAGCAACATAAGTTGAGGTGTTGTTGTTGACGTTGACCAGTGGGTAACTCCCGCTATCTGCTTCCTCAACTGTGAATCCATCAGAATCCCAGCTCTCAACGTGACCGCTGTTTTCATCGCCTTCAAACGCTTGGTCATTGGTATTCAGGTTTAGGCCATTAGTCCCGCTGGATCCGCGAACTGAATCGCCAAGGACATGCCAAGTTGCGGCATCACGCCTCTTAATCCACACAAGATCAGGTTGGAAACCGACCCCGGTGAGTGAGCGCGGCGCTGTTCCGTCGCCGGTATAGAGCAAGGTGTTGAAATACTCCGACCCATCCTTAATGTCCGACGCGGGCAGGTTCTTAGTGTTCAGGGCTTTGTAGTCGGTGTCGGCGCTGAAGTTTTCCGCAAACGCCATAAAAATAAGCGTGTCTCCGCTCGTATTCACAACACTGTTTCCAAC
>Ga0181577_10001786_pt1 | contig 17076 bp, 35 predicted proteins | sample 101ome_21_FD_132468 | JGI IMG/M metagenome (GOLD analysis project Ga0181577, IMG submission 132468) | Coastal salt marsh microbial communities from the Groves Creek Marsh, Skidaway Island, Georgia - 101413BT metaG (megahit assembly) | ecosystem: Environmental > Aquatic > Marine > Intertidal...
AACAAAGGCTGGTCTTACTATGGATCCAGAAGATATCATGTCTGCTCAAGGTCAAGCACTAAGAGATAAGGCTAAAGCAATTACAGGTAAGAAGTTAGAACGTGCTTTAGAAGGAAGACTTGGGGTAGTAATAGATGGTACTGGCAAAGACTATGGTAAAATTAAAAAGAATGTGGAAAAATTAAGACAATTAGGTTATGCAGTTCACATGATTTTTGTTAATACAGATTTAGAAACAGCATTAAAAAGAAACGATGAAAGACCAAGATCACTTCCAGCAGATGATGTAGAACGTATGTGGAAGTCAGTACAAAATAATATCGGTAAATTTCAAGGACTTTTCCGTAATAGATTAACAGTGGTAGATAACTCAGAAGGCGCTGATATTGAAAGATCAAGTTTAGAAGCGTATAAAGATATTAAGGCATGGGCCGCAAGACCACCAGAAAATTCAATAGCACAAAAATGGATAAAAAGTCAAATACCTGGGCCAAAAAGGAAATAAGATGCATAGTTTTTTAGAACATATAGAAGAAAGATTTGGAATCTATGAAGGACAGCATGTCCCACTAGAACAACCAATGATTGAATTAACAGAAGCCGAATATGATGGTAGAGAAGTGGAACTTAACTCACCAAAAAGATCGAGCGGTAAAAAGAAATATGTTGTTTATGTAAAGAACCCTAAAACGGGTAATGTAAAGAAAATAGAATTTGGTGATGCCAAGGGTGGCCTCACCAGTAAAATTAACGATAGAGGTGCAGCTGCATCCTTTGCTGCCAGACATAACTGCGATACAAAGACAGATAAAATGTCGTCAGGTTATTGGGCATGTAGATTACCTCGTTATGCTAAAGACTTAGGATTAAAGGGTGGTGGAAATTACTTTTGGTAAACCCTACTGGGAAGATGGAGAGATAAGGGATTTTGATCCATCAAGGGATGATAGCGAGTTTGTTTGGCATCGTGATATGGAAGACAGAGAAATAGAAATATTAGAGGGAGAAGGTTGGCAATTTCAGATACAGAATTGTTTACCATGGTTATTAAAACAAGGAATGGTATTTAATGTTAAAAAAGAAGAGTACCATAGATTAATTAAAGGGGTAACCCCACTAAAATGCAGGGTAGTAAAATATGGCAACGGCACAACAGCAACGAGCTGAACAGTCAGCACGTTTAGATAGAATAGAACAAAAGATAGATCAAATGTCTGAAGCCATTATTGCACTGGCCAGGGCAGAAGAAAAGATAACAACCTTGACCGATTTTGGTAAACAACAAGGAGAGCAGATTCTAACTCTTATAAATAGAGTAGATAGATTAGAAAATATGGTAAGGGACAATGCCCAAACTGTAAATATAATTAATAAAATATTCTGGGTAGTCATAGCGGCAGCAGCCACAGGGATTACTGGAATGATGTTCATGCACTAACAGGAGGAAACATGAAACTAAATGATAAAATAACCCTGGACATTGCTGCAACTGTAACAGATGTAGTAGAAGGGAAAGTTAAAAAAGAGGAAGTAAAATATCCTCATACAATGTATTCAAAAGACGGCAAAGACGAAGTGGAAGTCAAAGATAAGGCTGAACACGATAAGTATGCTAAGAAAGGATACGTACACGAAAAACCAAAAATGGAATCACCAGAAGAGCCAAGAGCAAAAGGCGAAAAAGAATTTAAAGACAAGCATGTTGTTAAGAAGTCTGGTGAGAAGGAAGACGGCACAGTAACCAAAGAAGAAAAGAAAGTATTATCTGATGAAGATAAGTACAAAGAATTCTTTGCAAAAGCTTTGAAAAAGTTTGGTGCTGATTCTCCAGCAGATCTTGATAAAGAGAAAAGAAAAGAATTTTTCAATTACGTAGACAAGAACTACAAAGCTGATAACGAGTCAGACTAATATATTATACCACAGGTATATATAATATATGATGAAAGTATTTGATACATTGACAAATAAAAATTTTAAGCTCTTTGCGATGAATAACTACAACAATCCTGAATGTATTGATGTAGAAGAATTCGAGGAGGACTTAAACAGATTTAAATATGTAAAACGACTATTAAGTCGATATGAGATGCATGATGATTTACAAGAAAGGTTAATTCTAAATCACTTAATAGTTATATACAATGTATTTGGAATAGAAAATGCTACTAGAATGATTGAATTTAAAGTAGAGAAAGAACACTTTCCTTACTTAAAACCATTCTTAGTATTTCTTAATTATTTAAAAGAAGATCAATGGTTAAAAGTACCTATGGATCCATATATTATTAAAGTATTAAGGGAAATTTAGATGGGAGTTTTATCAAGAACAGGTGATTTAGTATACGCCTTTAGATTTTTAAGGTTACTTACTACGCCATGGGAAAAGTCAAAAGCCTTTGAATTAGGGTTAGTAGACGAGAATGGAAAGAAATTAAAGAAAGCCTCTACTCCTGAAGAGAAATCAGCATATACTGTTTTTCATAGGTTAGTATTTAATATAAAAAGAATTCTTGGTAAATTACCATTTGGTAAAACTAAGTTAGCTAGTTATGCCGCGGCACTGTTTCTTATTAAAGAACAAACAGGAATGTCAGAAGAGGCGTTACAAAGTGTGCTTACTAAGATACTAGGAGATATTGAAAAAGATATGTTAGAAGAGAATACTTGGTTCCAAGAAGATGATAAATTAAAACCAGGTATATACAGTTTAACTGAAGATATAGCTTCACCAAAGACTGGTGAGATTATTGCAAAGGCAAAGACTAAAGTAAGAGTTGATGAATTTTTAGAACCAATTGGTCAATGTCTTAAACAGAATATTTACGAAGTGCATCATATACAGACTGCACAAAAAATATATATAAGTAATAGGAATTTAATAAGATGAAAAGATTCAAAGACATGTGGGAAGACGCAGCTGCTAATTCAGTAGCTCATGGCGGTGTATCAATGCCTTCAGATGCAATGCCACCCGATGCCCATAAGAAACATAAAGAAAGGAATAAAAAAGAAGCACCACGTTATGATGGTAGAACTAAAGAAGGTAGAAAATTTGTAGAAAGAATGTTGGCCAGAAGAAAAGCGAATGAGGCCAAAAAAGAACTGAATGCTCAGAAACAGAATCTAAAGTCATTAGATACTAAGAGCTAGATTATAGAAAGGTATATTATGGGTTTAAGTAAAGTATTTATTGGAATTATAGGAGCAATGTCATTAGCGGCATATCTCTATTATACATTTGCTGTTATTCCAATGAAAAATAAAATAGAAGAACAGTTACAAGTTATAACTGCTCAAGAAATTAGAGATCAAGAACAACAAGCCGCTATTCAAGCCATTCAAGCAAACCTATCCCGAACTACGGAATCTCTTAGAGGTTTGCAACAAAGTAATCAGCAATATGAAATACAGATGAATGAATATTTAGATACATTCAGACGACACAATATTGCAAAACTAGCAAGTGCAAAACCTGGTCTTATTGAGATCAGAGCCAATGCAGCAACTAAGGAGGTGTTCGATGCGATTGAAGCAGATAGCGTTCGTATTTCTAGCCTTAACGATTAGTGGCTGTTCAATGCTACAAAAGCCTAGGGAAGTAGAGATTATTACAAAGCCAATACAGCTAGATATTGTACAACCTACCATGCCAAGGCCGCTAGATTTAAAAGAACCAAGATGGTATGTAGTATCAGATGCTACTATTATTGAAAATTGTCTAAAGAACGAACTGGGAGAAACAGATTGTAAATTAGGCAGAGAGGACGTATATCCAGAAGGTTATACTTATCTCGACAAATTTATTGATGATATTAAAAGACAGCATGGAGGCGACGTTGTATTCTTTGCTATGACTGCTGAAGATTATGAACTTATGGCTTTTAATACACAAGAAATTAAAAGGTATATCGGTCAACTCGGAGAGGTGATCGTTTATTATAGGAATGTAACCATTAATGATGAAGAAGGTGCAGCAATTGAAATTAAAGTGGAGGAAAATGATGGCGTCAACGCGAATGAAAGTGGAAAGGAGTAAATGGGAACGAGCAGTTATTGCAGCTAAGTTATCTGCAATTGCTTATATGAATGAGAAACCTGCTATTACAGCAGCAAAGAAATTAGGATTTGCATGGGTAAAGTTAATTAGTAGGGATGGTGCTGAAGTATTAGTAGCCAAAGATAGAAACGATTTATGGTTTGCCTTTAGAGGTACAGAACCATCAAAATTAAATGATGTTATGGCTGATCTTAATATGATCAAACAAGCCGCAGTAGCAGGTGGTAAAGTACACGGTGGATTCCAAAAAGAAGTTAATGACTTATGGATGGACGTACTGGCAGAAATTGAACATAACGACCAATTAAAGGTTAGAAAAGATGTTTATATGACAGGACATTCACTCGGTGCTGCAATGGCGACAATCGCTGCTACTAGATATACACCACATGAATTATTTACCTTTGGTTCACCAAGAGTTGGTGGCCCTAAATTTATTAGACATATCAAATGTCCACACTATAGATTTATGAACAATAATGATATAGTATGTAGAGTCCCACCTGCATGGTTAGGATTTAGACATCATGGCAAAATGATTTACTTTAATAGATTTGGAGATAAACAAGAAAAACCTACATGGGGTGACTTTCTTGCAGGTATCGGTAATTCATGGAAAAGATTTAAATTCTTTGACGGAATTGTAGATCACGGTATGCCACAATATGTAAAGGCGATCAACAAGTTAAGTAGGAAGGATAAGTAATGTACTGGCTACTTATTCTTTCACTTAAATCAATACTCTCCTCTATCATTGGTAGTTCCTTCTACCAATGGTTCCAGGGGACCACACTTGGTATTTGGTTTCAAAAACAAGTCGATAGATTTATGCAACACTTTGCAGAAAAATATGAACTTGAAATAATGAAGAAAGATGCTAAGTTTCGTAAACAATACCCTCACGCCGCCGCGAGGTTAGATGCTCTTGAGGCTAATTCACATCCGCCAAAACCATTATGTTGTTTTGAGGATTATGAAGTTCTAATTAAGCGTATAGAAAAATTAGAAAAAAATAGTAAATAAGTATTTACAAGCACGTAAAAGTGTAGTATAATATATACTATTATAACAGAGAAATATAATGATAGGCACTAACACTATGGCTATACAAGTCACTAAAAGAAATGGCGAAAGTCAAGATTTTGATTTAGAAAAAGTACACAAGGTCTTAGAATGGGCGACTGAAGATATTACTGGCGTATCAATGTCAGAAGTAGAACTGAAAGCCAACATCCAACTTTACGATAAAATTCCAGCTTATGATATCCATGAGCTACTCATTAAGTCCGCAGCAGAACTTATTTCAGAACAAACACCTAACTATCAATACGTTGCGGCCAGACTGATCTCCTATAAATTAAGAAAAGAAGTTTATGGAGATTATAAACCTTGGCCACTTGCACAGTTAATTATAGAGAATGTAAGTAGAGGCGTTTATGATGGCGATATTATGAAGAGTTATAGTCGTGATGAGATTGATGAACTAGACAAATATATTAAACACGACAGAGACGATACTTTTACCTACGTAGGAATGGAACAGTTTAGAGGTAAGTATTTAGTTCAAGACAGAAAAACTAAAGAGCATTATGAAACTCCACAAATGCTATACATGATGGTAGCAGCAACTCTCTTTAGTAATTATCCAAAAGAAACACGTATGAAGTACGTTAAGGATTATTATGATGCGATTTCTCAATTTTATATATCACTACCTACTCCAATCATGGCTGGAGTTCGTACACCAACGAGACAGTTTTCATCCTGTGTACTTATTGAATCTGATGATAGTCTTGATAGTATTAATTCTACTGCTTCAAGCATTGTCAAGTATATAAGTAAGAAAGCAGGTATCGGGATTAATGCAGGTAGAATTAGAGCAGAAGGTGCAAAAGTTGGAGATGGTTCAGTAGTACATACGGGATTAATTCCATTTCTAAAGTATTTCCAATCAGCTGTTAAATCATGTAGTCAAGGTGGTGTGAGAGGTGGAGCGGCCACAGTATATCTACCAATATGGCATTATGAGTTTGAAGACCTAGTAGTATTAAAGAATAATAAAGGCACAGAAGAAACAAGAGTCCGTCACATGGACTATGCATTCCAACTCAATAAGTTGATGTATGAAAGATTATTAGAGGGTGGTAATATAACTCTGTTCGATCCTAATGATGTCCCAGAGTTATATGAGGCATTCTTTAATGATCAAGATAAATTCAAAGAACTATATGAAAAGTATGAAAGAGCATATAGTATTAGAAAGAAAACTATTCCAGCGCTAGAAGTATTCCAGAGTTTACTTACAGAAAGAAAAGATACTGGTAGAATATATGTGATGAATGTAGATCATGCAAACGATCATGGTTCATTCTTGCCGGATCTTGCACCTATTAAACAATCTAATCTATGCTGTGAAATTAATTTACCAACTCAACCCTTACAGAGTATGGGAGATGGTAATGGAGAAATATCTCTTTGTACTCTATCGGCAATTAATTGGGGTCTTATTAATGATCCTAGTGAATTTGAAAAGTACTGTGATTTATCAGTAAGAGCACTAGATGAACTTTTAGATTATCAAGACTATCCAATTCTTGCAGCGGCAAGTTCTACTATGAATAGAAGACCTCTTGGAATTGGTATCATCAACCTTGCATTCTTCTTGGCCAAACGTGGACTTAAATATGATGAATCAGCATTTGAAATAGTAGATGAATATGCAGAGGCTTGGAGTTACTATCTAATTAAATCATCTGCAGATTTAGCCAAAGAAAAAGGCAAAATACCTTTAAATAATGAGACAAAATACGCGTTTGGAGATACACCAAATACTACATATAAGAGTGCAATAGATAATTTAATAGAGCATAAAGAAAGACTTCCGTGGGACGAGCTGAGAACTCAACTCAAAGATACGGGAATCCGAAACAGCACTCTCATGGCATTAATGCCTGCCGAAACATCTGCACAGATATCTAATAGTACAAATGGTATTGAACCACCACGTGCTTTAGTATCATACAAACAATCTAAGGACGGTGTTCTGGCCCAAGTGGTTCCAGGTTATCACTATCTTAGAAACAAGTATGACCTTCTATGGGATCAACAATCTCCAGATGGATATCTAAAGATATGTGCTATATTACAGAAGTATGTTGACCAGGGCATTAGTGTTAACACATCTTACAATCCAGAACATTATGAGGATAATAAAATTCCAATGTCTGTAATGTTACAAGACTTGGTTACAGCATATAAATATGGATTGAAACAACTTTATTACTTCAACACTTATGATGGTGCGGGAGAAATGAAAGAAGAGTTACCAGAACTCGAACAAGCTATCGTAGATGAAGAAGACTGCGATAGTTGTAAAATATAAAGAAAGGAAGTATAATGAAACTATCGAAGAATTTTACTCTTCAAGAGTTTACAAAATCGCAGACTGCTACTAGATTGGGTTTAGATAATGAACCTAATAGAACACACTTGAGTAATGCGAAAGAACTATTTAAATGGGTAGTACAGCCCGTAAGAGATCACTTTGGACCAACAGTAATTAATTCTGGTTATCGTGGCCCAGCACTTAATAGAGCAGTAGGTGGATCAGCAACATCACAACATTGTTTAGGAGAGGCAGTAGATATAGAAGTGCCGGGAGTATCCAATGTTAAACTTGCAGAATGGATTAGAGATAATCTAAAGTTTGATCAACTTATTTTAGAATTCCATACACGTGGTATTCCAGATAGTGGATGGGTTCATGTATCATATAAAAATTATAAAGAAAACAGGCAGAAGACAATGACTGCCTTAAAAGAAAATGGTAAAACAGTTTATAAATTAGGAATAGTAGGGTAAATATTAATGGCAGTGTTAAGTAAGAATAAAAAATCACATCTAAATAAAACTATGTTTTTAGATGAACCAGTAGATGTGCAAAGATTTGATATGTTAAAATATCCACAGTTGGATAAGATAACTGAAAAGCAATTAGGGTTCTTCTGGAGACCAGAGGAAGTAGATATTTCAAAAGATAAAAAAGACTTCGAGGGGTTAACCGACCATGAAAAACACATCTTTACATCTAACCTTAAAAGGCAAATATTATTGGATTCTGTTCAAGGCAGAGCTCCTAATATGGCGTTCTTACCTATCGCATCACTACCAGAAGTTGAAAACTGGATTGAAACATGGAGTTTCTTTGAAACTATCCACTCACGATCTTATACTCATATCATTAGGAATATATATGCTAATCCTTCTACTGTCTTCGATAATCTATTGGACGTAAAAGAAATTTTAGAATGTGGTAATGATATTGCACAATATTATGATGAACTAATAGACAATAATAATGGCCCTACTAATAAGATGGATCACAAGAGATCACTTTATATGGCCATGTTAAGTGCCAATGCTCTTGAAGGTGTACGTTTTTATGTTTCTTTTGCATGTTCATGGGCATTTGCAGAACTTAAAAAGATGGAAGGAAATGCAAAGATTATTAAGTTTATTGCTCGTGATGAAAATGTTCACCTTGCATCGACAACTACAATTCTAAAACAATTAGTCAAAGAAGATAAAGACTTTGAAAAGATTGCCAAACAATTAGAACCACAGGCAATTGCATTATATGAATCCGTTATAGAACAAGAAAAAGCCTGGGCAGACTATCTCTTTAGAGATGGTTCAATGATTGGCCTTAACTGTAATATTCTAAAAGACTATATAGAATGGATAGGCTGTAAAAGAATGAGGGCGATTGGATTACCATGTCCTTATACAGTATCTAAAATGAACCCACTTCCATGGACGGAAAAATGGATCGGTGGTGGTAACGTCCAAGTTGCACCACAAGAAACCGAAATTAGTTCCTACGTGGTTGGTGGAGTTAAACAAGATGTTGATGATTCAACTTTAAAAGGACTTAGTTTATAATGCCACAACAATTAGAATTTTTATTTGCCAAGCCTCGTGATTGTACTCCAGAAGAACAGAAAGAATGGATAGACGGAGAACTTACTTATTGGGCTAACCTAACGGGCAAAATTATAATTGGAGTATCTATATTGCAGGTATTATTAATTGGATTTATGTTAGGAACAATGTATATTATAGGAGAATTAGTGAAATGATAGAAATTTATGGAAAACCACAATGCCCATATTGCGATATGGCAAAACAATTATGTGAACAAAAAGGAGTTGAATATACATATCAATCCTTTGGTACAGACTTTAATAGAGAGGAGATGATGGAAAAATTTCCTACTGCCAGAACTTTTCCACAGATTATTGTTGATGGAGATAAGATTGGTGGATATAACGAACTAAAGGCAAAACTAGGATAAGGAGATCACATGCCCGAACCCACTCATTGGTATACTCACGATTGCGAGTATTGCTATGCACAAACAAAAATCTATTTTCCAGATGATGATAAGCCAGATGATCCTTTCTGTCCAGTATGTGGTGTTGCAACAGATGATTCAGATGAGGATCATTCAGAGTTAAATTTTGAATACTAAATAAGAGTATGAGTACAGTATGGCTATACGAAGGCAAAGAGTGGGAGTTCCCAGAGGGATTCAGTCACGAAGACGCATATGGGTTTGTTTACCTAATAACAAACACCAAGACCAATCAAAAATATGTAGGGAAGAAATTCTTTTGGAGTCGCAAAACCCTACCAATCACCAAAACAAGAAAGCGCCGTAAAAGAATGTTAGTTGAATCAGACTGGCAAAAATATTGGGGATCAAGTAAACATCTCCAAGAAGATATCGACAAATACGGCCAAGAAAATTTCACAAGGGAGATATTACACTTTTGTAAAACTAAAGGTGAGTGTGCATATATGGAAGCAAAAGAACAGTTTGACCGAGATGTATTATTAACAGACGATTATTATAACGGAATCATTAATTGTAGAATTGGTGGTAAATCTGTAAAAAACTTATAAAAACACTTTACTTTTCTAAAAAAGTGTAGTATAATATAACTATTATGGGAAAGTTACTACAGTTTCCAACAGGAAAAGAAATAACACAAGATGAACACGGTAACCACGATACTCTTGTTGATACTATTACACAAGAATCCGTTGAGATATCTCAACACTTGATTAATATGATGGCGTCAGAAATAGAGTATATGCAATATGGATGGCTTGAAGGGTTTGATATACACGACGAGCAGTATCCAGAAGCAAGAGATGCATATGTTGTTGCAAATCTAATATATGCCATGTTACTGAGATACATTGAAATTCCACATAAACTCCATAAAGATATGGATAAAGCGTATATAAAATTAAAGAAAATGCAAGCGGAACACGCTAAGGATAAACCAGATAATGATACTACTTGATTATAGTCAGATCGCACTATCCAACATCATAGTGCAAAAACTAAATGATGAGGATATGATAAGACACATGATACTAAACAGTATTCGCATGTACAATAAAAGATACAGAGAAGAATACGGCCAAATGGTGATCTGTGCAGATGGCATGAATACTTGGAGAAGAGATTATTTTCCAGAGTATAAGGCAAATAGAAGAAAGGGTAGAAGTGAAGATGAAGGCACAGATTGGAATGAAATCTTTAGAATCCTTAATTTAGTCAGAGAAGAAATCCAAGAGAATTTACCATATAAAGTATTACACATGGAGGGCTGTGAGGCCGATGATATTATTGGTACTCTTACAATGCAAACCCAAGAATTCGGCCAACATGAACCAGTCATGATTGTATCATCAGATAAAGATTTCATTCAGTTACAAAGATACAGCAACGTAAAACAATTTAGCCCTATTCAAAAGAAAGAAATCAAAGATGATTCACCAATCACATATCTTTGGAATCATATCTTTAGAGGCGATGGTGGAGATGGAGTACCAAATGTATTATCAGCTGATGATACTTTTATTACAGAAGGTGCAAAACAAACTCCACTTAGACAAACCAGAATTGATCAGTGGATAGAAAACGCAGAAGACCTAAGAAGAATTATGCCAGACGAGTTGTATAGAAACTATCAAAGAAACAAAAAACTTATAGACTTATCGGAGATTCCTGAGGATATACAATCTAACATTATAAATAACTATAATGAACAGAAACTTCCAATGAGAATGAAAGTTTTAAATTATCTTATTAAGAAAAGATGCAAATTATTGATTGAAGTAGTGGAGGAATTTTATAACAATGAAATTATTGCTAAGTGAAGTGTTTGAAAACGCTAGTAAATTAAAAACTAAGAAGGAAAGGGTAGACTATCTTAGAAAGAACCAAAGTAATCCTGCCCTAAGGGACATTATCAGAATTAATTATGATGATGCAATTCAATGTCTTTTACCAGAAGGAGCTCCTCCTTATGAGAAAGACGATGCGCCAAAAGGTAAAGAAATTACTAGATTGGAAAAAAAGTATAAACAATTTAAGTTTTTCTTTAACGGACCGACCGGTCGAGCAGTTGGCACAATCAAACGAGAAAGAATGTTTATTCAGCTATTGGAGTCATTACATGCTTCAGAGGCTGAAATGTTAGTATTGGCGAAAGACAAGAAAATGAAATATACTGGCATCACTAAGAAGCTTTGTCAGGATGCATTTCCTGGTTTGATAACAAAGTAGAGTGCTCTATATGATGTTTTTAATTTCAACTTATTTAAAGGAGCTTAATATGAGTAGAGAAATTGAACGTCTAAAACGCGATAAACGCGAGACTTTATATTATCAACGAAGATTATTAAAGAGAGGCAAGTCCGATCTGGCATATAAGATGCAGAAAAAGATAGATTATATGACAGAAACAATTCGGTACATGCAAGCTGCCAGTTAAATAGGAGGTCAATTGAAAAAGGTAAATCCCTTAGCGAAAATAAATTCAAAAAGGGGTTTACTTTTTCTTTTAATTGTAGTATAATATACATTACAATATACATTACAATATACAAAAGAGCTAGATTATGAATATATTTGTTTTACATAAAGATCCAGTCAAAGCTGCACAAGATCAGTGCGATAAACACGTAGTTAAAATGATAGTAGAGTCAGCACAAATGCTATCTACTGTTCACAGAATGCTTGACGGAACCACAGAAACTAGGCCATCAAAGTCAGGTAAGACTATGGTCAAATATTGGAAGTTAGATGATCGCAGAGAAAACTTATTATATAAGGCTGTCCACATGAATCATCCATGTACAGTTTGGACCAGAGAGTCCTCATCAAACTACAGATGGCATTATGAACATTTTGTTGCCTTATGTAGGGAATATACATACAGATATGGTAAGACACATAAGACAGAAGAATTACTAGGACTAGAACTAGGTCTTCTGCCTAAGAATATACCTATTGGTGATTATACTCCTTTTAAATTGGCGATGGGTTCTAATCCAGAATGCATGTTTACAGACCCAGTAAAATCTTATCGTGCATTTTATAAAACAAAACAAGAAAGATTTAAAATGGAGTGGACTAAAAGAGAAGTCCCAGGATGGTTTCAACATGCCACTATATGATTTTGAAAATAAAAAAACTGGAGAAGTAAAAGAAATTAACGTATCACTATCTGAATATGATAATTTCTTAAAAGATAATCCAGATTTAAAAAGAGTAATATTATCAGCACCTAATCTTAGTTCAAAAGGAGGACAAGGTGCATTACAAAGAGCTGGAGACGGCTGGAAAGAAGTACAAGATAGAATTAAGAGTGGTATGCCACCCAAAGATAGACATAGGATCCGATCTAAATGAGTAATCAATTCAGACCAACCAAATTAAGAATAGAACACCTTATTGAAAGAGAACCTTGGACTTCTGCCCAGAAAGATGCCTTTAAATCTTACAAGGCAGGACAACACCTCGCACTTATGGGTGCAGCAGGTACGGGTAAAACATTTATTGCAACGTATCTTGCCCTAGAGGAAGTATTAGATAAAAATACTCCTTATGAAAAGATTGTGTTTGTAAGATCAGCAGTACCAACTAGAGATATGGGATTCTTACCTGGAACACTAGAAGAGAAAGAAGAGGCTTACAAAGCACCATATAAGGCTATCGTAGAAGAATTATTTAATGAATCAATTGCCTGGGATAAATTAGTAAACGATAAAAAGATTGAATATCTAACCACATCATATATTAGAGGTCTTACTATTAAAAATGCAATTGTTATAATTGATGAGGCACAAAACTGTAATTATCACGAACTATGTTCAATCATTACAAGACTTGGAGAAGATACAAAAATTTTAGTCTGCGGTGACCATTACCAGTCAGACTTTAGAACTGAAAAAGATAAAGAAGGACTAAATGGATTTTTGTATATAATTAGACACATGAAATACTTTGACATTATTAATTTTACATGGGAAGATATTGTAAGATCAGGCTTAGTCAGAGATTTCTTAATGACAAAAGATTTAGTAGATCAGGGCAAATTATGAGTTTTATACATGAACCAATTGACTTAGGTTATGACGATTTAAAAGCAGACACTTCCGAAGGAAAAGGAAGGGTATATAAGACGCCGGACGGCCAACAGTACCCAAGTGTTACAACAGTACTCTCTATATTAAGTAGAGAGGCCATACAAGCGTGGAGAGCGCGAGTTGGTGAAGAAGAGGCAAACAAGATCAGTAGAGTTGCCTCTAGTAGAGGTACAGCCGTCCACGCAATACTTGAAAAATATGTAGATAATGATCCGAACTATGCTGAAGGTTATATGCCACATATTATCCAATCCTTTCAAGATGTTAAGACTATTCTGGATAATAATTTAGATAAAGTATATGCTCAAGAGGCGCCTTTATATTCAGAACACTTAGAAATGGCAGGACGAGTAGACTGCGTCGGAGTATGGAATGGTAAAAATTCTATTATAGATTATAAAACATCGCGTAAACCAAAGAAGAAAGAATGGATTACAGGATATTTCTTACAATGTTGTGCATACGCAATAATGTGGGAAGAAAGAACAGGGATGCCGATCACGCAATTAGTTATTATGATTGCAGTTGATAACGAAGACCCACAGGTTTTTATCGAGCACAGAGATAACTGGGTCGATAAATTATGGGATACTATTAATCAGTATCAAGAAGAAAAACGTATTGAAAATGTATTTGGAAAATAGGAGATATAAATGCTAGGAGTAGGTGAAAAATTCCCCACATTCTCACTGCAGGGAGTTAATGCAAGAAACGAATTTGTGAGAGTAGATGTAGAAGAAAACTATACGCCACATCAGCCAGATTGGACTGTGGTTTACTTTTACCCAAAAGATTTTACCTTTATCTGTCCAACAGAGATTGCTGGAATGGACATGCTAACGGATGAAGCAAGAGTTATCGGTATTAGTGGCGATAATGAATTCTGTAAATTAGCTTGGAAAAAAGATAATGAGTTAATCGGTAATATTAATCATACACTTGCCGCAGATTGTGGTTTAGATTTATCTTGTGAATTAGGTATTATAAATGCAGATGAAGGTGTTTGTTATAGAGCAACATTCATCTTTGATAAAGATAGAGTGATTCAACATGCATCAGTTAATGCATTGGACACAGGCAGAAATGCAAAAGAAGTATTAAGAACATTACAGGCACTTAAGGCTGGTGGTTTAACTGGATGTGAATGGAACCCAGGAGAGGAGTTTGTCGGATGAATCATATGTTAAAAGCACTTATTGCTAAATTACAGGGTGAGATTGAAGTAGCCAAAGCAAACGTAATGGTATATACAAGAAACGCCGCTGGTATTGGTGAACACCCTGACGTAGTAGAAGCAATAGAAACACAAGTTGCCAAGATAGCAGAGGCAGAAGATAAGTTAGAAACTATCAATAGACACTTTAAGTAATGTTACATTTATGTTACAATCATGTAACAATATTGTAAATTTTTAAAAAACCTCTTTACATTCACCCTAGGTTATAATATAATATACCTATGAAAGAAAGAAAATTTATAGTATTTGATGTAGACGGAACCATAGTTGATGTAAATCACAGAAGGCATTTCGTTGATGGGTCTCAGAAAAAAGACTGGAATGCGTTTAGAGAACATGCCAAGTTTGATACACCAATTCAGTGGGTATGTGATAAAGCTAAAGAGTTCCACAATGCTGGTGATGTAGTTGTTTTCTTTACAGCAAGAATGAATAGAGAAAGAGATATTACTACAAAACAAATACAAGAATTTATTGGAATAGATCAGCCAATTATCTTTATGAGGCCAGATGATTGCTTCATACAAGATGCTTTATTTAAGGCTGAGACAGCAGATACAGTAGAACAAGAATTCGGTAAAATTGATTTAGTTTTTGATGACAGAAACCAAGTAGTCGATATGTGGAAAGCCAGAGGCACTCCTGTCATACAAACTATTGATAGAGCCGACGGAAATTTTTAGGAGATATATTATGGCAAGAATTGAATTAGCAATAGAATTAATTAGACAACTACTTGAAAAAGTAGAACAACAAGGCCATCAAATAGACAGATTAGAAAGTCTTATTGATGAATTAGATAATAGGTTATAACGAAAAAGTGGTACTTTTTTTAATAAAACACTTTACAAGCCACTTAAAACCAGTTATAATATAACTATTAAAAGGAGATAAACAATGAAGAAAGTAAAAATAGTCGGAAATCCCATCATTAAGGGCGAGATTAAATTCGATGCTCAAGTTGAGATTCCACTACCTTCTCAACTCAATGAACTGGCCTTGTCGAAAGATGGCGATGATTGGGATTTATTATGTAAGAGGTTACCTAGTTACGGATTTATGAATCCTATCGGTAATTTACATATCAGCCACCTATTAGTAGATGGCAAGGAAATGGTGTTCCATTGATGAAAGATAATATTATCCTAGTAGATTGCGACGGAGTACTATGTGATTGGGAATACTCATTCACTCAGTGGATGCATCACACTAAGAAAATCAAGACAGTAGATACTTCAGAGTATAATGTTGGCAAAAGATTTGGTCTTACTAAAGAACAAGGTAATGCAATGGTTAAAGAATTTAACGATTCTGCCGCAATTGCATTCTTACCACCTCTAAGAGATGCAGTATATTACATGAAGAGATTAAACATGCTTCATGGGTTCAAGTTTCATTGTATTACTTCTTTAAGTGAAAACAAATATGCTCAAAGATTAAGAACTCAAAACCTTAACCTTCTCTTTGGAGAAGAAATTTGGGACGAACATATTTACCTACCATGTGGAGCTGATAAAGATGAAGTATTGGCAAAATACGAAGGTACTGGTTGCTGGTGGGTAGAAGATAAACCAGAAAATGCAGAAGTTGGAAAAAGTTTTGGATTAAACGCTCTCTTAATAGCGCATGAACATAACAGTTATTATAATGGAGAGATTCCAAGGTTCTGGAAGTGGAAACACTTGTATAAATATATAATTAATAACATAGGAGAATAATGGCAAAATCAGGTGGCGCATTTAGTAGTGTGCATGTAGGTATCAAAAAGGGAACTAGCCAAGGACGGCGTCCAGATACTTCCACCATGAATAAACATAAAAGAAGATCCTATAAGAAATATCGAGGCCAAGGAAGGTAAGATGCCAGTAAAATTTAAAAAAGATCAAGCCGTTAGAGATAGACAAACGGGAAAAGTCGTTACTCAAAGATTTTATATGCGAGGAGTTCCAAAAGATGAACTCTTTGAAACTATTAACAATAAGAATACAAAGCCTAAATTAAGGCAAAAATGTATTAACGAACTTACACGCAGAGGCGTGAAGATAGAATGGGTAAAAGAGTAAACTCCTTCTGGAGATTATGGGCAAAAAGTTTAGGAGAAAAAGCTGGAATAAACAATAAAGAAGCCAATATAGTTGCAGTATTAAGAAGTATAATTGTATTGGTAAACTTTATTACTTGCTTTTTTATTATAGCAGGAGTAATACACAATTGGTAAAACATGAAGAAGCATTAGTAATTACTATGGAAGAATGTGGCGAACTCATTCAAG
>Ga0181577_10001790_pt1 | contig 17037 bp, 18 predicted proteins | sample 101ome_21_FD_132468 | JGI IMG/M metagenome (GOLD analysis project Ga0181577, IMG submission 132468) | Coastal salt marsh microbial communities from the Groves Creek Marsh, Skidaway Island, Georgia - 101413BT metaG (megahit assembly) | ecosystem: Environmental > Aquatic > Marine > Intertidal...
AGGTGCCCGGCACGGACTTTCCAGTCGCCGGGGATGACGCTGGCGCAGCGCACCGCGATCAGCGCTTCGTCCGGCGCAGGAATCGGATCGTCCGCATCCACACATTCTAGAACGTCCGGGCCGCCGTAGCGGCTGTAGCGGATTGCCTTCACGGGCGAAGCCTTCTTGTTCCTGTTCCACTGGCAGGGGCATCTTATCGCCCGGCCCGCAAAAGAAAACGGCCGCCCCGAAAGGGCGGCCGTATTGTCGGTTTTTGATTTCGGCCTATTTGCCGAAAAGCTTCTTCAGGCCTTCCTCGGCGCCCTTGGTGGCGTCCTCGAGACCTTTGCCGCCGCTGCCGCCGGTGACGTTTTTCATCGCGTCCTCGGCAGCCTTGGTTGCGTCCTTGGCCGCGTCTTCGACGCCCTTGGTCAGGCCTTTGACCATGTTGTTGATGTCGGTCGCGCCGACCGCCACGGAGACCTGTTTTTCAATGGCATCCATGATCTTGTCGACGACCTCGGCAGGAGTGGCGCCGTCCTTGCTGTCTTTGCCGATATCCTTCAGCCGGATGGTTGGCAGGTCCGAGCCCAGCTTCTTGCCTTTGAGCAGCGGATGGCTGACGGACACCTTGCCGTTACTGATGACCAGGCTTTCTATGACCATTTTTTTGCCGGAGCCATCGTCCTTTTTCTGTTCGGACGATTTCGACCCGCCGGCTGCTTTTTCGACATTCTTGCCGATGACCTCGACATTGCTGCCACCGTCGCCGAACTCGTAAGTGATGTCCGGTCCGTCGATCGCGATGGACCGGATCAGGATGGTGTCTCCCGTCACCGACCCCAGATCGATATTCATCGAAATGCTGCCGAGTTTAAACGCGGCATCCGTCTGGTATCCCGACGGGTTGCCAACCGTCAGGCCGGAGAGTTTGCCTTCGCCGTTTTCCGGCGAAAGTTCCACTTTATCGAGAGTTACGGAAACGCCTGTGTACTGGGGTCCGTATTCTTCGACCGCATCTTTCACGATCGAATCCAGATTCGAATAAACGAAAATGACGAAGCCCACCACGGCGATGACGACGACGGCCAGAATGCCGCCGAAAATCTTGAAGCCACGACCCATGTTCAAAAAACTTTCTAACTGTCTACCGCAGGATATGGAGTGTCGCCGGACACCAACAGTATACGCCCGCGTGGTGCCGAACGAAACGTCCTAGTCGGCCAGGCCTGCGACCAGGTTGAGCAGGCTCTCGTCGCTGCCCCGCGGGCCGAGAATCGAAATGCCGACGGGGCCCGTTGCGGTCGCGAGCGGCAGGCTGATCTGGGGACAGCCCGACAACCCGGCGGGGCAGGTCAGTCCCATCGTGCGGGCGCGGAAATCCTCGACTTCCGCGTCGGTAGCGTCCCTCTTAGGGCTGACCGGTGCCGTCGGCATGATCAGCACGGTTCTGCCGTCGCCCAGCAGGCTGTCCATCCGGTTTCGCGCGATATCGCGGACCGGCTGGTGTTCCGCACGATGCGCATCGGTCAGGGTGGCGGCGTAGGCGAATCGTTCTTTGACGCCGGGGCCGAACGCGGGATTGTTGTCCGTCACCCACTCGGCGTGATTTCCCCAGATTTCGAGTGCTTGCAGATGTCGGAAAGCATCGAACCAGCGGTCGAGCCCTTCCAGCGCAATTTCAAGCCGTTCGGTTTCCAGCCCCAGCCGTTCGATGAGGTTTGCTGCCGCAATTTCCGCGGCCGTTCGTTCCAGGTCCGGAAGCCGGGCGAATGCATCTTCGGCAACGATGGCGCGTGCCGGATTTATGCCTTCCGCCGCTCCCTGCAACAGGACGGGGCCGATGGCATCGAATAAAGCTGCGTCCCGGGCGAACCAGCCGACGACGTCGAACGATCCTGCCAGTGGCGCGACGCCCGAATCGTCGACCCGGCCATGGGTCGGGCGGATACCGTAGATCGCCGAAAAGCTGGCGGGGCATCTGACCGACCCGCCGCAGTCCGTGCCCAGCGCGAAATCGACCAGCCCGCCCGCGACGGCGGCGGCAGAACCGGAAGACGATCCGCCGACCGCGCGGTCGGGCGCTGCGGGGTTAACGGGCGCGCCGTAATGGGCGTTGTCGCCTGCCAGGCTGTAACACATCTCGTCGCAGACGGTCTTCCCGTCGAGAGAGGCGCCTGCGCCCAGAAGCAGGTCGACCGCGGCAGCGTGTTTGACCGGCAGGGGGTGGGTCTGCGGCCACAGGGGTTGTCCGTTGCTGGTCGGGTGACCCGCAATGTCGAACACGTCCTTGGCGGCGAAGGTTTTACCTGCCAGCGGTCCCGTTTCTTTTCCGTCGATCTTCAGCCGGTCACCCGGCATGAATGCATCGTAATCGTTTTCCATTGATCGCGTTTCCCGAATCTGGTTTCGGTGAACATACCGGGCAGGGCCGGACTTCGCTACGGGCCCGGGCAAACAGAAAAGGGCGAAACGGAACGGGCAAAAATAAAGGCCCCCGCGCGATGGCGGGGGCCGGTTTTCGACGTTACCTCCCTGGTATCGTCTGCAGTGCGTCTGCGACGCTTTTTATTTCTTCAGTTTCTCGCGATAGGTGCGATGGCAGCCGCCACAGCCCTGTTTCCCGATCATGCCGAACTTCGCGCCGAGATCGCGCTTGCTGGCGCCGTCACCGGCGGCTTTGGCAAGGTCGGCGGCAAGCGACGCCATGGTCATCGAAACTTTTTCGAAGCCGGCAGCGTCGGAGAAAACCTCCGGCTTGGCGCCGGTCGCGCCTTCATAGGCCGCCATGCCCGTCCCTGCGGGGAAGAGACCGGGAATGACCTTCGCGATTTCCTCGATTTTCATCGCCGCTGCTTTCACGTCAGCGGGCCCGCCTTCGTTCTTCTTCATGTAGCCGACAATCTTTTTCATGCTGCCGCTGAGTTCCCGCATGGCCATGCGGCGCTTTGTGATGACGGCAGCGTGTTCCTTGTTGCTGACCTTCATCTCCACTTCTTTGATCAGCTTGTTGCCGTGACCGTCTGCCAGGGCGGGAGTAACAGCTGAAACGGCGGTCAGCGCGAAAGCGCCGATTACCAATCCGGATAAAGTTTTCATTTTCGAGTTGCCTCCTGAGGCCAAATTGTCGTTTACGGACCGGGCAGGTGAGGGGGACAGTAGCGATGTCACGGGCCTTTGAAAATCATGTTTTTTGAGACATGATTGTCTACCATTAATTGACAATTGGGGGCTGCAGTGGATCGCCTTACCGGCATGGAGATGTTCGTCAACGTTGTGGAAACCCAAGGATTCTCGGCGGCCGCGCGGCGGATGGGAATATCGCGGGCTGCGGTGAGCAAGCAGGTTCTCAATCTTGAAGACGAACTCGGCGCCCGATTGTTGAACAGGACGACCCGGCAGGTGAGCGTCACGGAACTGGGCGAAGCGTATTACGAACGGTGCAAACGCGTCCTCAGCGAGGTCGCGGACGCCGATCTCCTGGTCCAGCGGCTGCATTCGGAACCGCGGGGTACGCTCCGCGTCAGCGCGCCGATGTCGTTCGGGGTTGCCCATGTCGGCCCCGCCATTACCGACTTTCTTATTGAGTACGGCGAACTCGATATCTCGTTGACACTGAACGACCGGTTTACCGACCTGATCGATGAAGGTTTCGATGTGGCGGTCCGCATCGCGCAGGCGGCGGATTCCAGCCTCGTCGCCCGCCGGCTTGCGCCGGTGCGATGCGTGATGACGGCGACGGAAAGTTACCTGACGGAACACGGGGCACCCAAAATCCCCGAAGACCTGACCGTTCACAAGTGTCTCAGCTACGCCTATATCGCGTCGGGGCTGGAATGGCCTCTGACAGGACCCGGCGGGAAGAAATCGATAAAAGTCTCCGGGCCGCTGAAGGCCAACAACGGCGACGTGCTGGTACAGGCGGTCAGCAGGGGACTGGGAATCGCGTTTCTGCCGTACTTTCTCGTCAGAGACGCCATCGACAGCGGGGAGCTTGTCACTGTGCTGGACCGCTACAAGCCTCCTGAACTTTCCGTTTTCGCAGTGTCGCCACCCAACCGGTTCCCCGCCCGGAAAGTGCAGGCATTTCTGACATTCCTGTCGGAAAGGTTTTCAGGCTCCGAATTCTAGGGGAGGGCAAGCGACGGTGCGTTTCCGCGCAAGCGGCGCGAAACCCGAAATATCAGATTCCGAACAGCCGCCGCGCGTTGTCCTCGAACATCATCTGCCTGTCTTCGTCCGTGCAGCGCAGATTGTTCAGCACCTCCAGTGTGGAGCGGATGTTGTAGGCGCCGCCTTCGTGATCGTAGGGGGCATCGGTCGCGAACACCGAATGATCGGCGCCGAAGAAATCGAGCCCTGCCTGGCTGGCGGCCTGCGCGCCGAACATGGCGGTGTCGCCGTAAAAATCCTGCTTGAAATAATCGACCAGCGGTTTCTTAAGTTTGCCGGCAAACCCCTGTTCGTCGCCCATGACGGCGTTACGGTTTTCCCACGCGGGCGTGAATCGCCCTTCGGCGTGCGGGGCATAGGCGCCCCAGTGATGGGCGATGATTTTGAGATCCGGTATTTCGTCGAACATGCCCGAACATACGATCCGCGCCATCGCGGCGCTGGTTTCGTACGCCCAGCCGAATCCCCAGAAGATTTCGTAAAACGACCGGTCCTCGGTCAGGTAATCCGGATGGGTTGCCGGGCGGGTCGGATGGAGCCAGATGATTTTGCCGCGCTCCGCTATCTTGGCGAAGATGTCGCGAAACTCCGGCTGGTCGAGCGCCTTGTTGTTCACATTGGTGAAAAGCTGGAAACCGACCGCGTTGTGTTCGTCGATAACCCGGTCGACTTCCGCGATAGCGGCCTCGGTGTTGTTCATCGGCAATGAGGCGATAAACCATGGCATGCGGTCCGGGTGTTCGCGGCAAATCCGCGCCATCCCGTCATTGGCGACCCGTGTCAGCGCCGGGCTGTCGTCCGGTCCCGCAATCGCATCGGTCGGTGGCTGCGACATGGAAATGATCTGCTGGTAGTCATCGAATTCGTCCAGCATGCGAAGCCGCGCATCCATGTCGTAGATCGTCTTTATCGATTTCCAGCGTTTCACGGCGGCGTCGGGCATCAGCCCATCGACCTTTTCGAAAAACTCGATTGGAAAAACATGGTTGAAGACGTCGATTTTCATGGTGGCTCCCCGGGTAGCAGTCTGTTGTCGGTTGTTCTGACTTTACATCAGCGACCGCTCCGGAAAACCCCAAAATATCCGCTCCGCAGTAGGGTGCGATTTTATTAGGTTGCGGCAGTTCGCGAATTTCGGGACAACGACCGGATGCATGATCTTCAGGCCGCATTTCAGCTCGCTTTCCGGCTGATCTTCACCGGCGACGCCGATCTGATGGAAATCATCGGATTGTCCATGGGCGTCAGCCTGACGGCCGTGCTGTTGGCGTGCGTGATCGGCATGATACTTGGCGCGGCCGCGGGCGTATTGCGGTTTCCGGGGCGGCCGGCGGTGATCATTTTTCTGAACGCGCTGATGGGGCTGCCGCCGGTGGTGGTCGGGCTCGGGGTGTACCTGTTGCTGTCGCGAGCAGGGCCGCTCGGCGTTTTCGGTTTGCTGTATACGCCGACGGCGATGATCGTTGCGCAGACCATTCTGGTGACGCCCATCGTGGCCGCTTTGACCCGTCAGGTGGTGGAGGATCTCTACGAAGAATACGACGAGCAGCTGAGATCGCTGGGGGTTTCCGGCGTCGGTCTGGTCAGGACGTTATTGTGGGATGCCCGCTTTAGCCTGATCACGGTGGCGCTCGCAGGGTTCGGCCGGGCCGTCGCCGAAGTCGGCGCGGTGATGATCGTCGGGGGCAACATCGATCACCTGACCCGCGTGATGACGACAGCAATCGCGCTTGAAACGTCGAAGGGAAATCTTGCGCTGGCTCTGGCGCTGGGCATTATCCTGGTCGGCATATCCCTGATCGTGAACGGTGCGGTGTCCATCCTGGGCGGCAGAACGGGCAGACCCAGGCATGCGTGACTCCATCCTGCCGCTCCGCGCCGATGCGCTGCGATATTCGGTGGACGGCCGCGCCTTGATCGACGGGGTGTCCCTGACCATCGAACCCGGTGCGTTTGCGGTCGTCCTCGGCCCTAACGGCGCCGGTAAAAGCCTTCTTTTGCGTCTGCTGCACGGCATGCTGCCGCCTACCTCCGGCAAAGTGACATGGGCGAACGGGGTGAATGGCGATCTCCGGCGGCGCCAGGCCATGGTCTTCCAGCGGCCCGTGCTCCTTCGCCGCTCGGTGGAGGCGAATATTGCCTATGCCCTCGGGGCTCTCGGCGTGCCGCGTCGGCAGCGGGCCGACATGATCGATCTCGCGTTGACCCGTGCCGGTCTTGAGGACTCGCGCCGGGTTCAGGCACGCCTGCTGTCCGTTGGCGAACAACAGCGGCTGACCGTGGCGCGCGCCCTGGCCTGTGAACCCGATATCATGTTTCTGGACGAACCGACCGCCAGTCTGGATCCCGCATCCGTGCAGCGGATCGAAACGCTGCTCTCGGACGCGAACGCCCGCGGCATGGCCGTCGTTCTCGTCACCCATGATGTCGGCCAGGCGCGCCGGCTGGGCCGAGACATCGTCTTTCTGCATGGCGGCAGGCTGGCGGAGCAATCCAGCGCAGACGCCTTCTTCGACACTCCGCGATCCAGGGTCGCGCGTGCCTATCTGGCGGGAGAGATCATTGTCTAGCCGTCTCGCGAAATTCTGGCTGCTGTTTATGGCGGTCTCGGCGGCGGCCTGTTCGCCCCCGGCCGTAGCGGCGGAGCGGGACTACATTATTCTGCAATCCACCACCTCCACCCAGAATTCCGGGTTGCTGAGATACCTGATTCCCAAATTCCGGAAAACGACAGGGATCGACGTCCGCGTGGTTGCGGTGGGAACGGGGCAGGCGTTGAAGAATGGCCGGAACGGAGACGGGGATGTGCTGCTGGTGCATGCGCGTTCAGCCGAGGAGCGGTTTGTCGCGGCGGGCTTCGGGGTCGGAAGGCGTGACGTGATGTATAACGATTTCGTTGTCGTTGGCCCGAGAACGGACCCGGCCCGGATCGGCGATTTGTCAGATGTCGCATCCGCCTTTGCGAAGATCTCTGCCCGTCTCGCGCCGTTTGTCTCGCGCGGCGATGAAAGCGGCACGCATATTCGGGAACGCGCCTTGTGGGAGGCCGCCGGGATCGACCCGGAAAGCGCCAGCGGCGCCTGGTATCGCGAAGCCGGCAGCGGGATGGGCGCGACCCTGAACGCGGCGGTCGGCATGGGGGCTTACACATTGACGGATCGGGGAACATGGGTCGGATTTCGGAATAAGGCGGATTTGAAAATTCTGGTCGAAGGCGACCCGCGGCTGTTCAATCCGTATGGGATTATCCTCGTCAATCCGGCACGCCATCCGCACGTTAACGCAGCCGGCGGCAGCGCCTTCATTGCCTGGCTGACCGGTCCGGAAGGGCAGGCGGCAATCGGCTCTTATCGATTGAACGGCGAGCGCCTCTTTCATCCTCTGGTGCACAGGTAACGGTATTTTGCGAACACAAAAAAGGCCCGCTCTTTCGGGCGGGCCTTTTTGTGTCGATCGGGTGCCGTCAGGCCGCAAGGCGGGTTTCCGTATCTTCGGGACGCCGTGTTTCGACATGATCCTTTTCCGTCGTGGTGCGTTCGAAAAAGTCCGCGACGCGTGCGAAGAAGCTGTGGGCCATCCGCGCCGCTTCCTGGGATCGTGCGGTCTCCGCTTCACGAATGAGTAGCGCGAGAGGCTTGTCCGCTTCGGCGGGGGCGGGCTCGAACAGATAAACATTGCTGGTCATTGTGGTTCTCCTGATTTGGTCCGCAGCATTCCGCTGCCGTTGAAGAGGATATGGTTTGTGTTGACGAGAAAGATAATGACCTTATATGGACAATCATCTTTGCAAATATCGCAAAGAGTGAGATATAAACGAATAGTTAACAGAAGGAGCGCGCGGCGTGGACACACTCACAGGCATGCGGCTGTTCAATAAAGTCGCGGAAACCGGCAGTTTTTCAGCCGCCGGGCGGGCGATAGGGCTGGCGCCTTCATCGGTTTCCCGCCAGATCAGTGCGCTGGAGGACCAGCTCGGCACACGCCTGTTCAACCGGACGACCCGGAAGCTGCATCTGACGGAAGCCGGCGAGATATATCACGGCCATACGGAACGGATCCTGTCAGATATCGAGGAGGCCAACGCAGCCGTTACGGAATTGCAGGAAGAACCCCGGGGAACGTTGCGCATCAATATCCCGGTTGTTTTCGGGCGCCGCTATATCGCGACGACGCTTCCCGATTTCCTCGACCGGTATCCCGAGCTTTCCGTCGAGCTCCAGGTCACCGATCATTTCGTCGATCTGATCGAAGAGGGCGCTGACCTCGCGATCCGGGTGGGTGGGCTGACGAACACCAGCTTTATCGCCCGGAAACTGATCGGCATTCAGCGCCTGCTGGTCGCCAGTCCCGGTTATATCGAAAAACACGGCACGCCGAGTTCGCCGGAGGACCTGCTGAATCACAACTGTCTTCGTCTGCGGTTCAGCCCCGGCGAGAGCCACTGGGAGCTGGAACACAAGAACTCCGGCACCGTCAGCGACATTCATGTTAAGGGCAACATGCAATCCAACAATGTCGAGGCAATCAACGCGGCGATGCTCAACAGCGGCGGCATAGCCCTTCTGCCGTCCTGGGTTGTCGGCAAGGATATCCAGCGCGGCGACGCCACCGTGATCCTGCCGGAATATCACGCCAAACCGCAGCATGTGGATTCGGCGGTTTACGCCGTTTATCCATACACCCGGAACGTGTCGGCAAAGGTGCGGGCGTATATTGATTTCATCGCGGAGAAGTTCAAGACCGAACCCGATTTCCGGATGGATGATGGGGATTGACGTTCCGTTCCATCGCCAGGGCGCTATGCGTTTTCCAACGCAATGCGGCGGAGACGAAGCGGAAACATCAGTAATCCGCCGGCGGCGAGCAAATGCTTCAGCGTATGGCCGCTGAGGATTGGGAAAAGAAGATCGAAAATTTCATGATCGAGCTGTTCGGCAAGGATGGCCGAACCGTATAGAACTCCGGCTCCGAGGATGTAAAACCGGTGTCTGGCTGCATTGCCGAAGGCAAAGATGGAAAACAGCACGGCCGCCACCGACGTCACCTGCACCCAGAAATAGAGCCGCAGATCCCCCGTGGCATACCAGATGAAAACGCTGGCGGCGCCGATCGTCACGACGGGGACAAGCGCGATTCTTTCGAATTTTTCAGACACGAATTCGGAAATCACGGCGACGGTCATCGCAGTGAAGGCGAATGTCATTGGCAGACGGTCCCAGACCAGGGTCTCGTTCGTCGGCGCGAGGTGGTAATAGGCCGAGCCGAGGCTGACCAGCACGACGCCCGCGAACATCACTGCCCAGGACCGGGAAGCGATTCCGGATACGCCCCGTCTCAGCTGTAAAAGCCCGTATATCCCGACGCAGAGAAACCCCAGATTCGAGGCGACGTCTCCAAAATTAGGGACCCCGCAAAATGCGCGGATATCCGCAAACAGGTGGTAGCTCGCCGGTTGTTCCATCACCGGCGCGGCCGCAAACCCCGCGGCGATCGCGATCGGCAGCGCCGCAAGTATCCTGTGTTTCCAGGTCGGCAAAGGCATCACGACGAATCAACGTCCCGGAGCTCCGTCTTGAGCACCTTGCCGTAATTGTTCTTCGGCAGAGCGTCGATAAACCGGTACGCCTTCGGTCGTTTGAACCGGGCGATATGTTCGAGGCACAGAGAATCGAGCTCCGCCTCTTTCACGTCCGCGCCGTCCTTTGCGACAACGAACGCGACGACCTCCTCGCCCCAGTCCGGATGGGGGCGTCCGATGACGGAACATTCCAGGACGCCATCATGGCGCAGCAGCACTTCCTCGACTTCGCGCGGGTAGATGTTCGATCCGCCGGAGATGATCAGGTCCTTCGACCGGTCTTTCAGCGTCAGGAAGCCGTTTTCGTCGAGCGCGCCCATATCGCCGGTATGGAGCCAGCCGCCGCGCAACGCCGCGGCGCTTGCTTCCGGGTTGTTCCAGTAGCCTTTCATGACCACATCGCCCTTCACGAGAATTTCCCCGATCTCGCCGACGGGCATGTCGCGGTCGTCTTCGTCCGCCACGCGCACCTTGACGCCGAACTGCGCCGTTCCCACCGAGGCGAGACGCGCGCGATAATCCGGTGCGTCGGACCGGCTGTGAAGGTCGCGGGAGAGCGCCGTGATCGTCATCGGGGCTTCGCCCTGGCCGTATATCTGCACCAGCTTGGTGCCCAGCAGGTCCAGCGCTTTAAGGCAGTCTTCGAGATACATCGGCGCGCCGCCGTAAACGATGGTCTTCAGGTTGGTCGTATCGGCGTCTTCGATGCCCGGCGCATTGATGAGCCGCGTGACCATGGTGGGCGCCATGAAAAAGGTCACGCCTTTCCATACGGCAAGAAGCTCGAGTATTTCGGCTGGGTTGAAACCACCCGACGCGGGGATGACCTGACATGCGCCGCGCTCCACATGCGGCAGCAGGTACAATCCCGACCCGTGGCTGTAAGGTGCGGCGTGGACGATGCAGTCGCCGGCTTTTATCTGATCGACGCTTTTGAAGTAGGCGGCATTCATGGCGCGCAGATTGGCGTGCGTCAGCATCGCGCCCTTGGGGCGGCCCGTCGTGCCGGACGTGTAGAACAGCCAGGCAAGATCATCGGCGCCGACGGCGGCCGGCTCGATTGCCTGGCTTGATATCATCTCTTCGTAACGGGCAGAGCCTGCAAGGATGACGTGTTCCAGGCATGCGACTTCGTCGGCGACGTTTCCAATGCCATCGGCAAGACCGTCGGTGACGAAACAGACTTTCGCTCCGGCATCTTCCAGGATGTAGGCGAATTCCCGTGGATGCAGGCGGCCGTTCATCGGCACCACCGCCAGGCCGGCATGCCATGCCCCGAACATGATTTCGGAATACTCGGGGGCATTCTTCATGGCGATGGCGATGCGGTCGCCGGGTTCGATGCAGGGAAGCTTGAGCAGCGCACTGGCGAGCCGGGCAGCCCGATCGGCGTGTTCGGCGTAGGTAGCCACGACGTCCGTGCCAAGCGCCAGGGCAGGGGCGTCCGGATAGCGACCGGCGGACTCGATAAGGAGATGAGCGAGATTCATAAACGGGTTTTTAGCATCGTCGCGCCATCATCGGGAGAGGTCGATGGCGTAAAATCAGCATATGGTTCCGCGATTGTATCGGCGCGCATCTCAACTATGTTTTGGTTATGAAACACAGCATATTTGGCATACTGCTCGCGGTTCTGTTGCCGGTGCCTGTTGCCGTCGCGCAATTGCCGATCGCGGGAACGGGACAGCTGCCGGTCATTGATCCGAGCGCGCAGTCCCCGAAGATTGTGATCGACGCGATTGCCAAGGTTCAGTCGAACCGCCGGGACAAGCGTCCGTTTCTCGATATCAAGGCCTGCTTCCGGCAATCCCGGGTACAGCTTGCCCTGCCGCCCATATGCCGCCAGCGCCTCGAAACCTATCATCGGGAAATGGTCCGGAAGTACCGGTCGGATTTCGCCGGGATCGCGCCGATCGATATTCAGATACGGCTGATCGAATTGTCCGAGGACCCCGACGCGATGACCATCCGCCGGGACCTCATTGCGCTGCGCGGCGTGATCGAGGAACTCAACGAGGCCAGCCTGTTCCGGGCGATCAAGGAATGTTTCGTCAGCGCCGGTGCGCAGCCGGCATTGCAGCAGATATGTCGCCAGCAGCTGGAAGCTTTCACCCAGCAACTTCTCAGCACCGGGAGCTCCCGGTTTCGCGATATCAAGCCTGAGGTCGTCCGGCGCCGGCTGCTGACGGTGGCAATGTCCGATCAGGCCGGTTTCACGGCGGGCGACACCACCACGTTCCAGTCGCTGCGCGACATCCGCGAAGCCCAGAGGGAGAAGCGCGCCGCCGGACGCATCGCCCTTGCCCAGGCCGCTCCGTATTACTGCAAGCCGTCCAAACGCCGCGGGAACCCGGGGATCGCGTCGCAACTGACCGGATCGGGAATCTGCATCTGCTCTTATGGCCGCCGGTATGCGGCTTCGAGCCCGGCAGTGAGAAATAGCCCGGTTCGGGTGGCGTACCGTCAGTGCGGTCCGGCCGGCCGGTTCAGGGTCTACGACCTGAACGGCAGGCGCCTGCGCCACGGCGACTGGGTGACGATGCAGACGGCCCACGGGCCTTACGTATCGATGAACCGCGACGGCTACGCCTACGGCAACCGGCAGTCCCCGGGCAAAGGGGAGAAGTTCCGCATCATCCGGTCCGGCGAACCTGCCGGGCGTCATCCGGTCCGACGAAATGGTCACGCTGGTGTCGGCGCTGGGCGCTTTCGTGGTGCCGGATCTGAAGCGGGGCATGCTGCGCGCCACGAAAAACAAGACCGAGGCCCACGAGTTCCTGGTCTTTATGCCGAACTAGCGGACGGCCTCGAGGATCGACGCGTAGTTGGCGACTGCCGACCCGCCCATGTTGAATACCCCGGCTATTTCCGCACCGTCGATCTGCAGGGCGCCTGCATCGCCGCGCGCCTGCATCGCCGCCATCACGTGCATGGAGACCCCGGTTGCGCCGATGGGATGGCCCTTGGATTTCAGGCCGCCCGACGGATTGACCGGCAGCTTGCCGCCCTTGGCGGATACGCCTTCCGCGATCACCGATGCGCCGCGGCCTTTTTCGGCCAGCCCCATGGCCTCGTAGATCAGCAGTTCTGCGATGGTGAAGCAGTCGTGCACTTCCACCACATCGAGGTCGTCGACGCCGATCTTGGCCCGCTCGTAGACCTGCCGCCACGCTTCTGCGGCGCCTTCGAACTGGGTCACGTCGCGTTTTGACATCGGCAGGAAATCGTTCACATGCGACGTGGCCCGAAACAGGACGGCCTTGTCCATGCCCATTGCCGTTTCGGTATCGGCCAGAACCACAGCGGCCGCGCCGTCGGTCACCGGTGAACAGTCCGACCGTTTCAGCGGGCCCGAGATCAGCGGGTTTTTGTCGGACGCCTCGCGGCAGAATTCGTAGCCGAGATCCTTCTGGAAATGGGCAAGCGGATTGACTGCGCCGTTTGCGTGGTTCTTTGCCGCGATCTGCGCCAGCGCATCGGACTGGTCGCCGTATTTCTGGAAATAGCTTTCGGCGATGCGGGCAAAGATATCCACGAAAGAGCCGTTCTCGCCGCCTTCTTCCTTGTAATAGCTGGCCTTGGTCAGGACCTCGCCGATGGCCGCCCCGTTCAGCTCGGTCATTTTTTCCACCCCGACGCAAAGCACGATCCGCGCCCGGTTGGCGGCGATGGCGTTCAGGCCCTGGTGGATCGCGGCCGTGCCGGTGGCGCAGGCGTTTTCAACCCGTGTGGCCGGCTTAAAGCGCAGATCCTTGTGTGCCTGCAGGACCAGAGATGCCGGGAAATCCTGCATCACGAAGCCGCCGTTGAAATGACCGATATAGATTTCGTCGACGTCCGCCGGCGCCACGCCCGCATCGACGAGCGCCTCGGTCGCGGCGTCGACGATCAGGGTTTCCAGTTCGACGCCTTCATGCTTGCCGAATTTGGTATGGGCCCAGCCCACGATGCAGCCGGTCATGGCGATATCCTCTGTTGTCGTGCGTGTGATCTAATTTGGCAGGAAGCGGAAGGCGGTCAAGTCGGATGCGCGCCGTCCGCGTTTCCGAAAGTTGCCGGCCGCATGTCAGGCGTTCTCCGCGAGGATGCAGAGCTCGTCACCGGGTAGCTGGTCATCCGCACCCCGGAACGGCTCGTTGTAGGGATCGGTGTTGAACCGTGGCGGGGCGAACCCATATTCCGGCAGATGCGCGGCAAAGAAGCCGGCGTCGAGGGCCAGCACATGATCCTGGTCGATTAGGGGATCCCATCCGGCGCCGAGCTCCCGCGCGGAGGTTCCGCCGCCGTTGGGCACGAAGGCGATCAGCAGGCCATCCTTCTTCAGAAGGCGGTGAAACAGCGCGAACGGGTCTTTCAGGTCGGGCAGATGCTCCAGCACGTGCGACGTGAAAATGATATCCAGAGAATTGTCGGGCAGGGCTGCGAGCTTTGCCGGGTCGTCGATGATATCGAGCCCGAGCCGGTCGCGACCGTAGCCGGCGCGCTTGCGGGATATTTCGAAGCCCGTCACGTCGTAACCGGCGGCGCGCAGCTGCCAGGTCGGTGGTTTCCTCGCGGTCGTAATCTTCCTGATAGTAATCCCTCAGCGACTCCGGTTCCGGTTTGGGCCAGCGAAACCGCAGCCCGCACGATCCGCAGGCGCGGAGTTCGATCACGGCTTTCTTGCGGCCGTCGAACCGGGTATCCGATGCGCCGCAAAACGGGCAATCCCGCGATTGTCCGGCCAGCCGCCGGCCGATCACCCATCCCAGATAGGATAACTTGCTCATGGGAGAGAATTCCGTAATCTTCTTTAGGCGGAACAATAACACGGGGAGGACCGGATGCCGCGCCGTTTCGTCGACATTTCCGTGGCGCTGGAGACCGGAATCAAGTCGGACCCGGATTTCATGCTGCCTAAAATCGCCTATCACGCGCACAAGGAAACCGCGCCGCAGCTTTGCGCCCTGTTTCCGGGGCTGGAACCCGATCAGCTTCCGGACGGCATGGGCTGGGCGATGGAGGAAATCGAACTGACCACCCACAACGGCACGCATATGGATGCGCCGTGGCATTACCATCCCACCATGGACGGCGGCGAACGCGCTATCACCATCGACGAAATTCCGCTCGAATGGTGCTATCAGCCCGGCGTGAAGTTCGACTTCCGCCATTTCGATGACGGATACCTCGTGACGCCCGACGACATGCAGGCCGAACTGGACCGCATCGGGCACGACCTACAGCCGTTGAACATCATCGTCGTCAATACATCGGCCGGCGAACGTTACGGCGAGGACGATTATCTTACCAAGGGTTGCGGCTTCGGGCGGGAGGCGACGCTGTGGCTGACCGATCGCGGCGTACGCGTCGTCGGCACCGACGCCTGGACCTGGGATGCGCCGTTCCCCCAGACGCTGGAACGCTGGAACGAAACGAAGGACCCGTCCATCATCTGGGAAGGCCATAAGGCCGGGATGGAAAAGGGCTACTGCCAGATCGAAAAGATGGGCAATCTGGACCGGCTGCCGTCGACCGGGTTCGACGTCATCTGTTTTCCGACCAAGATCAAGGGCGCATCCGGCGGCTGGACCCGCGCCGTCGCCGTCATCGACGAATAACAATTTCAACTTAGGAACGACAAAATCATGGCCAAGGACGGAAAAGTTATCATCACCTGCGCGGTTACCGGCGCGATCCACACGCCGACCATGTCGCCGCATCTGCCGATCACGCCCGACGAGGTGGCGCAGGATGCGATCGCGGCGGCGGAGGCCGGGGCGTCGATCCTGCATCTGCATGCCCGCGATCCCGACGACGGCCATCCGGTGCCCGACCCGGAAGTGTTCATGGAATTCCTGCCGCGCATCAAGCAGGCGACCGACGCGGTGGTGAACATCACCACCGGCGGCGGACACGGTATGACGCTGGAAGAACGCTGCGCCGCTGCGCTGGCGGTCAGCCCGGAAATGACGTCCCTCAACATGGGGTCAATGAATTTCGGCCTCTTTCCGATTCTCGACAAGAAGCTCGACTGGAAGCACCAGTGGGAGCCGGATTACTTGGAAATGACGCGGGACTTCATCTTCCGCAACACGTTCAAGGACATCGAGTGGGTGCTCAAAACGCTGGGCGAGGAGCACGGCGTCCGATTCGAGTTCGAATGCTACGACATGGGGCATCTGTATAATCTTGCTCACTTCGTCGACCGCGGGCTGGTGAAGCCGCCGTTCTTCGTGCAGACCATCTTCGGCATCCTGGGCGGCATCGGCGCCGATCTCGAAAACCTCGCCCACATGCGGCGCATCGCCAACAAACTGTTCGGCGAGGAAAACTACGAATGGTCGATCCTCGCCGCCGGCCGCCACCAGATGAACTTCGTGACCACCGGCGCCATCATGGGCGGCAACGTCCGCGTCGGGCTGGAGGATTCCCTCTATATTGGCAAGGGGCAGCTCGCCGAGTCCAATGCCGACCAGGTCGCGAAGATCAAACGCATCGTCGAAGACCTGTCGCTCGAAGTCGCCACCCCCGCCGAAGCCCGCGAACGCCTCGCGCTCAAGGGCGGGGACATGGTGAAGTTCTAGGGCGGTCGTTTTCTTTCCCCTCCTTTCGCGTCATCCCCGCGCAGGCGGGAATGACAGCAATTTACCTGCGCGGGGACGCGCTTTTCAAAACACGAAACACAACCCCATGCACAGGAAGCCCCGGTATACGCTTTCCGAGAAGCGGAATAGGGTCTGGCCCTCGTCTGCGTACAAATTGCTAGCGGTCTGACAGCACCCGCCGGGCAAGTCTCCTTTGGTGGTTATGTTGCGTACGTGCGGATGATGTCCGCGTGTTTTTGACAGCGTATCACAAAAAGAACAAATAGCGAACTTATGGGGCGAAAAAATGTCGTTTGTCGTTTGGAGATCCCGGCTTTCGCCGGGATGACGATGAACCTGGGATGACCTCAAAATGATGACCGTCGTTCCGGTGAAAGCCGGAATCTGGGTCCGTACCACACAACACTGTGTCACCCCGGGCTTACGTTATCGACGCCCCGCTCTCGTTATTTCCCCGGGCTCTGACCCGGGTGTCCAGCCTTCTAAGTCATTCCCGGTTCCCGGGTCCGGGCCCGGGCCCGGGGAGGTAAATTGACGGAATTACATAACGGTTCGGTTTTGAACCGAACGACGGCGGCTTAAGACCGACAGTGACAATCGAATCTATAATTCCGCGTGCAGCGCCAGCAACGGCAGGACCTCTGCCGCGTCCATCCGCCCCCAGCCGCACTCGGTCGACAGGCCGAATGCCGGCAGGTACCGCCGCGCGGCCTCTATCCG
>Ga0181577_10001791_pt1 | contig 17032 bp, 36 predicted proteins | sample 101ome_21_FD_132468 | JGI IMG/M metagenome (GOLD analysis project Ga0181577, IMG submission 132468) | Coastal salt marsh microbial communities from the Groves Creek Marsh, Skidaway Island, Georgia - 101413BT metaG (megahit assembly) | ecosystem: Environmental > Aquatic > Marine > Intertidal...
TGGGGATTATGCCAGCGACGTCTGCGCTGCACGTGTATGGTGCATCACGGTGTGACAATTACCCTCCATCGTTTGTGGTAGGGGGATCAACGACACGGTGCGGACCGATGGCGGCGAAATCCCCGAATTCTATAGAGTACATGAAAGCGATGGCGGTGACTGCTGCACCAAGCGGGGGCATTGGGACGCAAGCTGGGATCCAGACGGCAGTTTTATCCTCTAAATGGTTTGGGACGGCGACGATCAGCCCACCGTTCTGCCCTCGTGGGATCATGTATACCACAAACATTGGTATTTTTCCCCCCACCTTTTCCCGGTATTTGTGTCCGCGTTCTCACGTCCGCCTTTGCAGGATGTGAGCCGTTGACGCCGTGTGACTCCGACCAGTACGAGAGTGTGGCGCCAACCGACTTTGCGGATCGAGTGTGCACGCCGCGGACGCCCTGTGGAACGACTGCGTACGAATCTGACCCAGGCACGGCCACGACAGACCGAACGTGCTCACCTTTGACGGAGTGCGGGCCTTCTGAATACGCGGCGATTGGGCCGACGGCAACCACAAACCGTGGATGCACCGCTGCCACGTTTGGGTGCCCCCACGGCTACGCGTACACCCCACAGGCAAGTCATTTTGATTGTATTGTGTCTTTTGTGGTATCCTCACAATGTTATTCTTTCCAGGTGGATGCGGGGTATGGTGAGACAAACTACATCACTGCGTGCACGAGCTGTCTCGAAGGGACGACGACGTGGCACGGTGAAGGGCTGTACTCAACAATTCACCAGATGACCGAGTGCATTCCGACAACCAATGTCACATCTCCTTGCACCGAGAATGTGACGTACTACAGCCACAAATTCCACGCCTCTGACACGAGCCAGAACGTAAGCGAAGCGTGCCGGTATTGCCGCATCTGCGGTGCCGAATATGTGGTGACGGCGGAGTGCACGCTCTACAGCGACACGGTGTGCACTCGACCGAGTGTGTCTGTTTCTGATCCACCTATGGAGCGCTGCAATCCTGGCTACTACCTGAACAAGTGAGTTTTTTGTCGTCCTTTTAGTCTCCCGTTTATTGGCCGTCCCTTTAGCCCTCGTTTCTTGGCCGTCCTTTTAGTCTCCGTTTTGCTTTCGTTTCTCAGCTACAACGACATCAACGAGTGCCTGCTGTGCACGGTGTGCCCGACAACTGCCTACGCACGGAAGTGCTCGCTGACCATGGACGCGGAGTGCACTACCGACCCAATGATTGTATTTGCGCGAAACACGGGGCTCACGTTGTTCAGTGTGTACTTGAGTGCAGTAATTCTTTACTACGTAGCGATGCCAATCACAGATTGGTACAGCGAGAAACCAAAGCTGAGCTGATTAAATTTTTTTTTGCGCCGGATAACCTCGTGCGGTATATGGGAGGGAGGGAAATAACTGAAAGGCTATGCCGTGCATTCACTGCGTGGCCATAACTACTATCAAGTGGGACGACTCGCTTGAGTGGCTGCTTGGATATTGTGTGTATTGCTGTGAGCTTGTGCGGTGTGGAAGGTGGGACGGCACTCGAGCGGTGCCGTTAATTCGCGAGTACCACTGGAGCTGATTGTCATGGACGACAAGTTTGTTGAGAAAGCCGCGACCGTGAGCATGGTAGACTCTTTGGTGACAAATCCGTGTCGGTGCTTTCAAGACGCGGTGATGGCAAAGATAGCTTTATTGAAGCTTCTTTGGATTACTACTCTGCAAAGTATCGAGCGGTTGAAAGCTTAGAGTAGGCTGTCATGAGCTTCTCGTCGGTGCCGTATGGCTGTACGTTGCAATCTCAATCGGCAGCTTGCCGTTTCTGGCAGCCCGTCCGACGACGACCGGGTTGGCATTTGCGGCTGCTTAAAACTCGATGAGTGCGATCCAGACGGGGTGAATCCGACGGTCACCGGAGAAGATTTTCCAAAAGATTTCGGTTGGGAGGGTGGTCTCAACCTTCCTGCGCTTCGGGTTTGAGCGGTAGAGAGGTGACGTGTCGTCTGGCGCATTTATGAGCCGATTCGTGGCCAGTATTAGCGACCCAAACACCTTCAGTAGCGTCGCCGAGTAGTACGGCGAAGGCACCTATCTGATGCCGTCGTGTATTGGTGGTCTTCACGGCTTGACAGCATTAGTAATGTACGCTGGAAGGGGGAGACGTCGTGAGCACTTTGAGAAAAGGGGGAAGATGATGGAAAAAGACGTACCTTTGACATTGATGATTTTATCGCTTGCTCCGGTGATGTAGGTGTTGTCAACATTGAACTTGATGAGTTTCACCATCTTCATGACGGAGAGCGGGTGGTGATACTCTGGACCGTCTTCGATGCGGAGGGAACGGTTGGCAAACTCGCGATCACCAGGGCCATCACAAACGGCAACCGGTCGTTGATGACCTTCCATTCGTTTTGTGCGGTGAGACTTGTGCAGCTATCGATGACGGCTGGGGGCACGAGGATTCCCGCGTAACCGAATGGCGTCTGCAAAGGGAGAGAGGTGAGCAAGAAAGATGATAGAGGATGGGGGAAACGCACGGATGTTGAACTTGAACTGGTTGTAGTCCCATCATGTGGAGCTGGATGGTTTTCGCTGTTGTCGGCTTTGGGTGAAAAAGGATGGAGGGCCCCCCCCCCCCCCCCCCCCCCCGCCCCGCAGCGCTGGGATCCCGTCACGGCCCTGGCGGAGCGCCTCAGACACTGGTGATGGTTTCATGTAGTCGCTTGTCGTATCATATAGCATCTTGAAGACATCAATGTTGGCCACGGCGTTGCAAACTGCGGTGGAAGTGACGGTGGCCCCGCGAGCGAGCAGTTCCGGAACATGTGGTGGTCTCGATGGCAGTGGCGCCGAAGTTGGTGTGATCGGTTTCATCGATAATGACCTTTTGCAAAGTGATCTTGACCCACTCCTCCGCCGACAACTTAGCGGCCCTGGAGTGAGGTAAGCAGGAGGGCACGACAAATTAAGGGAAACACGGCGGGAGGAAGGTGCGGAAAAGGGTGCGGGTGGCTCACGGCGGGAGGGAGGAGCGGAAAAGGATGCGGGTAGCTCACAACGGGAGGGAGGGGTGTCTCACGGAGCAGCACAGCAAGTGGTGGGACGTTTTCTGCGTCGCCCCACCCACCAGGTGTCTAGCACCGCGAGGGTGCGGGGAGGTTGATGGCGGCGATGATGTGGTACGGTTTGACGACGAATCCATCCTTTAGAAGCGCCGCGACAATGGACGCCGCCACCTGTAACAGCCCTTCCCAGTCCCCGCCCACCACACCATCTGCGTCAGTGTCGTTCCTCTGCATGCCGCATAACGCGCGGTACCCCTTGAGGTCATTTTGAATTAACAAAGCATGCACACAATCGTTACAGTCGCCCCCCGATCCCCCGCCCTTTTCCCTCACCGCGACCCTCCGCCATCCCTCGTGAGTGTTCGTTCGCATACAAAGTCAAACTTTTAACCCTAGTTTCAAAGTTTGAATCAAGGTGTGGAGCGCACGCACAGATCCACTACGAGGGATGGCGGAGGGTCGCGGTAAGCAGGCGAGAGTGCTGTGGGGAGGCAGGTGGGACCAAAAGGAGGAGGATCATGGGCATGATTCAATCCTTGGCATCAACCCACAATACCTTGAGCGCATTCAGGGTACCTTATCGGGTACGATCCTGCTCTTTAAGCTGCTGGAAGACGTGCTGGCCATCGGTGGGTGCCCCACCCTTCACCTTTCCTCTCCCCTCCCCTCCCACCTCTTCTGGCTTGCTCAGTACCCGGAACACCGGTGAGTGCCGCACCCTTTGTGTGTCTCTCTCTCTTCCTCCCATCTGCCGTGCCCCGCATGCCTTCTGCTGTGCCCCACTTTGCCGTTCCCCACATCTTCTCTGCCGTGCCCCGCCATCACCCTTCCCCTCTTGTGTGGTGTGTTGTTGATTTGTACCGCGGGGAAGAGGAGTCTCCGTCTGCTGTTTCCCTTTTCCTCCCTTCCCACTATCGTGCCACCCCTCCCTCTTGTGTTTCTGATTTGAACCGCGGGGGGAAATAGAGGGGAGTTTATGTCTACTTATTCCTCTTGTCTGCCGCGCTCTCCCCTTCCTCTTTTCTGTCTGATGCTCAGTGACTGCCTCCTGTTTTCTGCCTGGTGGCTTTCTCCCGTATGCCTGACCATGCTTCGCCGTGCAGGGACGGGCAAATCTGGGTACGAGATGGTCGAGGGAGCACGTGCGATACCGGAAGGAGAATCGTTTGAGTTTGAAATCATCGGTGTGGTGCCAAAAAAAAGCTCGGTTATGGAGTACTACGGTGGGTCCCCCTTCATTTCTCTCTTTGGCACCACACCGAACTTAAACGATCCTCCTTTCGGCACCACGCCTTCCCTCAACTATGGCGCAGCGAGAATCTACATAGTGGATTCAAGCGCTCGGTCCACGGGGTCGCTGTTGACCTGGCCGTACTGGCCAGAGTCCACCACTGGAACAGCGGCGCGGTTTAATCTACCGATATATCATGTGTCGAAGGACAGTCCGTGAGTACCCTTTCCCCCCTCTGGCTCAGCACTTCACTCACACTTTCGCCCTGTATTCGTGCAGGCCAACTGTGGCGGTACCTGGAGGACACCCGCAGAAGGTGATCTGTGCGGAAACGGCTGTACTTTTGTTTTCGTCGCAGCGAGTAAGCCTCAACTTTCGTAAGGCAATTATCGACACAACCATTTGGTCGTCAAACTTTATTCCTGCGGCAATAACCCAGATCGAGGAGGTGGTATCGATTGTAATGTCGATGCCACGGTCGCAGCCTGACCTTGAGCGACCGGCCAAGAAAGCCCGGGTGGACGCGGGAGCAGCCAAGCCGATTTTGTGCACGCAATGTGGGTCTCGGTGTCAGGAAGGAGCCAACCCGAATGACTTTGACACGATGCTGTGCACAAGCTGTGACGACGACGCTCCGGCCATTATCCTGAAGCCAGCGGTGGTAACCTTGGACTTTGAAGACGAGGTGGATGACTCCTCTTCCGAGTTGGCGCTTCGTTCCTCTTCCGACCGGGTGGCGACCCTTGAGGCACAGCTTAAAGCGGCTCAAAACGATGTTGCTGCTCTCCAGACGACGCTGGGAGAAGCAGACACCCGGCGCGATGATTGGTACGAGGAACAGATTGCCAAACTTAAGGCCGAGAAGGAATCAATTGTGAAAGCGCACGAGAAGCAGCTGGCCAACCTTGAGGCGAAGTTGGTCAACGAGATGCAGGAAAAGCATGCAAAGCAACTTGCCGCGGCGAAGTCTTCGGGATTCTCCGAGAGGATGCTACTTGACAAATTGAGCAGCAGAGAGAACGATTTGGTGGCTCTGCGACAAAAACACAAGGCTTTCGAAGCAACTTTGACTCAGCAGACTTCTGATTTTAAGGTAAGCTAAAACCTGCTTTTGACGGCACAGTTTTTGTATTGTCTCACCTTTTTCCCTGGTTTGCAGTCGCTGACGAAGAGTCGTATTGCGGCACTGGAAGAATTGAGAAAGTTTCGCTCCCAGGCCAAAAAGGCGATGAAGGAGGTGCGCGAGCTCAAATCCGCTCAAATCGATTCAGAGAAGAGCCGGAACTCAGTCCATCAGCCTTGTGGTGAATGTGAAGAGCTCAAGGCGATGAATTTATTGCTGAAATCTCAACTGAACGACGTTCAAGGCAAGCTCAATTGTGCAAACAAGCGATTGAAGGCCAACCACGAGAACGCGGTTTCTGTGGTGGCCAATCGTGACGAGGTGATTGCAAAGCTCCGGAGCGAAGCCGAAGCCGAAGCCGTTGATCACAACAAAACAACGCAGGCTTTGAATCTGAAAGTTCTTAAGCTCGAGTCGACGTGCAGAATTTTGGAGCAAAAGTGTTGTGATCTTGAGTCGAACATCGAGGATGAGCGAGCCAAAAGTAAGGCCTCTAAGAAGGTGGCAGACAATGCGGTGAGCTCAATGGAAAGCAAGCTGTCTATTTCTACTGAGAACTGCGATTGGTTAAATGCTCGAGTGAGCGAGCTGGAGGCCAAGATTTCCGAATTGATGACGGAACTTGAGGCGGGCAAGACCTCGCAAAGCACGCTGAGGAACCACGCGGAGCAGATGGAGCAGCTCCACACCAGCACTTCTGGTGCCCTTGACATTGCAACAAAGACGATTGCGAAACTCAAAACCGAGCACACCTTGCTGGTGAACGGTCTGACGACGTTTCACCCCTCAATGTTGAAAGAGGGTGAACTGGTGCAGATCTCGTACACGGATGGACTACTGTAAGTGTTACCACTCTGGCTACTGTTTTTCTCTTCATTTGCTCATTCTCTGCTGTACGTGTCTCAGGTATCTTGCTACGATTATGCCCGCGAATGTTGTCGAGACAAGCCGCGATGAGTTGAATGCAACGTGTATGAGAAAGCCGGCTGGGAATGGGCGTCTTAAAGTTGATGTGACGGTGGTTCACAACGGCCATAACCTTACCGACCCGGATGTAGTGCTTGTCAACTACCACGGCTACCACCTCAACCACCTTACGGCGGAAAAGCTGTCGGCAGCTAACTTTGAGTACCCAAAGACGGCCGGTGAGGCCACACCGGGCACCTGGTGTGCGTATCACGCTGAGGTGCACCACATCAAGACGGTGTAGCTACCACGTTGATGCGTCGACGACCTCGGTAGTGACACCTTCAACAGAGATATCGCGAAAGCTGCGGCACATAAAACTTTGTGAGTGCGATGGGAGGCAGCGCGGTCTGGAACCCCCCTTTCCCAATAAAACGCACCTTTTTGTCGCACTTATAACTGTGTAGATGTCATCTCGGCTTGTGACGCCTCCCAGCTTTGCATGGAGCCGCTCAACGGTCCGTCCTCGGTACTTGGTCACTGGCAGCCACGTCGCTGCCTCGATTGGCCAGGTGCGGGCGGTGACGGTCTCGATAATGCCAGCCCCCTTCTTGAGAGCCGAGCCAGTGATGAGAAGCGGCTTGGTCTGACCCGGCACGTTGACGGTGACGGTCGATCTTGAATTCGGTTTGACCACTTGATACGTGATGCCGTCAACTTTGGTGGAACTAAACTTACCGGTCACACTTGCCACCACCCCGATGGTGCCGCACGGCACGACAATATCGACCCGAGGCAGCTTGCTAGCGGCTCCGGCAGTGGTAGCCTTCCGTTTTCGGGATTCTCCAAACACCTCTTCCTCGCTGTCGACCTCATCGTCTAGGGTTGCCGCCGCTGCCTTGGCGTCCAGTGTGTAGGTGCGAACAAAGCGGACGGGTGCCCCGACGTACAGCGGAGCGGCGTGCTGCTCCTTTGGGTTGTGGAATTCGGGGGTGAACGCAGAGTTGACCATCAAAAACAATTCTGTGTCTTTGTCCTCCTTTGCGAGTGCCGCGGTAGCCTCAAAATTGTGCTCAGTGGCCGCCTTCATCGAGAGACACGCCCCGACTGCCTCGCCGGTGTGAAACTTTGGCACCTTCCGGCCACCCCACCCGTCGCAGCTGATCATTCTGTTAAGGAACTCGCCGGCACAGCTCGATATCCGCTTGTCTCCTGCAAGCTGCCTGGAGAGAGAGAGAATGAGAAGCGGGAATGAGAAGACAGCGGGCGGAATCAGAAACATACTTTTGGAGGGTCCAGAAGTCGTCCTCGTGGTCGACGTCGATCCGTTCCGATCCGGTGAGATTGAAGACGGTCGGGTGCGGAAGTGCCTTGCACGGCTTTAGGGGCCGCGTGGCAAACAGCACAATCGGAGGAAACCTCCCGGTGAACTGAGTGTGGAGCTCAACGATGACCTGCGATAGGAGGAAAGTGACCGTTAAGCAAGACAGTGATGGGGGTATAAGTGGGCGGAATTCGCACCTCATTGTCGATTCTGTCAGCGTCGTCAATGACAATTCTTGGGATCAAACCGGGGCGATCTTTAGTGTGGAGACCGGTAAACGTCGCCGAGGTAAGCCCCCCCAGCAGCTTGACCCAGGTAGTGACATCTGCGCCCGGGGTGGCGTACACCAGACTTGTAGCGAGTGCGGTCTTGCCCGCCCCGTGGTATCCGTAGACTACCGCGACATCCGGGGGCTTAGGAACTGTTAAAGCTTCATAAATTTTAGCTTGCTCATTATTGAGCGCTACTGGGTTAGGCTGGAACCCTGCTAACAAGTCGGGTGTCGGCACCACCGCCAGCGTCGACATTACTGGATCTGCACTACTTGAGGGATCTGTGCGCTCGTTCGCAAAAATAAGAACGTTACATTTTCGAGCCAACTGGTGCGGGGGCACGACGGGAGTGTGAGCATGGCGGAGGCGGGAAAGAAGCGGACGGGAAGGGCGCTGGGAGGGAGCGCTAAGCGTCTGAAAAGGGCAGGTGGTGAATTTGTGGCGGATGAGGCATCTGCTACCGAGTCAGATGGGGAAGCGGAAATTGTGGAGTCCGAGACGGAGGCAGACCGGGAATTTGTGGACGACAGCTACCCTTCCAGTTTAACCGACGACGAGGCAACGAAAGCAACAGCTGAAAAAGCCCACAAGGAGTGGTTTATGGTACCTTTTCTTGTTTTAATTACCCTCCCATATCCCTTTTATACACACTTTCCGTGCCCCGCTCCCGCGCTGCTGTGCCCTCTCGCCCTTTCCTTCCCTCGTGGTGCCCACCCGACTCAGGCATTTTCGGATTCCCTCCCTCCCACAGAACACGGCAGGGCGAGCTGGAGCTGTGCTGATCTTCAGAAACACTGCTCGACTTGTGTGAGTACCCTCCCTTCCTGTCGTGTCCCCTCCCCCCTTCCTTCTTTTCTTCCTGTCGTGCTCCCCCCCCCCGACTTGTGTGAGTACCCTTCCTTCCTGTCGTGCCTCCTTTCTTTTTGTGCTTCCTTTCCCCCTTCTTTTTCTCTGCGACTTAAAAACGTCGGTATTCCTACAGACGGGACACTGCCGAGCTGGTGGCGGTGGTGGAGGATGCGTTTGGCCATGATGTGGTCGACTTTCTTAAGAGCGGTGCGTGCCGTATTCCCCTCGACCAGTACGAGGGTCGGAAGAAGGCAGCGCTTCTCGCCACTCATCTCGAGCGGGGCCCTGTGCTGCACACCATCAACGTGATCGGTCCGGTTGGAGACGACACGGTGCACCTCGGACCCGAGCAGCACGGGCTGGGGTTTCTGGTCAACGGCGACACGGATCTCCGTCCCGCTGCATTTCGTGACAGCAACCGAATCGGTACATTCCCTCCCTTACCCCTTTAAGCTACCAAAAATCTCACACTCTCTCTCTTCCCCTCCAGTGGTGGTGGGGCAGACCACTGCCAAGCAGGATCGGTACGCGCAGCTAATCCGACTCGTTGCGGCTGAGATGGAGCCCGGTAGTTCGGATGAGATGGGTGAGGATCCAAAACTACCCGAGGCCGTAGCGACGGTACTGGATCTGGACAAGGTCAAGCTGATCAACTCTGTGATTTCAGCGGTACGTTTTTTTGCCTAGCGATTGTCATTGCTTCGTGTGCTTACAGTGTTTTTCGCAGGTCACGCCACTGGTCAAAAATGGTGACACCGATGAAATTGCTGCCAAGATCGAGGACAAGGTGTGGACGTTGGCGGAGACTGCGTTTGCCGGCAAGCCGTATCCGCGGTACAACATGCTCACTGAGATGTGGTTTGGCAACAAGGCGTTTGCCGTTGCCAAGAAGAAGCTGGCACCGATCGGCAAGGCAATCGTAGCCACGGAGAAGTGGCTTGTGTCCGAATGCGCTGGTAGGTCTGCCCCGATCCACCAGACGGTCAACACGATCGTGAAGCTGTGCACGCCAATCGAGACCGAGGATGACATCGAGCCACCGCCGTGTCCCGACCTTCACACGTCACTGTGCGGAGTGATTGGTGGCCCACTGATGGTGTGGGTAATTTCTGCGCTCACGGGCATCAGCGATGAGATCAAGATGGGCACCGTGAGCATACGGGGTGACTCGTTCACGCTTGAGGTGCCGCCCAAGTACGATCTCGACACTTTGGTGACTGCGGCCAACAAAGCAGCGACCGAATTTGCGAGTACGTTTGGATCGTTCACGGTTGACCCTCGGACGCTCAGAGTAGGAGCTCACGTTCACGACAACCTCGAGCACAGTGAAGCCTTTACGTACGTGTGGCACTCCCGCGCGCGCGCTCTCCCTCTTTTTCTCACATGCTGTTGTTTACAGGTTCGTGGTGGAGGAGGTGGAATTTTTGGTCAACGGTCTTGAGCCGAGTGACTCCCCGGACAGCAGAGCTGCGGCCGGTCCTGCGAAGAAGCCACTGCCTAAGAAGAACGTTATTGAGTCGTCGGAAGACGAAGACGAAAAGGAGAAAGACGACGACGGTGGCAACACGCCGATGGATGAGGAACATGACAACGGAGACGGTCCAGACAACGACGGTGGCAACACGCCGATGGATGAGGAACATGACAACGGAGATGGTCAAGACGACGACGACGACGAACCGCCCGAATTTGCGGTACCGGATCCCGAGGACGAAAGGCAGCGGCAGACGTTCATTGATATGGTGCCTGAATCTGACGACTACACTGACATTTTATTGCCAAAGTTGCGTGAGCTGATGATGGACGCAATTAGCCACTATTTTAAGGACATGAAGCTGCCCGAGGGGTCAAAGCCACCGTGGATGGACGGTGGCAGGTTCCAGCCTGGTAATGGCAATCTTGCGTGCCTCAAAGACCTGCTGGGTTACATGTTGCAGTATTACTCCACGATTGCGATCGGGCTGCACGTACGTACCGGCCCCACGCCCCCCCCCGCTCTCTTTCTCTTTCTCTCACCGTCTTACGCTTTTGCAGGTATCAGCCGGTACCGACGTTCCTGCGGGCATCCTCGACCCCGACTCAGTGATCGAGTTGAGCACGGGCCACTTCATACAGCGGATCGTCGGCTACAATACGTCGTGGGGCAAATCGAGTGTTGACCGGTCCAAGCTGAATCTGAAAGTGCGGTCGGCGACCAATCTCAACGACTGGGAGAAGCTGGTCACCATTGAGTATGCACCCTTCCTCTCTTTTCATTTTCGTTGCCATCCATCGAGTAGACACTTTCTTTTCCTCCCTTTTCATTTTTGTTGCCATCCATCGAGTACACACCTCCTTTCCCTCTCGACATTTTCGTTGCCATCCATCTTAGTGTGAATTGCTCTTTCCAGGGACTACAATGGTGTCAAGATCCGAACGCTGGTGGAACACTTTTTCAAGGCGCTGTCGGATCTCCGAGCGTTTTACCCTGACACCAACGATGCTGAGGTGCTTGCTGCTGCCGACATCGACCACGACATTGCGTGCATTCCAAAAGGGTTCAAGAATCACGATTTCAAGTCGGAGTTCACGGCATACCTTACCGGCTCGGATACCGGCGATGGCAAGCCTTCGGCGCTCGACACGCTTCCACCGATTGGGCTTCTTAAGATCCCTCCGCTTCGCCGGTTCCAGTGGGCCATTCGTGACAACAAGCTGTTGACGTTGACGTGGGACAACGGCAGGTCAGCTCGGGGTCCCGGGGTGATCACCGCAACCGGAGATGCGAAGGCACACCGGACACTCGATGTCGATCCCAAGTGGGTACGAAGTATCAACAAAAAGATTGTTGCGTAAGTACACCTTTTGTCCATGCTTGTACCGCGAGTTGCTGACCCTCCCTCCGCAGCTTTCAGAAGGAGATCAAGGCGTTTGCGGGCTCCGAGACGCCAGCAGAGGAGGACGATGAACTTATCGCTGTGCTGCGGCGATACTGTCACTTGATGGTCGAAATCCAGCCCAAAACGATGAGCATTCTCGGCACCCAGTACGCTGAGCACGCCGAAGACACGGTGTGGTTTCCGACAGCCGCAAATGTCGACGATCTGAGTGCCGGTGAACTGATTGTGATTGTGGTGGCTCTCGCGATGCTGGCTCGGCCGTACGCCAACGCGAAAGAGGGGCAGCAAATGACTTCGATTCTTGGTAAGCTTGGTTTCTTGGCTTCTTCAATGCTCTGAAATTGACCATCGTCTCCGCTTCCTCAGGCTGTGCTGGTGCGGGCAAGTCGAGTGTGAACCAGATCGTCACGCTGCTTTTTGGCGACTCGATCATCCCGGTCAAAGATAAGAACTCGCAGTTCGAGGGGTCGATGTTCTACGGCAAAGAGGAAAACTGCCACGGTGAGGACGTCTACGAGTACGTCGCGTTCCTCCTTCCAGAGCGGAAGAACGACTACGGCAGCCACCTTCCGCAGCACATCAGCGACACTCAGCTCGGAATGGCGGGTAAGCAGCGGCGGACAATTGAGAAGAAATTTAAGGACGAAACCGCGATTGATATGCTGCCGATTGGAGTCTTTGACGGCCACGGCAACGGTCCGCCTCCGGTTCTCGTAGAGGCGTTCAAGAAGGGCGAGCTCTCGGCGCAGCAAGTGGCAGTGCAGTCGTGCATGGGCGAGCGGGAGCTTGGTGGCGACGGTGCCTCCCGACGGGTCAACCTGTTGACGCCGTGGCTCGTGCAGGCCGACGGATCGTTGGCGTCGTGTGCGATCGATCCAAAAAACCGGTACTTCAACGACATCTCCGAGTTCAACAACGACCACCAAGAGCTGGCAGGGTTTCTGCTTGGCACTTTTGGCGCCAACATCCTGTGCCGCACAATCAAGCTTGACAACACCATGTCGAGCGTGCACTGTGAGATCATGGAGCGGTGGCCACTGATTAACGAGCTGGACGTCAAGGAGGCATCGGAGGAGTTTTGGGAGGCTGAACCTGCGACCAAGGAAATCAAGGTCAATCGGCAATTTGGTGACATTGTAAGAATCCTAATAGCAACACTGTTGTTGTCATTGTATTGACTTTCCCCCCTCTTTCAGGTCACTCTCAAGCTGTGCCACGTTGTGCCACTGGAGTCACTGCTTCGCAAGGTTAAGCTCAAGACAACCAACGCACGCAACACGAGAGCGCTGACCTCGGTATTTGACGGTAAGACAGCCAACCACCGGACGTACTGCTGCATCCACTGCGGGCTTGCACTGGCAGGCAAGCATACCAAGGTGATTGACAAGATCTTTGCCGAGGTCGGAGTGGCAGGCAACAACGACCTCAATGAGCTTCATGCGTCCGATTGTGTCGTTTCTGACGACAGCAAGCACGAGTGGAAGCGACCGTTCACCAGCCCTATTGGCTATCGGCTCATTGAAGGCGCGCCCGCCGTAGTCTGAACCTATATTCACAATACAATTTTTATAACCCAATTTTGAACATTTCAAATTTAGATTTTACCAAAAGCGAACGGACGCACATATTCTATCGAACGATCAGAAAAAAAAAGGGAACAGCTTGAAACTAAGAATTGCATATGAGCGCCGCCATGTCCGGCGAAATGGCAACGTTGCTTTGGCAACGCTTGATGACTGAAGGCGTGTTTGGCCCAATTTTCATAGAAATAACCAGCGCCGACTTCTTCTTAGAATGGTTCCGAGCAATGCCTGGAGAGGGACGGGCAACGATGCACATGATTGTGCCGCACCTCTATAATTTCAGGAATTTGTGGCAGCGCTCAACACTAGAGCCGTCTGGAACCACAGCGTCGTTTCCGAGGCTGCCAGAGGGGCCAGAAGAGCCAGACCCAACCAAGCCGCAGTGTACGGTGTGTCTCGACCGCCCAACGGCGGTGGTATTTGGATGCGGCCACCCGTGCGTGTGTCGAGAGTGTGCAAAGACCCTTCGTGCTTCCGATTGCTTCCGCTGCCCTATCTGCCGTCTTCCTGTGGAACAGTGGCTACCGTTCTATCACACGTAATACACACTTTTTTTCATTACAACATGATACCAATGATCATCGAGTACCATTACTTCCCCCCTTTCCTCGCCGACGCCACGCGGCCAGTTGTTCATCGGGATCCTCAACAGTGAAAGTATACTCAAACCCTGTGGTGAGATTCCACTTTGTCTCAACCAGGCTCACAACCCGGTTGTCCCAGAAGGTTTGCACGTGAGCGGCGAGTGCACAGTCCACTCTCTGCGTTGCGATGATGATTGTGGATGGTGATCCAGTGATGTCATCTTCGCATTCAGCGTTCCACACGTGCACTTTAAACACGTTTGAATCCACTCCCATGAACCGTTTGAAGAGACTGGTCAGATGTTCGGTTTTCGCGATGGCTCGAAGTGAAAGGAACCGCTCTTGTGCTATACACTGGAGTTCAAACACCTTCTGCTCCGCCTCTGCCACTTTGTCCGCCGCCGCGATAGCAGAGTCGTAACTGTACGACACCTCACAGTCCGCACACCGTGAAGTGGTGTCGCATCCCATGCATGCCATCGCGCGGTTGTTCATTTGGTTAATTCATGTATAGGGGCAGCACTGAATCCGCCCGTAGCAGGTAACGATGGGACTGTGGTACTCGGTGGCAAAAGCGGAAGCGCCTCAGTCAACCGTTGCGACGCCCAAGTTCCGCGTGGTTCTGGTGGGTCCTGCTGCCGCCGGCAAAGACTACGCAAGCCGAGTCCTTCAAAACGAGTGTGGCTACACAGCTGGCGTGAGTGTGACTACCCGTCCGCCCCGCGACAACGAAACCAACGGCGTCGACTATTATTTTGTGACCGACAGCCAATACGACACGCTCGTGGAAACCGGAAAGCTCTACGAGTCGGTGAGCCATGGTGCGTACCGGTATGGACTCACACACACAGAGTGGAACAACGCCGACGTGTTCATCATGAATCCCAAGGGCATTCGCCATGTGGTGGAGGCAGGGGACCGAGCCGACTGTCTGGTGATCTTCCTCAACATTGCCGCCGAGGTCCGCACCGAGCGTCTGATTGCCGAGCGGAACTGGATTGCGCAGCAGGTGACTGATCAGCTCAGAGTCGACGGTGACGCATTTGCCGACTTCACAAACTTCGACATCATCGTGATCGACCCTGAGTTCGACATTGTGTCGATCGTACGGAACTTAGCGTAAAATTAGAGTGGCAATCATAAGCATCAAGCACAATACACACTAAATCAGTCATGCTCGGGCTTGTGGTGTCGTATTTGGCCGTTGCCGACGTGTTCACAATTGTGATTGGTCCCGTCCACCCCATCATGAAGCGTGTGTGGCAGAGCTGCCCAACCCCGCCCACGATTGTCACCGACGAACAGTGCCTTAATGTGTCGCGGCAGTTTAACGAAGGGGAGAGCGCGTACAAGTCAATGAGCCACATTGTGATTCGGTCAGACGTGTGCCGATTCATGATGCTCTGCATACATGGAGGCACCTATGTAGACTCCGACATTGGGTACCGTGGCAATTTCAGTGCGTTCATCAACCGCTTCGATTTGGCGGTGCGGACACACCCGCCATAGCGTCCTTCCACTCACCCATCGTCATTTTGGGCGGGGGCGGCATGAGAATGATGTCGGACGCGGTTATCATATTGTCGTCGACAATGCGATACATCAATAAAATCTTCTCGTGAATTTTCTCCTTCCCCGGTGCGCCTACACTTCCCGCTGCGGCAGCCATTGCCCCTCCCTCGTAACGGATCCGTGCGCCCGCAGAGGGTTCATTCCATGAAACCACAAAATCAAAGTTTTACCCCAGTTTTTAATTGTAGAAAAACGAACGCACAGACTCACCACGAGACGATAGCAAAATTCCGGTGGCGTACGAGCTTGCAATAAAGAAGGAAGGGCAGTGGATGCTGACGAAGTAGGATAAGTCAGGAATTCTTGTTTTCGACACGTACACCACCAACTCGGATCCCGTCACCCTTAATGTGCGCAAGCCATATGTGGTCCTGGTGGTAGGGCCACTATAAAATAAATCAAAACTTTACAGAAGTTCAAACGTTTAGTTCCAACTTTCACCCGGGCGTGGCGGGGACTTGACCCGCGTGGAAGGGGAAGGGAGGGAAACACAAAGATAGGGAAAGCAGAGGGCGATGGTTCTCCACGAGTGCCCGCATTGCGACTACAAGACCACGATCTCAAGTCATTTCAAGCGCCACAAAGCCCGCCACGCCCCTCGATCGGCAATCCACGTGTGTGCTGACTGCGGCAAGGGTTTTGTGGAGGCGGAGAAGTTTGTAAGGCACAGGGCGACGCACTCACCGAGGAAGCAGATACACGTGTGCACGTACCACCCGTGCGAGTACCGCACATCTCGCCGCGACACGCTCCTCCTCCACATCACCCGCAATCACACCCCAGACCCCGACGCAATGGGGCGGTACGTCTGCCTGACGTGTGGGTATCGGACCAAGCGAGCGGACTTGTTTGCGCGACACCGGAAGCACTACCTAACCGAAGGGATCTATCGACCCTACAAGTGTGTACACCCGTGCCCCTCGTGCCACCGCTCCTACCCGACGGCCGAGAAGCTAGGGTCCCACCGGGTCGACCACGTTCGAGACAACGCCCCTGACACCTACCGCTGCGGCACCTGTGATTTCTCGACCGTGTACGCCGTCAGAATGCGGGAGCACGTCAAGCTTTGTCCGGTGTAATTATTCATGACGAATACATATGTCTATCGAGCCTTCCCCCCCGTTGTCGTTGTAGAGAACCCCCATAGGGAAAGAAAACCGTTTCCCTTTAAAAAAAAGTTCATTCCAGCGAACGAGCGCACAGATCCCACCTCGTGGTGCACTCCACTTCAGCACCACACCCACTCCAGCAATGTCGGACGCTCCTGAGCCGAAGAAGCGCAAGGTCGACGAATCCGCCCTGCCCATCGCCGAGGCTGCCCCAGAGCCGCCGGAGGTGGTAATGGCTGCTTCGCCACTCCCGTCGTCGATGGATGCAGAGGCCGGCGACTCGGAGGTCGAGATGGCAGGGGAACCGTGCTTCAAGTGCGGCGGTCCGGTTCCCAAAGACGAAGAAAACGACAACAGATGCGACGACTGCAAGCGTGAGTGCCTCCCCAGTCCTTTCATTCCGTCACTCACAATCCCCCTCCCCCCCCCCCCCCTCCCCCCCCCCCCCCCCCCCCCCCCCCCCCCCCCCCCCCCCCCCCCCCCCCACCAAACACCACCCCCCCCCCCCCCCCCCCACCACCCA
>Ga0181577_10001794_pt1 | contig 17024 bp, 18 predicted proteins | sample 101ome_21_FD_132468 | JGI IMG/M metagenome (GOLD analysis project Ga0181577, IMG submission 132468) | Coastal salt marsh microbial communities from the Groves Creek Marsh, Skidaway Island, Georgia - 101413BT metaG (megahit assembly) | ecosystem: Environmental > Aquatic > Marine > Intertidal...
AACGAAATTCGGAATATACGGAGAGTTTTATGACTGAGCCCGGCACACCTCCCGTCATCGGCGTAATCGGCGGCAGTGGCGTCTACGATATCGACGGTTTGACCGACACCGAGTGGCGACAGATCGTTTCGCCCTTCGGCATGCCGTCGGACGAATTGCTCTTCGGCGAACTGGACGGACAGAAAATCGTTTTTCTGCCGCGTCACGGGCGCGGCCATCGCGTGCCGCCCAGCGGGCTGAATTTTCGCGCCAATATCGACGCTCTGAAACGCGCGGGCGTGACTGAAATCCTGTCGATCAGTGCCGTCGGGTCGTTGAAAGAGGAATATCCGCCCGGCCATTTCGTGCTCGTCGACCAGTTCATCGACCGTACCTTCGCGCGGCAGAAGACCTTTTTCGACGAAGGCTGCGTCGCGCATATCTCCATGGCCGACCCCGTCTGCAGCCGGCTGGGCGGGCATCTATCCGCCGCGCTCGACGATACCGGCATCGATTATACGCGCGGAGGTACCTATATGGTGATGGAAGGCCCGCAGTTCTCGACCCGGGCGGAGAGCCATCTGTACCGCTCCTGGGGTTGCGACGTCATCGGCATGACCAACATGCCGGAAGCGAAACTCGCCCGTGAGGCGGAGATGTGTTACGCGACCGTCGCAATGATTACGGATTACGATTGCTGGCACGAAGACCACGACGACGTGACCATCGAGGGCGTCATCAAAATCGTCCACGAAAACGCTGACAAGGCCCGGGCGCTGATCAAGGCGGTCGTGCCGAAGCTGTCTCAGCGTACCGAAACCTGCGAAGCAGGCTGCCAGACGGCTCTGGAATACGCGATCATCACGACGCCGGAGGCCCGCGACCCCGACACGGTGGCCAAGCTCGATGCGGTGGCGCACCGGGTGCTGAGCGCGTGAACGTCGACGGCAGACCCTATCGCACGATCTGGCTCGGTGGTGACGGCGAGACGGTCGAGATTATCGATCAGACGCGGTTGCCGTTCGAGTTCGTGGTTGTGCAACTGGCCAGTGTGGAGGAGGCGGCGACCGCAATTCGTGACATGTGGGTGCGCGGCGCGCCGCTGATCGGGGCGACGGCGGCCTACGGCATGGCGCTGGCGATGCGTGACGATCCGTCGGACGACAATCTGTCCACCGCCGCCGATCTTTTGATGGCGACGCGGCCCACGGCGGTGAATCTGCGCTGGGCGGTGGATGAGATGAGGAACCTGTTGTCGCCGCTTGCCCCCAATGCGCGGTCGAAAGCGGCGTATATCCGGGCCGCCGAAATCTGCGACGAGGATGTCGCGATCTGTTCGTCTATCGGCGATCACGGGATGCCGTTGATCCACAAAGCCTGGGAGGCGCGCGGCAAGCCGGAACGCGTCAACGTGCTGACGCATTGCAACGCCGGCTGGTTGGCGACGGTCGACTGGGGCACGGCGCTGGCCCCGATTTACAAGGCGCACGATGCGGGCATACCGGTCCATGTCTGGGTAGACGAAACCCGCCCGCGCAACCAGGGCGCCAGCCTGACTGCCTGGGAGCTGGGCAAGCACGGCGTGCCGCATACCGTGATCGTCGACAATGTGGGCGGGCATCTGATGCAGCACGGGATGGTCGATCTGGTCATCACCGGCACGGATCGCACGACGGCCGCCGGCGACGTTTGCAACAAGATCGGCACCTATCTGAAAGCGCTGGCCGCCCATGACAACAACGTCCCGTTCTATGTGGGCCTGCCGGGACCGACCATCGACTGGACCATCGAAGACGGTATTCGCGACATCCCGATCGAACAGCGCGATGCGGCTGAGGTGACGGAAATGACGGGCCGGTCACCCTCCGGCGATATTTCGACGGTCCGAATCGTTCCGGAGGGCAGTTTCGCGGCAAATTACGCGTTCGACGTGACGCCGGCGCGTCTGGTCACCGGGCTTATCACGGAACGCGGCGTCAGCGCGGCTTCCCAAGCCGGTTTGTCGAAGCTGTATCCCGAACTGGCGGGCTAGGTCTTCAGGATTTGCGCGCTTTCATGATGGCGCAGTACTGACCGCCCGCCTTCAGCTTTCTGCAGATAGACTGCGCGGCTTTCAGGCTGGCGGCGGACACGCCAAGACGCAGATACTGGCCTATTTTCTTGCCGAGCCAGACCTTTGAGATCGCTTTCGGGCTGTTGCCCAGTACGCCGCCATAGCGCTTGTAGAGCGACCGCCATCCTTTTTCCAGCGTACGCGTGTTTTTATACGAGCCCAGATGAACGAACCGGCTGCCTTTCTGTAGCGACTTGGCGTTCGTTGCTGCCGGACCGGCTTTATCCATCATGGTCTCCGCGGGATGCGCCCGGTTCGATTACGGCATATCTGCGTCCGACGCTTCGGCCGGCGCTAAAGCCGCGAGTTCGTATACCGCGTTACCTGCCGTCTGATGCGATTTTGGGTCGGGAAGCGGGAACTGTATCCCCAGCTCCGTCAACTGCGTTTTGACCCGAAACAGGCGTCGTTGCGCCACCTCGGTTACCGTGCCCGAATAGACGAATTCATCGCCGCAACGCAGCACCGCCGGCAGAGAATGATCGGCGTTGGCCAGAGGTTCCAGTATGCGATACGCCGAGATCCCGCGGCCCGCGATATCCAGTGCAAGTGCATAGAGTAGTTTGGCCCTGGGATGCTTCGGATTCGCGACGATCAGCTTCTGCGTTGCGGCAACCGCAGCCGTGCCGTCTCGTCGGCAATAGGCATCGGCGTATGCGATGGTGTCGAGGCGCATGGGGTCGGTTTTGATGCCCGATGCGGTCGCACTTGTCATCGTTTTCGGTTCCGGGTCGCCCATCACAGCGCCTACATAGGGCAGGGAGTGCAGCGAACAGGCCGACAGCGCGCAAGGCAGAATGATGCCGGGGAGAATTCTTTTCATCGTCTATCCCCCGATCGATTGCAGCAGATACCGGCCGTTCCGCGCCTGAACGGGCCGGGCGTTTTCACCCATGATGCCGCGGAGCCGGACGATCTGGTCGTCTGAAAACGCAACCGGGGTACGCAAAACCAGCCAGTCGACGTTTTCCGTGCAGGGTGGTGTCGTCAGCGACCCCTGATAGCGGAAATGGGCCGTTTTGTCGGGCAGCAGGTCGCGGGCATTGATCAGCGCCCGTGTGTTCTTCGACCGGGTATGCGCCTTAATAGGCAATCGGTCCCACAACTCGCGGGCTGCCAGGTTCGCAGGGCCCGACGTAACCAGCAGCGCGACGATGGCCGTGCGGCCCTTGGCGTTTTTGTGAACGAACTGGATCTCTATGGGAAAACTGCGACCGGCAACCGTGTGTTCGCTGGGTGTTCGAAAATGAAAGTGGGTCAGGTCGTACCGTTCACTGCCCAGAACGATGTGGCTGCCCTTGCCGTAATTGGCCTGGATCGTGCGACCGGTATGGATCATCTCGATGACTGAAACTTTGTACCGAAATACCAGACCCTGGAGTCGCGCCGGCTCCACCGATACCAGATTTACAGGTGACTGCCTTCGTCCGGCGCCGCAAACATGATACGCCTCGCTCAGATTGCCCCAATGGGCAGGGCCGGAATCGCCACGGTATCCCCAAGGCGCCGCAAGATTTTTCCTCGGTTTTGCGGTCTTATGTTTCTCCGCTGCAGCGGGGGCGGCGGCGGTTTTTTTCATCTTGACCGTCGGCACGGGCTTCTTTGCGGTTTTAGCCGCAGGCGGCTTCATAACCGTTTTTTTCGAGGGCCTGACCGTTACTTTTTCGCGCGTCAAAGACATCGGTTTTTTGTCGGCGGATTTCTTCGATACGGATGCCTTCGTTGGCTGCGCTTTTTCCTCAGGCGCCTTGCCGGGCGGGGGTTTATCTGCCGCGCTGGCGGCGGCGCAGCTAAGCAGAAAGACTGCGGCGATCGCCGAATTCTTCCAATGATGAGCATGTTCCGCAATTTCCCCCGCGCGGCGTCTATTTTATCTTCGGGCGACAGAGTTCCTCTTTTTGGTAAACGCTTGGTAAATAACGTAAAGTTTGTGCCGGCCGGTAGCGGTGCCGGGCTTGAGTCGGCGCGCCGCATGGATCACATTGCGGATCTCCAACGGAACGGAACGGGACGGGTTCGATGAAGAGCGAATGGTCGGCTAAAGCGGCACGCACTGCCGTGCGGACTTACGCGAAACAGGGTATCGGCGAGGATCTGGCGCTTCGGGTGTACACGACCCGCCTGCTGGGCAACGACCCCCGGCTGGTTCTGCATGGCGGGGGAAATACGTCGGTCAAGACCGTCATGACGGACACAGCCGGGGATGAGGTCGAAGTTCTCTGCGTCAAAGGGTCGGGCTGGGACATGGGAGATATCGAACCGCCCGGACTACCCGCCGTGCGGCTGGACGCGATCCGCAAGCTCCGCAAACTGAAGAGACTGTCGGACGAAGACATGGTGAATGTCCAACGCGGCGCGCTGCTCGATTCCAACTCGCCCAACCCGTCCGTCGAGACGCTTCTGCACGCCTTCCTGCCCCACAAATTCATCGATCACACACATTCGGACGCGGTTCTGTCGGTGACGGACCAACCCAATGGCGCGGATATCTGCCGCGACATCTATGACGACCGCGTGGCGCTGGTACCCTATATCATGCCGGGTTTCGATCTGGCTCAGTCCTGCGCCCGCATCTGGGAACGACATCGGGATGTCGAAGGGCTCATCCTGCTTAAACACGGGATCTTTACCTTCGGCGAGACCGCCCGGGAAGCATACGAGCGTATGATCGATCTGGTGACCGTGGCGGAGAAACATCTGGCCAAGGCAAAGACGGCGCAATCGTTCGCCCGGTCCCGTTTGCCGGCGAAGATCGCCGCGGTGGAAGATATTGCGCCGGTCCTGCGTGGCGCCGTCGCTGAAGCAACCGGCGAGGACTGGCGCCGGATGGTCCTGGATTTACGTAGTTCCGCCGATGTGATGAAATACGTCAACGGGCGCGACGTGGCGCGCTACGCGACAACCGGGCCGGTAACGCCGGATCACGTCATACGGACCAAGCCCAAACCTTTGATCCTGGCCGCCCCGAATGCAAACGGCCTGGCACCCTTTGCGACGGCCGTGAAAGCTGCGGTCCGGAAATATGCGGTCGATTACGCGCGCTATTTCGACCGGCATAACAAAAAGCTGAAAACACCGAAGACGATGCTGGATACCATGCCGAGGGTAATACTTGTTCCCGGTCTCGGCCTGTTCGGCCTCGGGAAATCGGCGAAAGACGCCCGCATTGCCGCCGATCTGGCGGAGACGACGGCACGTGTGGTCGCGGACGCCGAAAATCTCGGCGTCTATAAATGCATTCCAGAAAAAGACATCTTCGAGATCGAATACTGGTCTCTGGAACAGGCCAAGCTCGGCAAAGCAGCCGAAAAACCGCTGGCGCGCCACATCGTGGCCGTTACCGGCGGCGGTTCCGGGATCGGTGCGGCAACTGCGGCGGCATTCGCGGAACAGGGGGCTGAAGTCGCTGTCCTCGATCGGGATCTGAAAGCCGCGCAGGCCGTTGCCGACGGGTTCGGCGGGCTCGCGGTAAAATGCGACGTGACCATCGCGGCGTCGGTAAACACGGCGTTCGCCGGAATTTGCCGGGCGTTCGGCGGCCTCGATGTTCTCGTGTCGAATGCCGGCGCGGCCTGGCAGGGCAGGATCGGCGACGTCGACGAAAAAATTCTGCGCGACAGTTTTGAGCTTAATTTCTGGGGACACCAGCGCTGCGCCCAGGCAGCGGTTTCGATTATGAAAGCGCAGGGCACCGGCGGTGCGTTGTTGTTCAACACGTCGAAACAGGCGGTCAATCCCGGGTCCGATTTCGGGCCCTATGGTCTGCCGAAGGCATCGACCCTGTTCCTGTCACGTCAGTATGCGCTTGATCACGGGGCGGACGGCATCCGCTCAAACGCGGTGAACGCGGACCGCATCCGGTCCGGTCTTCTGACCGGGGATATGATTGCGTCGCGATCGAAAGCGCGCGGGGTCTCCGAGGGAGACTACATGGCCGGCAACCTGTTGGGCCGGGAAGTCACGGCTGACGATGTGGCGCAGGCGTTCGTCAATCTCGCGCTGGCGAAAAAAACCACCGGTGCCGTGTTGACGGTTGACGGCGGCAATATCGCGGCGGCATTGCGCTGATCGTTCGCCAATAAAAAACCCCCGCCGAAGCGGGGGTTTTCCGTAATGGTGCGGCCGTTCGATCAGGCTGCGTGTTCGTCCATCCAGGCGACGGCGCGGGCAAACGCCCTTTCGGTGGCGCCGGGATTGAAGGAATCCCGGTCGTCGCAGGTGAAGCCGTGACCGGAATCGTCATAGACGTAGAGCGGGCTGTCCTGCAGCGCATCCTTGATCTTCTGCAGGTCGTCCAGCGGGATGGCAGCATCCTTGTCGCCGAAATGGAACTGCGTCGGGCATTTGGGCTGCATATCGCTGACCTTGGCGGCGATGCCGCCACCGTAGAACGGCATGGCCGCCGATACGCCGTCCACCGTGCAGGCTGCGACATAGGTGGCATAACCGCCGAAACAGAACCCGATCACGCTGACTTTGCCGGCGGAGGAAACTTCCTGCACGGCGGCGCCGATATCGGCGGTGATCCATTCATCCGTGATCTTACCGCGGGTTTCGCGGCCGGTGGCGAAATCGTCCTCGTTGTAGCCAAGCTCGATGTCCTTGCCGACGCGGTCGAACAGGGCCGGCGCGATGGCCGTGTACCCGAGACCGGCGAAGTGATCGACCGTGCTGCGGATCTGGCTGTTGACGCCGAAAATTTCCTGAATGACGACCAGGCCGCCCTTGGACGCGCCTGACGGTTCTGCCTTGTAGGCATCGAGCTGATGACCATCCGATGCCGTAAGTGAAATCTTTTCTCCCATGATATTCCCTTTCTGTGGATCCCTGATAAACGCCATTTCGGCGCGGCTTTTGAAAATCGAACGGCGGCTGTCCCGGCCGCCGGTGACCTAACTTAGCGCGCCAGATTACACGTTGAAACGGAAAAGCACGACATCGCCGTCCTTCACGATGTAGTCGCGGCCTTCCTGGCGCATGCGGCCCGCTTCCTTGGAGCCCTGTTCGCCGTTATGCGCGATGTAATCGTCGTAGCCGATGGTCTCCGCGCAGATGAAGCCGCGCGCAAAATCGGTATGAATGATGCCGGCGGCGTCGACGGCTTTGGTGGCTTCGGGGATCGTCCATGCCCGGCTTTCCTTGGGCCCCGCCGTGAAATACGTAATCAGACCCAGCAACTCGTACCCGGCGCGGATCACGCGTTCCAGGCCCGTGCGTTCCAGCCCCAGACTTTCGAGGAACTCCTGTTTCTCGTCCGCATCTTCGAGTTGCGCGACCTCAGCCTCGATCGCGGCCGAGACAACGACGCAGGCGGCGTTTTCTGCAGCCGCCTTCTCGGCAACTTTGTCGGACAGCGCATTGCCCGTGGCCGCAGAATCCTCCTCTACATTGCACACATACATCACGGGTTTGGCGGTCAGCAGCTGCATCTGGCGGAACAGCGACGCTTCGTCCCTGCCGACCTCCATTACGCGGGCGGGCTTGCCGTCTTCGAGCACGGCGGTTGCCCTCTCGACCAGATCGAGCATGGCTTTGGCTTCCTTGTCGCCGCCTCGCGCTTTCTTGACCAGGGGATCTTTGCGACGCTCCAGACTCTGCAGGTCCGCCAGCATCAGTTCGGTTTCCACCACTTCGGCATCCGCAAGCGGATCGACCGTTCCGGAGACATGGGTGACCTCTTCGCCATCGAAACATCGCAGGACATGGGCGATGGCGGCTACTTCGCGGATATGACCGAGGAACTGGTTGCCGAGGCCTTCGCCTTTGCTGGCGCCTTCGACCAGCCCGGCGATGTCCATAAACTCGAGCTGCGCCGGCACGACGCTTTCCGATTTGGCCAATCCCGCGATGATCTGGAGCCGGTCGTCCGGCACGGCGACCCGGCCCGAGTTTGGTTCCACCGTGCAGAACGGATAGTTCGCCGCTTCGGCAGCCGCGGTTGCTGTCAATGCGTTGAAAAGCGTTGATTTTCCGACATTCGGCAGGCCGACGATGCCGCACTGGAAACCCATCAGTCTTTATCCTTTTCGTCTTTGCCCGGGGGCGGCGCGAGATAAGCCACCCGGGTCATAAAACCGGCGTCGTCTCCTTCGATCAGCAGCGGCAATGCATCCGCCACCGCGTCGACGGTTCGTTCGACCCAGGCCTGTTCGGCTTTCGGGAAGTCCGACAACACGTAGCTGTGAACGCGTTTCTTGTCGCCTGGATGACCGATCCCGATCCGGACGCGGCGAAAATCCTGACCGATATGGGAGGAGATACTGCGAATGCCGTTATGACCGGCATGCCCGCCCCCCATTTTTACCCTGACCTTGCCTGGGGCGAGGTCCAGTTCGTCGTAAAGCACCGTCACCGCGCCGGGACGCAATTTGTGAAAGCGCACGGCGGATCCCAGTGCGCGGCCGGATTCGTTCATGAAGGTTTTGGGCTTCAGCATCAGAATCTTTTCGCCGCCGATCATGCCTTCGGCGACGTAAGCATGATGTTTCGACTGGCGAAGAGAAAGGTCGTAGCGGCGGATGATTTCATCCGCCGCCATGAACCCGATATTGTGACGCTGCCGGGCATGTTTCGGACCCGGATTGCCAAGTCCTGCAAAAATCAGCATTGCTGACGGCCTGCCGGGGCAGACCGCAGAGGCCGACCGATCCTAGTCGTCCTCTCCGCCATCGCCCGATCCCTCGGCGTCGTCGCCGGAATCGCCGCCGCCGTCTTCGTCGTCGGCGCCTTCCGTGCCGCCTTCGCCCTCTTCGCCTTCTTCGTCTTCCGCGGTCTCTTCGACCATGATCGTCGGAGCGGCAATGGTGGCGATGGTGAAGTCGCGATCCGAAATCACGAACTCAACGCCATCGGGCAGCGTGACGCTGCTGGCATGGACGGAATCGCCGACCTCCAGCCCCGCAAGCTGCAGGATGAGTTCCGGCGGAATGTTGTCCGCCGTACAGAACACTTCGACTTCGTATCGGACCACATTCAGGACGCCGCCCTGCTTCAGGCCGGGGCTGTCTTCTTCGCCTTCGAACACCACGGGCACATTGGCGGCGATTTTTCGCTTGGGGTCGAACCGCAGAAAATCGACATGCATAGGCGCATCCGAAACCGGGTGGAACTGCACGTCACGCGGCAGCACGCGATGTTTCGTCCCGTCGATCTCGATATCGATCAACTGAATGAAAAACTGCGGGTTTGTGAGTTCGCGGACGAGCAGCCTGCGCTCCAGCGTCAGCGCAATCGGTTCTTCCTTGTTGCCGTATATGACGGCGGGTACCTGACCATCGCGGCGAGCCTGGCGTGCGGACCCCTTACCTGCAGCCTCTCGCGGCGAGGCGGGTACTGTTTCGACCTCAGCCATGAATTTCTCCTTTGAATGAACGTGCCGGCCTCCAGGGGTGCCGGTCACAGCAAAACCCCGCCGGAACCCGGCGGGGCGCGCGTTTTTAACGGCTTAAGCCGACGTAGTCAAACGTAACGGTACCGTTTTTGCCGTCAGAAACTATTAATCGAAGAGGCTGGACACCGAGCGTGCGTCGCTGATCCGCTCGATCGCCTCGCCGATCAGCGGAGCGACGGAAATCTGCTGGATGTTGCTGGCGACGCGAACGGCCTCGGTCCCAAGAATGGAGTCCGTGATCACCATGGATTCGAGCGGCGAAGACGACACGCGGCTTACCGCGCCGCCGGACAGCACGCCGTGCGTGATATAGGCGTGCACGGCCTTGGCGCCGGCGCTTTTCAGGGCTTCTGCGGCATTGCACAGCGTGCCGCCGGAATCGACAATATCGTCGACCAGGATGCAGGTCCGGTCCTTCACATCGCCGATGATGTGCATAACCTCCGACACGCCGGCACGCTCGCGGCGTTTGTCGATGATTGCCAGATCCGTTTCCAGCCGTTTGGCAAACGCCCGGGCACGTACGACACCGCCCACGTCAGGCGACACCATAATGAGGTCTTCCTTGGCGAAATTTTCTTCGATATGGCGGATGAACACCGGCGCCGAAAACAAATTGTCGAGAGGAATATCGAAAAAACCCTGAATCTGGCCGGCATGCAGATCCATCGTCAGCACCCGGTCGGCACCGGCGACGGTGATCAGATTGGCGACAAGCTTGGCGGAGATCGGTGTGCGCGGACCGGATTTCCGGTCCTGGCGAGCGTATCCGAAATAAGGCATCACGGCGGTGATTCGGCTGGCGGAGCCACGCCTTACCGCATCAAGCGCGACCAGCAGCTCCATCAAATGATCGTTTGCCGGATAGGATGTCGACTGGATGATGAAGACATCTTCGCCGCGCACGTTCTCCTGTATCTCAACGAAACATTCCATGTCCGAGAACCGGCGGACACTGGCCTTGGTGAGCGGCAGGTTGAGATAGGCGGCGATTGCCTCCGACATCGGGCGATTGCTGTTGCACGCGACGATTTTCATGTGCGTTTTCTTCCGCTCCCAGCTTCGAAAATGCCGGTTAAGATGAGTCCCCGCGTCCGCCCCCGATGCCGACGCCGGGCCAAACTACCAGTGGTAAATTGGGGTGTAAACGCTGACCGATTCTGCTCATTTCTGGCTCCTGCCCGACGGCGGTTCGACGGCCTTTTCCGGAATTTTGTCGAGCAGCTGACGCAGTCCTAGAGCTGCCGAGATCGCGATACCGCGAGCGATCGCGGGCCAGTCACGATCGAGTTCAACCGGATCGACATCGTTCGATTGCGACAGTTTCCCGAGTTCCTGCCCGTCCGGTCGCGATACGGTCCAGTTCAGCGACATGCGTTTCTTTCCTGCCCTGCTGTCGGACAGGTCGACACTGCCTGAAACGATCAGAGAATTTTCCCGCATCGTGCCCGATACCCGAAACGCATTGCGCCGCAGGGCCGTTTCGATCTCGCTGCGAAGGACGGCGGCGGCTTCGTCGGGTGCGCCGGAAACAGGGGCGACATGCAGGTACCTCTTTTTCAGGGTTGCCGTCCGGTCGCGCAGCGCGGGGTTCTGGATGCGGGCCGCGATGGCGTCGGCGGCGCGGTCGGCGATGGGCGCGATTGCGTCAGTACCAGCGGCGGGCGCAGGGATTGCAGGCGCCGACGTTACGATCCGTTTGTATTCGCTTTGCGACTGGGTCAGTTCGAAAAGGCGCCATTCGATTTTGGCGATGCCGTCCCGTTTGTCGACACGTCCTCCCAGAATGAGGCTTTCACGGTTTCCGGTCTCGGTAAACGCGGGAATGTTGCGCTTTACGAGCGCTGCCGCGATAGCCGCAGACAGCGCGTGCGCCGTTTCCGGCGGCAGCCCTGCCACGGGCCGAACCAGAACGCCGGCACGGTCCGGAAGGCGCAACAGTGGATTGCTTTCTTTTCTCGATTGTTCCGGTTGAAAAGGTTGGGGCAGTGGCTGGCAGCCTGCCAGTACCGCCATCAGGGCAGGAATCGCTGCGCGCAACCGGGACTTAAACAAAGCAGCTCACCAGCAGACCCAGTAAAAGCACCATCATGAAAATGATCATATGCGGCATGCTGCGTCCTAGGTCTTCAGGGAGATTGCCGACAATTGCCGACCGTAATCGTCTTCGCCGCGGTGACAGGTGCGGCGATAGCTGAAAAACAGGTTGTCCCGGGCATAGGTATCGATATCCAGGGCCTCGCGTTTCTCGATGCCCGCTTTCGCAAGGGAAGACAATACGAAACCTCTTAGGTCGAAAAGATGTTTGCCTGGTTCGTTATCCGGGGCGAAGTAGGCGGCGGCGCCCGGATCGGCGGCGACAAACGGATCAGGAAAATCGGGGCCCACCTGATAGGACTCCTGTGCGATGCACGGGCCCACGCAGGCGGTCACATCTTCGCGGCGGGCGCCCAGATTTTCCATTGCCGACACCGTGTTCTGGATCACGCCGTTCAATGCGCCTTTCCATCCCGCGTGGGCCGCACCGATCACCCTGGCTACGGGATCTGCGAACAGGACCGGTGCGCAATCGGCAGTCAGTATTCCCAGTGCTATGCCGGGCCGGTCGGTTACCATGGCATCGGCCTGGGGACGGTCGGCCATGACGGCGCGAGCGTCTTCAATCGCAACCACTGTGGCGCTGTGAACCTGATAAAGCGTGACCAGTGCGTCCGCATCTACATCTACTCGTTCCGCGGCGCGGCGCTTGTTTTCAATCACGTTTTCCGGCCGGTCCGACGATCCGGCACCGCAATTCAGGGAACCGTATATGCCGTCGCTGACGCCGCCCTCGCGGGTAAAAAAACCATGCCGTATCGCGTTGGCGTCGGCCAGGAGGTCGGTCTCAATCATCTTGTCTGTGTCCCGGTGCGAGTTGCGTTTCGAAACCTGCGGGGGCGGCGGCGCCGGCATGGGCGACCACCAATGCCTTGAACAAGTCTCCCATGGCGGCCGGATCGATCAGCCGTTGTGTGGCCGATTGTAACGCTTGCGCCTGTTCGGGGCGGGCGTTTTTCAGAAGAGCCGTCGTGCGTTCGACGATGCCCAGGGATCTCAGGAACGCCGCCTGGCTAATCGGGCCGAACACGGCACAACCAAGAGAGGCGGCCTGTGCAGCGAGCGATCCGAAATCGACATGGGCCGTGATGTCGGCTTCGCCCGGATCGGTCAGCGGGTCGGCGTAACCATGATCGCGCACGGCCTGCAGGGTTTCTCCCGCCGCGCGGCGTGCGTAGCCGTAATCGACAAACAGGGCTGCGCCCGGATGGCCGGTAAAGCGCGCCGCGATCTGATCGATGAATGCCGCCGCAGCAGGGCAAAATTCGAATATATCGCCGGGAAGGGCGTTATTCGGCAGCGCCGCGCCGAGATCATCTGAGACGGGGCTGGTCACGAATCGCAGCGCGCCACCGGCGACGCCGACGCAACGCTCGGCCCAGTCTTCATTGTCTCTTACAATCTGCCGGATCGGCAGGGCGTCGATGAATTCATTCGCGATCAGGATGCTCGGGCCGTCGGGTACGGTATCGAGGGTGTCGTGCCAGACCGGTCCGATTCCCGACAGCGTTCCGGCCTGCCGGTCTCGCAGCGCCGGACTTGTCTCAACCAGATGAACCTCGATCGTGCGGGCGAAGGCCGGAACGGTACCGGCGGCGCGCAACAGGTCGTTCATCAGGGTGCCGCGTCCCGGCCCGCATTCAATCAGAATCGTTCTGTCGGGCATCCCCATCTGCTGCCAGGTGACCGCCGACCACAGGCCGATCAGTTCGCCGAATACCTGACCGATTTCCGGTGCGGTGATGAAATCGCCATCCGTGCCGAACGGATCGCCTTTCATATAGTAGCCGTGTTCGGGATGTCCGAGCGCGAGCGCCATGTACTCGGCGACCGGCATCGGTCCTTCCGCCGCGATTCTGGTCCGGATCAGGATTTCAAGCGGTGTCATACCGGCGGGCGCGGACGATCAGCCAGACGCCGATGACGAACAGCGGCAGCGACAGCCACTGTCCCATGGTCGTGCCAATGGCGAGGAACCCGATATGCGCGTCGGGCTGGCGGAAAAATTCCGCGGTGGCGCGCCCGATCGCATAACCCGCCAGGAAGACCCCGGACAGCAGGCCCCGTTTCTCGAAGGTGCCGGTTCGTCTTGCCAGCCAGAACAGCACGAGAAATAGAAGCAGGCCCTCCAGCACCGCTTCGTATAGCTGGCTTGGGTGGCGCGGCAGCGGACCGCTGCCCGGAAAAACCATGCCCAGGGGCGAATCGGTGATCCGGCCGTAGAGTTCACCGTTGATGAAATTTGCGATGCGGCCGAGAAAAAGCCCAACCGGTGCGGTGCAGGCCACGACATCGCCAACGGCGATCCAGGAATATCCGCGGCGGCGGCAAAACAGCCAGACGGCGAAGATCACCCCCAATAATCCGCCGTGGAACGACATGCCGCCCTGCCAGACGGCCAGCGCCTCCAGAGGATTCTGCAGGTAATAGCCTGCCTTGTAGAAGATTACGTAGCCCAGCCGCCCGCCGAGGACGATGCCGAGCGTGGCCCAGACGACGAAATCGTCGACATGTTCCTTGGTGATTCCCGCCGGCGAGCGGCGCGCGAGCCAGATCATGTATCGCCAGGCCAGCAGGATGCCGGCGATGTATGACAACGCGTACCAGCGAATGGCAAAAGGCCCGATTTCGATAAGGACCGGGTCGATGGCCGGATAAGTCAGTGTCAGCATGGGCGGTCGTCAGGCATACGGATCGGCGGCCATCAGATAGTCGCGGATGTACTGGCCGACACCGTCTTCCAGCGACGTCGAAGGGCGACTGTACCCGGCATTGCGCAATCGCGACATGTCCGCCTGCGTGAAATACTGATAGCGGTCGCGAATTGCTTCGGGGGTCTCGACGAATTCGATATCGGCGTCCCGCCCCATCGCGCGGAACACCGAACGCGCCAGATCTTCGAACGTCCGCGCTTCGCCGGTGCCGACATTGAAAATGCCTTGGGTCGACGGATGGTCGGCAAGCCAGAGCGCGATATCCACGCAGTCTCCCACCCAGACGAAATCCCGCTTCTGGCCGCCATCCGGATAATCGGGGTTGTGGGACCGGAACAGTACCGCTTTGCCGGAGTCGCTGATCTCGCGGAAATTCTTCAGCGCGACGCTGATCATGCCTCCCTTGTGATATTCGTTGGGGCCGTAAACGTTGAAGAACTTCAGCCCCGCCCAGTGCGGCGGGCGTGGGCCATTTTCGGATACGATACGGGCAACGCGGCGATCGAAGGCGTGTTTCGACCAGCCATAGGCGTTCATCGGCCGCAGTTTCGCCAGGCCATCGACCGTATCGTCGCCGGCGAAACCCTGGGCGCCGTCGCCATAGGTCGCCGCGGAAGACGCGTATATCAGGGCCGTGTCGTTCGCGGCGCACCAGTTCCAGAGATCCATCGACAGGCGGATATTCGACCGCACGATCAGATCCGCATCGCGTTCCGTCGTGGCGGAAACTGCCCCCATGTGAAACACGGTTTCGATGTCGGCCGCATTATCGTTCAGAAAGGCGGGGAGATCGTCCGGCGGCAGGATATCGGCGAGTTCGCGCTTGGCGATATTTTTCCACTTGTCGTCCTGGCCCAGCAGATCGCATACCACGATGTCGCGCATGCCCCGCGCTTCGAGTTCCTTGACGAGATAGGAGCCGATAAACCCGGCGCCGCCGGTGACGATAATCATTCGACTGGTCCGTTACGCGTTCCAATTGAAGTGGTTATAGGTTCCGCCGGGACAAGCCGCAATCGGCAGCTTCGCTTGTCACATCTGCCCGCAGCGCCTACCTATGGGTTATCGCAAACAGCCGGAGGTCTATCAAATGGCCGCACCAAACCGTGTATTCGAAGATGCCGCCCGTGTGGCGGGGGGAGCCATGGGCACGCTTGCCGGCGTTAAACGCGAAGTGGAAACGCTTGTTCGGCATCAGTTCGACCGGCTGCTCGCGGGTATGGACCTGGTCACCCGTGAGGAGTTCGACGCCGTAAAGGAAATGGCGGCCAAGGCGCGGGCAGAAAACGAACGACTGGAAGCGCGCCTGACGGCGCTAGAGGCCACACGGGCGAAGCCCGCGGCACGAAAGTCCGCATCGACTGCCAAACAGGCCTCGAGGAAGGGCGCAAAAAAATCAGACTGACGCCTGCGTCGACTTATCCACTACATTTTGTGGTTATGGCCACCAGAAACCCCAATTGTGCTTGCGCCCAGAATCCCGTTCTGGCACGCTAAATATAGTATCAGATCGCTTCTTTAGCCCCGCATTTAGTGGATTCCGCCGCAAAAATGCAGCCGCCGGAGGGATACTGGTGCCAACGCGTCCCTGGGGGTGGCATGACTGCACTAAGTAAAGAATACGAGAAATCCTTTCCCAATCCGCTGGATATGATCGAACAGATCGCGACCAGCCATGACTGGCTATTCGAACGTTCCAGCGACCGGGACATCGCCGTCGAGGTCACCGGGCACTGGTGCGATTACCGGATGTTCGTGTCCTGGCATGCCGACGTGCAGGCGCTGCTGTTCGCCTGCGCTTTCGACATGCGGGTGCCGGAAAAGAAGTCTGGCTCCATTCATCCGCTGCTCGCCATCATCAACGAACGACTGCTGGTCGGTCATTTCGATCTTTGGTCGGATGACGGTCTGCCGGTTTTTCGCCATGCGCTTTTGTTGCGCGGCGCCGCGGGCGTCAGCCAGGAACAGCTGGAAGACGTCGTCGACATCGCCTTTACCGAGAGCGAGCGCTACTATCCGGCCTTCCAATTCGTGATCTGGGGCGGCAAGAGCCCGGAAGACGCGATGGCCGCAGCGATCCTGGAGACCGAAGGCGAGGCCTGACCGTCGACGGGGTGCCGCAAACCCTGAAGAGGTAATCCACATGCCCAAGTCCCTAAACATCCTGCTTGTCGGCTGCGGCAAAATGGGCGGCGCAATGCTACGCGGCTGGCTGGCGCGCGGGATCGATGCCACTGCTGTCCGCGTCGTTGAACCATTCGACCAGGCGGCGGACGCGCTGCGTACCGAGCTATCTGTGCCGGTGGTCTCTGCCGCAGATGAACTGGAGCCGGATTATTCGCCGGACATCGTCGTATTCGCGGTCAAGCCCCAGGGGATGGAAGAAATCGTGCCCGCCTATGCCGGGAGCCTGACCGAAAACGCGGTCGTTCTTTCTATCGCCGCCGGTCGCAATATCGGGTTCTTCGAAAATCATCTGGGGCAGGGCGTTGCAGTGGTGCGGACGATGCCCAACACGCCCGCCGCAGTCGGGCGCGGCATCACCGCGGCCTGTGCGAATGCAGCCGTATCCGCCGATCAGCGGTCTGCCTGTCAGTCGCTGCTGGAAGCGATCGGCGAAGTCGTCTGGGTCGGGGACGAGGCGCTGATCGATCCGGTCACAGCGGTATCCGGCAGCGGTCCGGCTTACGTGTTCTGGATGATCGAATGCCTGGCGCGCGCTGGCGAGGCT
>Ga0181577_10001796_pt1 | contig 17014 bp, 16 predicted proteins | sample 101ome_21_FD_132468 | JGI IMG/M metagenome (GOLD analysis project Ga0181577, IMG submission 132468) | Coastal salt marsh microbial communities from the Groves Creek Marsh, Skidaway Island, Georgia - 101413BT metaG (megahit assembly) | ecosystem: Environmental > Aquatic > Marine > Intertidal...
CGGAGCTGGCGCGCTGAGGATTTACATTATCTCCTTGACGAGCCGCGCAAATAGCACCTTTTTTGTGTACGAAGTTGCCATTCAGTTCTGCTGGAATCGTGTATCCAGGCCCGTCAGGCTTTCTTTCCTGACCCTCTTTCGTGGCGGGGTTTCCTCCCTGGATCATGAAGCGCTCTATCACACGATGGAAGGTTGCGCCATCATAAAAACCTTTGTTGGCCAGCTTGATAAAGTTCTCTTTGTGTAAGGGCGTTTCATTGTACAATTCCACGGTGATATTACCGGAGTCTGTTTCAATAACCAACCTTGTGCGTAGGGTGTCGTCTTGTGCAAATGAAAGGGTGGTAAGCACCCCGAAAGCACATAAAAGCAAAGCTCTTTTCATCATCTCTTTCTCTACAAATCTTGTGTCGACAAAGTTTAGTGAAAATTGCGACTTATAATTATGTTATTTTTGACGGGCTCTAGAAATTGGGTTATGAAGACATTTATTCGACTTTCATTGATGTTGATCGCTGTTTCAGCGCTAGGATTTGCAGCTTGCGATACCGAACCGGATCCGGGAATTGCTGAGATCAAGGTCATCGACGAAGTGGGTAACGCGCAAAGCGGTATTCATGTGACGCTTTACTGCACCGAACCCAACTGTGTTGTGCGCCGTAAAGGAAGAACCAACAGCCTGGGTGTATACACGGAGAGCTTTGAGCTGCCTGTAGTGCTTCGCGTTCGCGCGGTTCGCTATGACACCACTACCACAACCCAGGGTCTTCCTCCAAATCAGATCACCACGGTTAAGGTAGATTCGCTGTGTGGCGAAGGCTTTATTCAGGTAGAGAATGATGAGATCGCAAGCGAGACGGTCACCATTCTTGAATGTAACTAAGCACCGCTTCTTTCATCAGATTTTCTTGTTCCCCAGCACCCAGCTTTGGGAGTCTTTCCGTGCGTTCAAAGTGTGGCCACCCGTCTTTGTCTTTCCCGACGAATTCGTAATATCCATAAGGCTCGAGTAGGCTACAGACCGCAATATGGATGACGTCGATCTTTTGGTCTTTGTTCAACCATCGAGGACCTTGTCCTAGCTCATTCACACCAATCAGAAACAGCGCGCTTTGCAGATCCATAGGGTAACCGAAGCGGTCTTCCATCCTAGCCATCGCTGCTTTCCACGCCTGTTCAAAATCCTGTTCATTCATCGCGCCAAATGTACTTATGATAGGCAAGGGATGCGCCTACCTTTGAGGTATGGATTTTAACCATTGGGACATCATCTTGTTCCTGCCTCTTTTGTTTGCGGCTTGGAAGGGTTTTCAAAAAGGCTTCATCATCGAAGTGGCCTCTATTCTTGCGTTGATCGCAGGTATCTATATCGCTGCCAACTTTAGCGAGATCACAGCCGCGCAACTCAAGGAGTGGTTCGATATTGAAGGAACTTGGCTTGGCTACCTCTCTTTCATCGTCACCTTCATTGCCGTGGTCTTTGGCGTGTACGCCTTGGCGAAAGTGGTTGAGAAAGCGGTCAACCTAGTGGCATTGAAGCTGGTCAACAAATTGGCAGGACTACTCTTCGGGGTGATCAAAGTTGCCTTGATCCTGTCCATAGTGATCAACTTGTTGGGCTGGCTTAACCGCTATGTCCCGATCCTGTCAAAGTCAGAACCCGAGAAAAGCTTGATGTTCACACCCATCAAGAAACTAGCACCATCGGTACTACCCGTGTTGACGGACACGGAATGGCTTTCGGCTGCGGAAGATTGGTTGAGTCCGGAGATCGATGGACTCACCGAAAAGGATTAACTCTCGGCAATAGCCGCAACGCCAGGAAGCGTCTTTCCTTCTAGAAGTTCAAGTAGCGCTCCACCACCTGTGGAAACATAACTGACACGATCACCGAGGCCAAACTTCTTTACCGCCGCAACGGAATCACCGCCACCCACAAGACTGTAGGCGTCAGACTCAGCGATCATTTCTCCCAGAGCTTTGGTGCCTGCTGCGAAATTTGAGAATTCGAACACACCTAATGGTCCGTTCCACAGGATGGTCTTGCTTTCGCCGATCGCGTTTCGGTAAGATTCAATGGCTTTGGGTCCGACATCCAAGCCCATCCAACCACTAGGAATATCATGGGAAGCAACCGTTTTTCTTTCGGCATCATTCGAGAAGCCGTCTGCGATCACGCTGTCTTCGGGAAGCAACACCTTGACCCCCTTTGATTCAGCGGCCTTTAGAATCTCTTTTGCCGTATCGAGATAATCATCTTCGACCAAAGAAGACCCGATCTGTCCCCCTTGAGCCTTGATGAATGTGTAAGCCATTCCACCCCCAATGATGAGGTAGTTAATCTTTTCGAGCAAGTTGGAGATCACCTTGATCTTTGAGCTCACCTTGGCCCCGCCTATGATGGCGGTATATGGATGAGCAGCCTCATTCAGAACTCGTGTTCCGTTTTCAACTTCGGCGTTCATGAGATAGCCAAACATCTTGTGCGACATGAACTGAGCGACTACGGTAGTTGAAGCATGTGCGCGGTGTGCTGTTCCGAAGGCGTCGTTGATGTACGCCCCGCCGTGGAAAGAAAGCTTCTTTGCAAAGTCAACATCACCCTTCTTCTCTTCAGGATAAAAGCGAAGGTTTTCAAGGAGCATTACTTCTCCTGGCTCCAGGTGGGAAGACATATTAAAGGCTTCGTCGCTCACGCAGTCATCGGCAAACTTCACTTCTTTTCCAAGGTGCTTAGACAGCGTCGGAAGAATGTGGCGTAAGGAGAACTTGTCTTCTGGACCATTCTTCGGGCGGCCTAAATGAGACATGAGCACAACAGCCCCACCACCTTCGATTACTTTCTTGATCGTTGGAAGGGCGGCAACGATGCGCGTGTCGTCGGTAACTTCGAAGGAATCATTCAACGGAACGTTAAAATCTACCCGAATAAGCGCTTCCTTACCCGAGAAATCAAAAGAATCTATTGCTGCCATGTCGTTCAATTCAATGGCAAAAGTAATTTTAAGGCCGAAAGGAGGAAGCTGATAAAATGACCCGAAACGATATTCCAGGACAAGAGGAACTGAAGCAGGTTTTCACACGCATGGTTCGTGAAGACCGCCTTCCACATGCCTTATTGATCCATGGGCTCGAAGGCGGGGTTTCCTTATCCATGGCGTTGTTTCTGACCCGCTACTTGATGTGTGATGAACCATCTGAGCATGATGCCTGCGGTATCTGCCCAAGTTGTAGCAAGATGGATCACTTCACGCACCCGGATGTGCACTTTGTGGTTCCAGTGAATACGACCAAGAAGGTTCGACGTGAGCAGGTGAACACGGACCGATTCCTCGAAGAGTGGCGAGAGGTTCTTAAAGCGAGCCCGGTTCTATCGCTCCGTGATTGGTATGAGCACATTGGTATCGAGAAGAGCCAGGGCTTCATCGGAGAGAATGAAGCACGGGAATTTCGACAGAAGCTGGCATTACGCTCTTACGAAGGGAAGTCCAAGGTCTTTGTCATATGGCACGCCGACAGAATGAACGTGACGTTTGGAAACAAGATCCTCAAAAGTTTAGAGGAGCCGAATGAGAACACACACTTCATCGTAGTGACCGAACAGCCTGCTCAGTTGCTAACCACGATTCTTTCTCGGACCCAGCGGTTCATGGAGGAGCAGATCGGTGACGAGGTGTTAGCGGGATTCTTATCGTCAAAGTTTGACATGGACCCATCGCGGGCAATGAACACGGCTTTTCGGGCGGAGGGCAATGTGCACTCGGCTATCCGCGAGGCTCAAAAGACGGAAGACCCATGGCTGGAAGAGTTCAGGCTATGGATGCGGCTGTGTTACCAACGCGACCTGATCGGACTTTTCAACTGGAGCGAGAAAATGGCGCGCAACAACCGCGACACGCAGCGTCAATTCATTCACGGAGCATTGAAGGTTCTTGACCGCTGCTTTCGAATGGGTTGGATCGATATTCCCATACCGATGGAAGAAGACGAGGCGAAGTTCTACAAGAGCTTTGCGCCGTTTGTAAACGCAGCGAACGTCAAGGGATTCGTGGACCTATTAGAAGAAACCTCCTTTCACATCGAGCGCAATGTGAACGAAAAGTTGACGTGGTATGACACCAGTATCAAAGCGATACGTCATATGCACGCCGGCAAGAAAGCAGTACAACGCGCGTAGTTCAAAATCAACGTAGCTTTGTAACGTTAAGCTGAGAAGTATGGGATGTGGAAATTGTGGTGGAGGATGTGGCACGCTGCCAGCCGGCTGCAAAAACAACGGAAGCTGTGGTGTCACAGGCTGCAACAAGTTAGAAGTATTTGACTGGCTAACAGGCATGGAAAGAACCGTGTCTGGCGAAACTGAATTCGTCGAGGTCAGGTTTAAGAATACGCGTAAGGAGATCTATAAGAATTCGAATCAACTTTCGCTTGGAGCAGGTGAAGCCGTAGCGGTGGAAGGAACCACAGGCTTTGATATAGGCATGGTTTCCTTGACGGGTGAACTCGTCAAGTTCCAAATGAAGAAGAACGGTATCAGCGCTAAAAGCCGCGGCCTGAGAAAGATATATCGCAAAGCCACGGAAGAGGACTTGGAGGCGTATAAAGGAGCGCGAGAATTGGAGCATCCCGCAATGATCAAGACACGTCGGGTCGTACGCGAGCTGGGCTTGGACATGAAGATCTCTGATGTTGAATATCAGGCAGACAAGACCAAGGCGACCTTTTATTACATCGCTGAAGAGCGAGTGGATTTTCGTGAATTGATCAAGGTCTTGGCGGATACCTTCCGCATTCGTGTCGAGATGCGACAGATCGGAGCAAGGCAAGAGGCCGGAAGGGTTGGGGGCATCGGTTCATGTGGACGCGAGCTCTGTTGCAGCACATGGTTGACGGATTTTCGATCGGTTTCCACTTCAGCGGCCAGATACCAACAGCTCAGCATTAACCCAATGAAGCTTGCCGGACAGTGCGGGAAGTTGAAATGCTGCTTGAATAATGAGCTTGACTCGTACATGGACGCCATCAAGGACTTCCCGGATCATCGCAAGAAGTTGAAGACCAAGAAAGGAGTGGCCTTTCACCAGAAGAGCGACATCTTCAAAGGGATGATGTGGTATTCGTATGAGGACAACATGAGTGAGTTCATCCCGCTCAAGATCGACCGAGTAAGAGAGGTGATCTCATTGAACGAGAAAGGAAAAGTGGTCGATGACTTGGTCAACTATAGCTTCCAAGAAACACCGAAAGAGGTCGAGCTGAAGTTCGACAACGTTGTTGGTCAAGAGGATCTCACCCGTTTCGATCAGCCAAAGAAGAAAAAGGGCAACCGAAGAAAAGGGAAGGGTCAAGGACAAGGTCAGAACTCAAACCATCAAGGAGGAGGAAAGCCACAGCAGAAAGGTGGGCAACCCAAGGGTGAGTACAAGGGCGGAAAGAGAAGACCTAACCGCAACAAGAAGGGCGGAAACACCCCAAAGAAGGACAGCAACGGATGAGGGGGTTGACCATAGTAGGCCTGCTCGTTTTGAGCGTTTTGGCTTCTTGTGGAAGGTCATCGATGATCAACGAGACCAAGGAGGTTGAACAAGGGAAGTGGGCATTCGATCAGTCGGTTTCCTTTGAAACGGAGGTGCTCGACACCTTGACGCCACAAAACTTCTATATCTTGTTTCGCCACAGCGGAGATTACAAGTACCAGAACCTGATCGTGATCGTCAAGACATACTTTCCTAATAACACCTTCGTTTCAGATACGATAGACTGTCCTTTGGCAGACCCTTCTGGACGCTGGTATGGCAGTGGTTTGGGAGACCTTTTGGATAACCGCATCATGTTTAAAAGAAATGTACAAATGCCCTTTTCGGGAGATTACAAGTTCGAAATTCAGCACGCCATGCGACCCGACACCATTGATGGCGTATTTGACGTTGGGATCGCTATAGAAAGCGCCGTGGAATAAAAGCGCCGATCATGCGTATGAAAAAGCTTCTTGTCGTTTTTTGGATCCTTGTTTTCGCAGGGATTGTTGGGTTTTTCTCCGTTTTCTGGATGGCCGAGCAAGGCTGGTTGGGAAAGATGCCGACCATCGCTGACCTTCAGAACCCGAAAAGTGACCTAGCGAGTGAGATCTATAGCTCTGATGGTAAGGTGCTCGGAAAATACTTCTACCAGAACCGGACGAATGTTCGCTATCAGGAGCTTTCTCCTAATTTGGTAAACGCGTTGATCGCCACCGAGGATGAGCGGTTCTTGGAACACCCGGGAATCGACTTGAGAGGAACAATCAGGGCGGTTACATACCTTGGAAGTAAAGGCGGGGCTAGTACCATCACTCAGCAATTGGCCAAGATGCTTTTTACGGAAAGAAAGTCTTCCAATATCGCCCTACGAGTCGTCCAAAAGATCAAGGAATGGGTGATCTCTGCCAAGCTCGAGCGATACTATACCAAACCAGAGATCGTTGCCATGTACTTCAACCGCTTTGATTTTGTCAATAATGCGGTCGGCGTCAAATCCGCGGCTCAGGTCTATTTCAGCTCGTCGCCCGACTCATTGGATATTCATGAAGCAGCTATGCTCGTAGGGATGGCAAAGAACCCATCACTATTCAACCCGGTGCGCAGACCTGATACGACTCAGCAACGTCGCAATGTGGTATTGGCTCAGATGCTGCGTAATAAATTCATTAGCCAAGCAGAGTTCGACTCGCTTTGTGCGCTTCCTCTCGGGTTGCGTTATCAGCAGGTGGATCACAGCGAAGGAATCGCCCCCTATTTCCGTGAGATCCTGCGAGGGCAGATCAAGGAGATTCTGCGACAGAAGGACCCAAATACTGATGAATATCTGATCGCCAAGGAGGATGGCGAGCCGTATAACATTTACAGCGACGGGCTTCGCATCTACACCACCATCAACAGCAAGATGCAGCGATACGCAGAGTGGGCGGTTCAAAAGCATTTGAGCGAATATCTCCAGCCTGCCTTCTCTAAAAGCCTTGCCGAACGGGCGAGGTTTCCATTTGCTAGTCTTTCAGCCGACCAGGAGCAACGCGTCATGGAAACAGCGCGAAGAAGAACGATGCGCTACCGTATCTTGACAGGTAAGGAGTGTCACAACTGCCACAGAAGGGGTGATTTTGTGCAGAAACAAGGCATTGACGGAGTCGATTATTGGGTGTGTACAGCAGAGGACTGCGAGGAAAAGAAACGTGTTGTGCCGGAGGACTCTATTGACCTGATTTTTGACATTCCTGTAAAAATGCATGTCTTCTCTTGGGGAGGAGAGATTGACACAACCATGTCGCCAAACGACTCCATCCGCTACTACAAGAGTTTCCTTCAGGCAGGAATGATGAGCCTTGATCCACATACCGGCCATATCAAGGCCTGGGTAGGGGGCATCGACCACAAACACTTTGAGTACGACCACGTCTACTTGGCTAAGCGACAAGTGGGCTCTACTTTCAAGCCCTTTGTTTATGGTTTGGCCTTGGAGTCTGGATTGAGCGCTTGCCATAAAGTGCCCAACATTCCATACACATTCAAGAAAGGGGAATTTGGTCTACTCAAGGATTGGACGCCACAGAACGAGGGAGACCCGTATGGCTATGAGGTCACTTTAAAATTTGGTTTAGCGAACTCAATGAACACGATCACGGCTTGGGTGATGAAGCGCTTTACACCTCAAGCTGCAGTGGCTTTTGCTAATCGATGTGGAATCCAATCGCATATTGACCCAGTGCCATCTTTAGCGCTCGGTGTTGCTGACCTCAGCCTTCACGAAATGGTCACCGCCTACAGCACCTTCGCCAACCGAGGAATGCGCATGGAGCCGGTGTTCTTGTTACGTATCGAAGACAACGGGGGAACCGTCATCTATGAAGCGCAACAAGAGATCCACGAGGTCATGAGCGAAGAGCAGGCTTATAAGATGATAGACTTAATGAAGGGCGTGACCGAAGGAGAGCGAGGGTATGTCCCAAGGCTGGAAAGAGAAGGGGTTGTTGGAACCGCGATGCGAATGCACTACGACTTGAAGGAGCGCGAGTATGACGGAATTCCATGGGAAGTAGAAGTGGCGGGCAAAACCGGAACGACCCAAAACAACTCCGATGGTTGGTTCATGGGCATCGTGCCTGACCTAGTTACAGGAGTGTGGGTTGGCGCGGAGGACCGAAGTGTGCGTTTCCCTAGCAATAGGACAGACCTAGGACAAGGGGCCAATACTGCTTTGCCAATTTGGTGCTACTACATGAAAAAGGTCTGGGCTGACAAGGCGTTAAACATCACCACGAGGCCATTTGATGGCCCTGAAACCCTTAAAAATACTAACTTCGATTGCACGAATGAATCGGGCGATTCAAAGCCTTTTGGAGGTGGAGAAATGGACCCCGAAGACTTGTTTAATTAAGCACTATGGCAATCAACAAAGTGGTATCCGGTGCGGAGGAGGCGATTCAAGGCATGGAGGATGGAATGACCGTTATGTTCGGAGGCTTTGGCCTTTGTGGAATTCCGGAAAACGCCATCGCTGCCCTTCGAAAAAAAGGGACCAAAGGTTTGACCTGCATCTCCAATAACGCAGGTGTCGACGGATTTGGACTAGGCATTCTACTTGAGAACAAGCAGATCAAGAAAATGATCTCCAGCTATGTCGGTGAGAACGATGAGTTTGAGCGTCTGATGCTCAGCGGTGAATTGGAGGTTGACCTCATTCCGCAAGGGACGTTGGCGGAAAGATGCCGCGCTGCAGGTGCCGGTATTCCCGCATTCTTCACTCCGGCAGGCTATGGAACGGAGGTAGCGTTAGGCAAAGAAGTGCGCTGGTACAACGGAAAACCCCACATCTTGGAGCACGCTTTTGACGCTTCGTTTGCATTCGTAAAGGCGATGAAGGGAGACACCGCAGGGAACCTTGTCTTCAATGCCACAGCAAGAAACTTCAATCATGCGATGGCAATGGCTGGAAAGATCACGGTGGTAGAGGTTGAGGAGCTCGTGCCGGTTGGTGAGCTTGACCCGAATGCGATCCACACGCCAGGCATCTTCGTACAGCGAATTTTCCAAGGAGAGAAATTTGAAAAGAGAATCGAGCAGCGCACGGTTCGTCCAAAATCATAGGACATGGCACTAGATAAAAATGGAATCGCGCAACGGATTGCTCAAGAACTGCAAGATGGATACTATGTAAATCTTGGTATCGGCATCCCTACACTCGTGGCTAACTACATTCCGGAAGGAATCGATGTAGAGTTTCAAAGCGAGAATGGAATGCTGGGCATGGGCCCTTTTCCTTTTGAAGGCGAAGAAGATCCAGACCTAATCAATGCCGGAAAACAAACGATCACTGCGGTACCAGGCGCCGTGTTTTTTGACTCCTCTAACAGCTTTGCTATGATCCGTGGTCAGCATGTAGACCTTACCGTGCTTGGTGCCATGGAGGTGGGTGATCAAGGTGATATTGCCAACTGGAAGATTCCAGGACACATGGTGAAGGGAATGGGAGGCGCCATGGACTTGGTGGCCTCGGCCAAGAATATCATCGTAGCGATGATGCATACCAACAAGGCGGGAGAATCTAAGCTTCTGCGACAGTGTACGCTACCTCTTACGGGTGTTCGCTGTGTTACGCGCGTAGTGACCAATCTTGCGGTGTTGGATATCACCCCAAAAGGTTTCAAGCTGATCGAGCGAGCGCCCGGGGTGAGCGTAGAGGAAATCCAGAAAGCAACAGAAGGTCGTTTGATCGTGGAGGGTGACATCCCTGAAATGAAGCTCTAAGCCGAATGATCCTGGTCACCGGAGCCACTGGAATCGTGGGTTCACATATCGTATTGAATCTGCTTCGTGCAAGCGAAGAGGTGCGAGTGCTTCACCGGCCATCAGCCGAGCTTTCTACCCTAGAGAACCTGCTGATATTTCATGGCGTCGAAGGCAGGCCTTCCTATTTCAAAGGAGACATCCAAAAGCCCATAGATCTTTACGAGGCTGCCGAAGGCTGCGATCAATGTTATCATAGTGCCGCACTCGTCTCCTTCAACGACAACGACCAAAAGAAGTTGGCAGAGGTCAACACTTACGGAACGAAGAACGTGGTGGACATGTGCCTGGCCAAGGACATCATCCTTTGCTTTATTAGTTCAACCGCCTCCATTGGTGAAACCCTGTTGAATGGAATGAGAACCGAAGAGAGTGAGTGGGTTTCCGATAAAGGCAAGGCGGCGTATACGTTGAGCAAGCGTTACGGGGAGTTAGAAGTGTTCAGAGGGATACAAGAGGGGCTGAGGTCTGTAGTCGTGAATCCGGGAGTGATCATAGGACCTGGGAACTGGGGGCAAAGTAGCACGTCGATCTTTCTAAGTGGCATCAAGGGTATGACCTTCTATCCGTCTGGGTCGAATGGCTTTGTAGACGCCAGAGATGTGGCGGATATTGCGGTTCACATGATGACGGAGCCGGGCAAGTTTCGAGGTCAACATTTGCTTATCGGCGAGAACCGATCCTTCAAGGAGGTCTTTGATATGCTTGCGAAGGCAGGCGGAGTAAAAAAGCCGAGTGTATCCGTTCCAAAATGGCTCATCAGGATCTTGATCTCCATAATGCGGACCCTTGAAAAGCTAGGTTTGAACGCATCCAACCTCACTGCCAATAGCCTGAGGTCCTCCATCACGCGCAATCGGTATTCTTCTCAGAAAGTTCGGGAACTGGGCTACACCTTTCGCCCCATCGAAGACGCCATCAATTATACCTACGAGGTATATCGAGCCGAGAAAGGCTAGTCTCTCTCTTTGCTAGACTTTCGTTCGACCTCTTCTTTTTTAAGTTGGGCTGCTTGAGTACTCAGTCTTTCCATGGCGATGTCATACACCTCGGCCATGTCATCAAAGTCATCCCCCCAGAACTCTAGACTTTTTAGAAATCGCCCGCGACTCACCTTGGCGGTATCGAAATACTCAATGAAGCCTCGTTTAGCATAAACCTGGAGGTTCCCTTTTTTAATCTCACGCTGACGGGAGGCCGCGTCGATGAGATGAACCTGACTAATGAAGTACGCCATGCTGTCTTGAGAAAGAATTCCATCAGGAACCTCTCTGGGTGCGTTCTCATTATTTCCACAAGAAGTGAAAACAGAAGCAAAGACAATCCCGAAGAAGACGGATAGAGGTCTCATCGATCGAAGGTAATCGCCTGTCCTTTTTTAGACTCATCAAAGACGCCGTTTCTATAAGCGATGTGACCACTCACGATGGTCATGACCACCTCGGATCCAAAGGTGTGTTCTTCAAAAGGTGACCACCCGCACTTATAGAGCAAGGTTTCTAGCTGCACCTGAGTGGAGCGCTTGCGGTCGACCAATACAAGGTCAGCGTAATAGCCTTTTCGAATGTAGCCGCGCTTGTGGACCTGAAAACAGTCAGCCACGGCGTGAGACATCTTTTCAGCCACGCGTTCAATGGAGATTCTACCCTGATCAACGAAGTCCAGCATTGCGAGAAGAGAGTGCTGAATGAGCGGGCCACCGCTAGGGGCAGACCAATATTTGTTTGACTTCTCCTCTAGGGTGTGTGGAGCGTGGTCAGTAGCAATGACGTCGATGCGGTTATCAAGCAAAGCCTTCCAGATTCCTTCGCGGTCTGCAGCGGTTTTAACGGCAGGATTCCATTTGATGTGGCTTCCCTTAGACTCATAGTCGGCATCGGTAAACCACAAATGGTGGATGCATGCTTCAGCTGTGATCCGCTTTTCTTTGAGAGGAATGTCGTTCCTGAAAAGCTCGGTTTCGCGAGCGGTGGAAATGTGTAAGATGTGAAGTCGCGTATCGTGCTTTTTGGCCAGCTCAGCTGCCATACTCGAAGATAGGTAGCACGCCTCTGCGGAACGGATGATCGGATGCGCGGTCATCGGCACATCGTCACCATACTGAGCCTTGAATTTGGCTGAGTTTGCTCGGATCGTTCCTTCATCTTCGCAGTGAGTTGCGATGAGCAGCTTGGACTTGGAGAAAATTCCCTCTAGGGCATCTCGGTGATCTACCAGCATGTCGCCCGTGGAGGAGCCCATAAAGATCTTGACACCACAGACATGCTTTGGGTCGGTAGCGAGAACTTGATCTAGATTGGTGTTCGTTGCACCAAAAAAGAAGGAGTGATTCGCCATGGACACCTCGCTCGCCCGATCGAACTTCTTAACCAACTTGGCTTGAGTGGCGGTCTGCGGGTTGGTATTCGGCATTTCCATGTAGGTGGTCGTTCCACCCGCAACAGCCGCCTTGGCTTCGGTGTAGATTTCTGCTTTATGGGTCAAGCCGGGCTCGCGGAAGTGAACTTGATCATCGATCACGCCCGGCATCAAAGTGAGCCCTGTAGCATCAATTCTATCGATGTTTTCTGAAAGACCGCTTGGCAGGTCGCCTTCAAACACTTCTTCAATATATTCTCCATCCAGAAGCACGTGACCTATGAAGGACCGCCCTTCATTGACCACGGTTGCATTTTCGATCAATTTCTTCATGCCAGCTGTCGCATTTGTAACACCCCCCAGAACGCTTCCTTGAAGATTCCAGAACTCATTTTCGAGGCTCCGGCAATACGGTCTGTGAATGTGATGGGCACTTCGATGAGCTTATAACCGCGTTTCCAGGCTCGATATTTCATCTCGATCTGGAAGGCGTAGCCAATGAAGCGAACTTTATCAAGCTGAATAGCCTCTAGCACGTAGCGCTGATAACATTTGAAGCCAGCGGTCGTGTCCTTGATGTTCATCCAAAGAACCAAGCGGACGTATACGGAGGCAAAATAGGACATGAGAATCCGTCCGAGAGGCCAGTTTTCAACCTTGCCTCCTCGCACGTAACGTGACCCAATGGCAACATCTGCTCCACCCTCTTTGCAAGCGATATACAGCCGAACGAGGTCGTCAGGGTTATGGGAGAAGTCACAGTCCATCTCGAAGAAGAACTTGTAATCCCGCTTCAATCCCCACTTGAAACCATGAATGTAGGCAGTGCCTAGTCCAAGCTTGCCACTACGCTCTTCAATGTGAAGTCTACCACTATACTCTTCCTGAAGAGACTTCACAATAGCCGCCGTGCCGTCGGGAGAGCCGTCATCCACAATCAACAGATCGAACTCCACCGGCAAGGAGAAAACCTTACGAACCATGCGTTCGATGTTTTCCTTCTCGTTGTACGTGGGGATGATGACTAGGGCTTCTGACACAATTTCTTAGAAGAATGGCGAATATAGGTTGAAATTCGTCAAAATTCTTGTCCAAATTGGCCTATCGAGACGCATTCACAATTATTGGCCTGATCAGTGAGATCGGGGTCTCTGAAATAGGCGCAGAAAAATGCAACTGCTTGCTTTTTCGATTAAATTGATATATTCAACCTCCAATTAACAAAAAACGTCTATGAAACAGCTTTTACCCCTCATGCTTGCGCTACTCTCTTCGAGCACTTTTGCGCAGGTGCAATTCTACGGACCTACAACACCTTCTACAGGTGGGGTTACGGCACAAGATTTCGAGAGCGCGTATGATATTTATGACGCCCAAGGAGCAGATGACTTTGTGGTTCCTTCAGGAGTCACATGGTATGTTGACTCGATTATCATTCCAGGGAGTTATTCTTCGGGAGCTACGGCTACTTGCGGAATCATCTACAATATCCACACTGACAACGGTGGTGAGCCAGGTACAATAGTTACTGGAGACACGATCAACAGTGATGTCGATGAGAATGGCGACGGAGATCTGGTGGTTCGATTTGAAACACCTCTGCAGATCACGTCAGGTACTTATTGGTTAGTGGCCAACGGACGAAAGAATTTCGCGAGCGGTGGTGGTCAATGGTACTGGCAGCGTGATGAAAGCTTGACTGGTTACCCTGCTCTGTGGAGAAACCCAGGCAATGGCTTTGGTTCTAACTGTACTTCTTGGACCACCTTCTACAACTGCACGAACTTGGCTATGTCAGATTCTGGCTTGACTTTTTACATGTACGGATGCTACGGCCCTACCAAGCCCCTTGGCTTTGGATTTGACACCCTGCTTTGCGCCGGCGCCTTTAATAGCGTAACCCTAACTGGCGACACTATCGGATCTCAAGCCAACGTATCCTACCTCTGGAACACGGGTGCTACTACTCAAAGCATCACGGTTTCGGCATCAGGACAATACACGCTTTACGCTGAGGACTCAGTAACTCAATGTGGTCGTGCCGCTGTCTACAACATCGGTATCGGTTCTGTTCCTGAGCCAAACATCGAGGACGATACACTTTGCGGCGCCTCTAGCATTCCTGCTACATGGGGCCCTGTGGGAGGATGTGCTAATTGCCAGACCTCTTGGAGCGACGGAAGCACGGGTTCATTCTTTAGCACGTTTGATCAAGGTTGGGTGGTTGTTACCGTAATAGACACCGTAAGCGGTTGCAGCAGCGTCGACTCAGCGTATTTGACCGTCATTCCTGCTGACGCTACGATTCAACCAGGTTCACTCATCGATCATTGCGAAGGCACAACGACTACCGTTTCTGTTCTTGAGACCTTGTCATCTTATTCATGGACGTTCTCTCCTGATGGTATGAACTGGAGCTCGATCGGCTCCAACCCAACAGCGGATGTTACGGCTGGAGGTCGTGTAGCGGTTTCAGGAGTGAATGGCGACGGCTGTCAAGTCTACGACACGGCTGACGTGATCCTTCGCCCAGAGCCCAACCCAACTATTTCTTTCACTTCTATGCCAAATGGTAGTGTACAGCTCAACGTGAGCGGCGACTTCGATTCTTACGCATGGGATGATGGAAGCGTGGGTCAAACCATCACGGTAAATAACAACGGCCTCTACACGGTCACTGTAGTGGATGAGTTCGGCTGCGAAGGCTCTGCTTTCATCAACGTTTATACGGTTGGTGTACCGGATGCGATCATGAGTCAATTGGAGGTGTATCCAAACCCTGCAAACGACCGTGTGACCATCGCATGGCCTCAGTCGTGGGTTGGAAACTCCACCTTAAACATCATTGACCTTCAAGGTCGTACCATCATGACATCACGCTCAAACGAGACATTGCAGCAACTTGATCTTTCATCGGTTGCCGCTGGCACGTATGTGCTACAGGTGATTTCTCCTGAGGGAACAGGAACAACCAACTTGGTTATCACCCGATGAAGCACTAGATAGACTAACCTATACCTACTACCTAGAAGAGGCTGTCGATTATTCGGCGGCCTCTTTTTTTGCTCGCTTCTTCTACATTTGAAGCAATGCGCACCCTCTTGCTCGTCATCGGATTATCCTTGGTCATTCCATTCTTCGGGCGTGGCCAGGTAGTTTTGGTTGACCATACGTCAGGTCAGCAGGGGGCCTCGGTCGTGGCGCAACAGTTTGAACTGGCATATTCCCAGTTCTCATCCTATGGCGCGGAAGACGTAATTGTGCCGGCAGGTCAGCAATGGCATTTGGACTCTGTTCTCATCTTCGGTGAATACGCCACCCCGTCGGGGTCGCCAACTCCCGGGGCGGGCATCATCATTTCGTTGATGGAGAACAACGCTGGACAGCCAGGCAATGTGCTTTACACGGACACCCTGTTATCGGGTGCTGATCCGGATGGGGATGGAACGTTATTCTATCACTGGGACGAGCCCTTTGTAATGAACCCAGGTTCATACTGGCTGGTAGTTGCCGCCCGAAAGGATTATGGAACAGGTCAAACGCAGTGGCAGTGGTTTAGTTCTTCAATTACCTCCGGTGATACGGCCATGTGGGTGAACCCTGGAAATGGATTTACCCTCAATAATTGCCCCAATTGGAACGAGGTCACTACCTGCTACGGCTCGATCTATGAAGGCCTTAGTCTTACCCTCTATGGCTGCCCGGAAGCGAAGCCAGAGGTTTTCGGACTGCCTTTAGACACGTTCTATTGTTCTAATAGCGATGTCGTGATCTCCGTAGGCGCATCGAGCTCGTCGGCCGTGTTTGAATGGAGTAGTGGTCCTCAATCAGATTCAGTGATCATTGATCAGTCTGGGTCGTACTTCTTGACCGTCACGGATACCGTCAGCGGATGTGCCGTTGTCGATAGTGTTTGGATAGAAGAGAAGAACGCGCCGAGTCCTCAGATAGATGATCTGGATAAATGTCCGGGCGCATCGATCGTTGTTGATGGCTATGCGTGCGACAGCTGTGCCCAGCTTTGGAGTGATGGCTCAAGTATGGATAGCTTGTGGGTCTCTCAACCGGGCCTTTATTGGCTGCAAGTCACCGACACTACTAGTGGTTGTATGGAGACCGACACCTTCCTGGTCGAAGACCTGGAGGTCGATCCGATTCAATACACAAATGACCCGCCTTTCACCTTATGCGAGGGCGGGTCAACCACCATTGAAATATCGAATAACTATACCGCCTATTCCTGGTCGACCGGGTCGACGGGAAATTCAACGGAAGTTTACACGCCTGGTTTTGTGACCGTGACCGTGACAGATAATAACGGCTGTGAGTTATCTGACACCTTATTTGTGTTCATATTGGTGACTGTGGCTACCATTACGATCACAGGTTACACGGAGGGCGGCTATCAACTATCCGCTAACCCAGGATTCTCTTCCTACCTATGGTCAACAGGTGATACGACCCAAAGTATTACAACCGAGGGAGGATCTATATGGTTACAAGCGACGAGCAGCTATGGTTGTCAAGGCTCAGACACGCTCTTTCTAGCGGTGGGTGTCGACGAGCAATCCTCAGTTGACCTGAGGGTATATCCGAATCCGGTGAACGGGGAGCTTTATATTGACTTTGGTGGGGAATCGAGCGAAGGACGGATCATTCTTTCTACGCTAGATGGTCGCAGGGTAATACAGAGAAAAACACAAAGTGTACGTGAAACCATTGATGTGAACAGCATTCCAAGCGGGGTGTACATGCTCACGGTTGAGACTCAGCGAGAATCATGGACCCGTCGAATAATCATACAAAATCACAATTGATGAAAAGGACAATCATCGTCA
>Ga0181577_10001801_pt1 | contig 16996 bp, 15 predicted proteins | sample 101ome_21_FD_132468 | JGI IMG/M metagenome (GOLD analysis project Ga0181577, IMG submission 132468) | Coastal salt marsh microbial communities from the Groves Creek Marsh, Skidaway Island, Georgia - 101413BT metaG (megahit assembly) | ecosystem: Environmental > Aquatic > Marine > Intertidal...
ATCCTCAAACGGAACGTCCTCGTGAACCGGTTCCCCCGGCTTCCTGCCCAGTGCAGCAACCGAGCTCACATGAACCAGTTCCTCCACACCCGTATGCAGCATTGCATTGACCAACGTTCGCGTCGCATCGCGGTTGATCCGCATCAACGCATCTGCATCCTTGCGGTGGAACGACACCAAAGCCGCACAATGGTACACCCGCGTGCATCCCTCCAGGGCCTCCTCCATGAAAAATCCGTCCTGCATGTCGCCCTCCACCCATTGGAGCCGCGTCGAGGAGGTCCCGCACGATTCGAGAAAATGTGTCAGTTGTCGGCGATCGGTCTGAGGCCGGCAGAGCACCCGAACCTCGTGGCCTTCGCGCAACAATTCATCCACCAAATGGCGCCCAACCAACCCCGTTCCGCCGGTGACAAAAACCATGGGGCGAATTTAGTTGGAGAATCCGCCCGAACTTCGCAGAAGCCATGGCAAAATCCGAACACATCGAAAACGCCCTCGCGCGCATGCCGCATCAACCCGGCGTGTACCAATATTTCGATTCGGACGGCCGATTGCTCTACGTGGGCAAAGCAAAAAACCTCAAAAAGCGCGTCTCCAGCTACTTCACCAAACAGCAGCAACACGGCAAGACCCGCTTGTTGGTTTCGAAGATCCACGACATCCAATGGCTCATTGCGCCGACGGAAGCCGACGCTTTGTTGCTCGAAAACAGCTTGATCAAAGAGCACAAACCGCTCTACAACATTCAACTGAAAGACGACAAAACCTACCCGTTCATTGTCGTCAAAAAAGAACGCTTCCCCCGCATCTTCGCCACCCGCCAATTCATCAAAGACGGCAGCGAATATTTCGGGCCGTTTCCCAGCGTGAAGGTCATGCACACGGTGTTGGACTTGTGCCGCAAGCTCTACCCCATTCGGACGTGCGCGCTCGCACTATCGGAGGAAAACATCACCGCCGGCAAATTCCGCGTGTGCTTGGAGTACCACATTGGCAATTGCAAGGGCCTTGCGTCGGCAAGCAACCGGAGGACGATTACAACGAGAGCATCGCCGCAATTCGGCACTTGTTGCGCGGGCATCTGGGAGAAGTGGTGCGCACGTTGGAAAAGCAGATGGCAGCGGCGGCGGGCGACTTCCGGTTTGAGGAGGCCGAACAATTCAAGCGAAAGTTGGCCGCAGTCAAGAAATACCAAGCGAAAAACACCATCGTCCACACCGGCATCGATGATGTCGAAGTGTATTCCATCGTTCAAGATGCGCGATGTGCCTATGTCAATTTCCTGAAGATCCAGAATGGCACCATCACAAAAGGCCATACCTCCGAAGTGCGGCGCAAACTCGGAGAAGACGCGAGGGAAATCTTGGAAGCCGCCATCGTGCAGATGCGCGACAAATTCAGCAGCGACGCCAATACCATTTACACGCCCTTCGAAATTGAATTGCCCCTGGACGGTGTTCACCTGCATGTTCCGCAGCGCGGAGACAAGCTCCGCCTCGTCGAAATGTCCGAGCGCAACGCACGCTTCTTCATGCGCGATCGCCAAAAACAACTCGAACAAACCCACCCCGAAGCCGCAACCCAGCGCCTGCTCGAAACCGTCAAAGAGGACCTGCGCCTCACCGAACTTCCCGTCCACATCGAGTGCTTCGATAACTCGAACATCCAGGGCACCAATCCCGCTTCGGCGTGCGTTGTCTTCAAAAATGGGAAGCCGGCGAAGTCCGATTACCGCAAATTCAACATCCGCACGGTCGACGGTCCCGATGATTTCGCCTCCATGACCGAAGTGGTGCATCGGCGTTACCACCGGTTGCTCACCGAAGGCGAGCCACTGCCACAGCTCATTGTCATCGACGGGGGGAAAGGCCAACTTTCGCATGCGCTGGAAGCCCTCGATTCGCTCGGTCTTCGCGGTAAAATTGCCATCATCGGCATTGCCAAACGCCTCGAAGAGATTTATTACCCCGGCGACCAGCATCCGCTTTACTTGGACAAAAGGTCTTCTACACTCAAGCTCATCCAACACCTGCGCAACGAGGCGCACCGATTTTCATTGGAGCACCACCGCAAGCGGCGGAGCAAAGCTGCGCTGCGTTCGGAACTCGATGACATCCGTGGCGTTGGGCCAAAAACCCGCCATGAACTGTTGGCCCATTTCAAAACCGTCGAAGCCATCCGCACCGCTTCTGAAGATCAGTTGCTCGCTGTGGTCAACTTAAAAGTTGCACGGGCTGTTCTCGATCACTTCAGCGACAGCACTTCAGGGAAGTAAGCGCTCAGCATTCCGCGGCACCGAACATTGCGGCTTGAACAATTTGTGTCGATGGCGCACCACCCATCGGTAGCCCATGCCCGTCGCCCATGCCAAAACAGGATGCGTCACAAGCTGCAGCAATTTCCGCGGAGCTCCTTCCGTCATGGACACCAACTCACGCAATCCATTTACTTCCGAATGCGCTCGCCCGTTTGCGTACACCACCAACGATGCCAACGGCGGTTGAACCAACGCTTCCGGTAGCAATTTTTGAGCCGTTTCCCCTTGCAATGGGGCGAATTTCAGCCTCGGTGTGGTGCGGTCCCAAAGCCAAATCACCGCGCGATCACACAAACCGCAATCGCCGTCGTAAAAGAGGATGCAGGAGGCCAATTCGCTCACGACCAATGAAACCGAGGGTCTTCCATTCCCGCTGTCAGGGCGCGGTATTCGGTGACGAGGTCGGCTACGATTTCAGCTGCGGGCTGCAGGGATTTGATTTGACCGCTGACTTGGCCAATTTCCAATTCGCCTGCCTCCATGTCGCCTTCGAACATGCCCTTTTTCGCGCGGCCCCGGCCGAGCAGCGTTTGGAGCTGCTCAGGCGACTGACCGGCTTGCTCCGCCGCCGCCACTTCACGGGCAAACGCGTTGTCGAGCAGGCGCACCGGAGTCAGGGCTTTGAGGCTGAGCCGCGTGGCGCCTTCGTCCGCAGCAACAACGCGTTCTTTGAAGGATTGGTGGGCCGAGGATTCGGGTGTCGCCACGAACCGACTGCCAATCTGCACGCCTTCCGCACCCAACGCAAACGCCGCCAACGTAGCCCGCGCATCGCCAATGCCCCCGGCCGCGATGAGCGGAATTTTGATGCCGTCCGCCACCGCTGGAATGAGGCACAGTGTTGTCGTTTCCTCCCGCCCGTTGTGGCCGCCCGCTTCAAATCCTTCCGCAACCACCGCGTCCACCCCCGCCGCTTCGGCTTTCAACGCAAATTTAACGCTGCTCACCACGTGGACGACTTTGATTCCGTGTGACTTCAGGTGTTGCGTCCAGGTTTTGGGGTTGCCGGCACTCGTGAAAACGATGGGCACGCCGAGCTCCACGATGCTGGCCATATGCTCTTCGATGGACGGATAGAGCAACGGCACGTTCACCGCAAACGGGCGATCCGTTGCTGCTTGGCATTTGAGGATTTGGTCACGCAGCACTTCCGGGTACATCGAACCGGCACCGAGGATTCCCAGCCCGCCCGCATTGGACACGGCACTGGCCAATTCCCATCCGCTGCACCAAATCATGCCCGCCTGAATGATCGGGTATTGGGTTCCAAAAAGGGCGTTAATGCGATTCATCACTCGAATAAGGCCAAGTTAGCGCGTTCTGCTTCGGCGCTCCGGACATGTTCCGAAAAAAACGCGCGTGCGGCTTCGGACATCGCGGCCCATTGGTCGGGCGTCAGCGCCAACGCCTGTGCCAATCCTTCGATCCAGGCGTTCTCCTCCAACGGCCAATCCCACCCGATGCCCTTTGCGGCGAGGCCGCGCCAAGGCGTGCGATCGCTGATGAGCACCGGGCAACCGTGCGCCCATGCTTCTACGATGGAGTGGCCAAAGTTCTCCTGGGTTGTGGACGACAACAGGTAATGCGCTGCTTGGAAGTGGGGGCGCAATTCCGTCGGCGGCAAACCGCCGAGAAACCGAACCCTCGTGCCACCGCTCGCCGCTGCAATGGCCTCCAATTCACCTTGGTAAGTCTCATCTTCCACCGGCCCAATGAAATCGACCTCGATCGACCGGGCCGTTGGTGCATCAAGTAAAGCCTTCAGTCCGAACGCCAAATTCTTCACCCGATGAATGCGGCCCACGACGATGATGCGCCACACACCCTCGGGACGGGGCGGATTTGAGGGGGGCAATGCCGAAGGAAGATTTTGTGCGACCACCACTGCAGCTGTTGGAAAAACGTTCTTTATTTCTGCTTTCTCTTCTTGCGTGGAGGCATGCCATAGAACGCGATCCATCCATCCGAATGTCCGAGCAGCAATGAGAAACAGTGATTTCTTGAGTGGCTTAATTCTCAACGCAGCAGAACCTAGCATACCTCGTGGAGCAAGCACCACTTTTGAGCGGGTTGATTGGCGCAAAATCCGCAGCGGAAGCAAGGTAAACGCCTTCGAAAACAAGCTATTCAAATGCACGGAATCTGGCTGCACTTGGTCCAGAATTTGGATCCAAGTCGCGCGATCCAAAGTTTCCCCGTACCACACTTGGAACGACCCGTGGGCGGTATCTCGCTTTACCCAGGTATTTGGTTCTGAAATAACGGGCGCCTCACTTCCCAAATCGCGGTTACCCGTCACCACCCAAACATCGTGGGAATCTGTCAAAAATTCAGCAAGATTTCCCGCACTTCGAATGGGTCCTCCGGCGCGAAATGCCGGCGGAAACCAATCCACAGAAATGAGGATACGCTTGCGGTCAGTGAATTCCATTGCGTTCCATCCAATGTCCTAAAACGACCAATGACCAAATCCGCGAAAATGACCAACGCGGGTTACCTTCCAAAAACGCTTCCCAAATGCCCTGCACTTCCTTACTTTCCACAGATTCCAAGTTGCTCAAAAATTCCAGCCCCTTTTCACAGAGTGGCTGTAACGACGTCCGCATCCACGCTTCCCAAGGCAGCGTAAATCCCATTTTGGGTCGGTCGATGACCTCCCAGGGAAGCAAATCGGGCAGCGCATCCGTAAGCAATTTTTTGGGCGAAGTTGGCCATTTGGCATTGTCGTCAATGGACAATGCAGCAGCCACCAGGCGGTGGTCCAAAAACGGCACCCGCACTTCGAGCGCGTGCGCCATGGACATTTGGTCGGTGTCTCGCAAAAGTGTGTGCCCCATGTAGGTCCACATTTCGGCCAAACTCACTTGAGACAGCATCGGCAACTTAGACCCGGACGTGTTGTGCGCCAATGTTGACTGCAACCATTGAAACACCGCATTCGGTGTCGCAGCCAATCCGGGTGTCAATTTGCGGATGTCACGCTCCAGAAAAACTTGCCGCGATAATGGATACGTGTGTTCCAAGTCGAAGTAATCTCCAGCGAGGATGTCCGCCATCTTGTAGGCAGTTCCTTCCTTTTTGTAACTGGCATACGCCGCGCCAACCCATTTGCGGAGCCCGCGTGGCCAAGAACCCAACCACCGCTTTTCCCACATTTCTCGTGTCCGTTTAAACACCGGATACCCTGCAAACAACTCATCCCCGCCCAAACCGCTCAATGCAACCGTGATCCCCGCTTGTTTCGTCGCACGACTCACCACATACGTGTTCGGACCATCGCCACTTGGGTGGTCCATGGCATCCAATGCCGCCGGCACTTCCTGCAAAAACGCATCCGGTGTCAATCGAATTTCGTGGTGATCGGTGTCGAACCGCTTGGCGATGAGCCGCGAATAAGGACTCTCATCGAATTCGCCTTCATTGAAGGTGACACTGAACGTTGCCACTCGTTGATCCGTCGCCTCCTTCATGAGCCCAACAATTGCACTCGAATCAATGCCGCCCGACAAAAACGCCCCCAATGGCACATCGGAGCGCATCCGTAGTTCCACCGCATCGCGCAATGTGTCGCGTACAGTTTTTAAATGTTCCTCACGCGGTTTTTGAATAGCCGGGTCCGCGGCGGCGGCCGCGTCCCACCAACAACCCGTTTCCATTTCCTCACCACTCAATCGCAGCCAATGTCCCGGTTCCAGCAACTGAATCCCTTTGACCAACGTACGCGGCGCATGGACGGTTTGGTAGCGCAGGTAATCCACCAACGCAATGGGATCATGGCGTCGTTCAATCCAATCCGAAGCCAGCAGCGATCTGACTTCGCTTGAGAACAACACCGTTCCTCGTTCCTGTGCGTAATAAACCGGCTTGATTCCCATCCGATCACGTGCAATCAACAACTCGCGGCGAGCTTGATTCCAATAGGCAAAGGCAAACATGCCGTTGAACTCCTTGAGTGCTGCCCTCCCCCAAACCTGCATGGCCGCCAACACCACCTCCGTGTCACTGTCTGTTTTGAACGCGTAACTACCGCTCAATTCCCCGCGCAACTTGCGGTAATTGTAGACTTCTCCGTTGAAAACCAATACATCACCTGTCACCGGATCGATGAAGGGTTGGTTTGCAACGTCCCGGGTATCGATGATGCTCAAGCGCCGATGCCCCAACACCACTTCCTCCTCCTCCATCCACAGGCCCGTCGCATCAGGCCCGCGATGCGCAATGGCCTCTGTCATGCGGCACACCGCAGCACACGCCTCAGGAAACAAGGCCCTGTTGTCAATGCCATAGATTCCTGTGATCCCACACATACTTAATCCTTCGCGCTCTTGTTAGACTGTTGGATACCGTCCCAACCTTGCGCCTTCAACGGCGTTTCAAGGCCGTTTTTCGTGATGAGCGTTTTCTCCGCAGTGTCTTCCACCATGTGACCGATCACGGTGAGTTTCGGATGATTCCGCACCTTTTCGTAGTCGTCTTGGCTTATGGTAAACAACAGTTCATAATCCTCGCCACCGCTCAACATGCAGAGGGTGGGGTCGAGGTTGAAGTCGCGGGCAGTTTTGTACGTATGCGGGTCGATGGGCAATTTGTCTTCAAAGAGTTTGACACCCAATTCCGAGGCCGCGCACAGATGGAAAATCTCGGAGGCCAAGCCGTCCGACACGTCAATCATGGATGTCGGCTTCAGCTTCAAATCCGCTAACTCCCTGACAACATCGGTACGCGCTTCGGGCTTCAATTGGCGTTCAAGGATGCCCTCGTGTCCGGACAAATCAGGTTGAGCCGTAGGAGCCGATTGGAATACCACTTTTTCCCGTTCGAGCACTTGCAAGCCCATGTAGGCACCGCCCAAATCGCCGGAAACTACCAGCAAATCTCCAGCTTTCGCGCCCGATCTCGCTACCGCCGCGTCACCATCGACAAGGCCCAACGCAGTGACCGTAATCATCAGTCCAGAAGTCGATGATGAAGTGTCGCCTCCTACCAAATCCACACCATACACAGCACAAGCCTTGTGAACGCCCGCGTAAAGTTCATCGAGTGCCTCTACCGAGAAACGGCTGCTTACAGCAATAGAAACCGTAACTTGGGTGGGGAGGGCATTCATGGCGCAGATGTCAGATAAATTGACCGAAATTGCCTTGTAACCCAAGTGCTTCAGCGGCGCATAGCTCAAGTCAAAATGCACGCCTTCGACGAGCAAATCGGTCGAAACCACCACACGCTTGCCTTCCGGATTCACCACGGCCGCGTCGTCCCCAATGCCCAGCAAGGTGGACGGCTGCCGCAATACAGTTCCTTCCGTCAACCGACGGATCAAACCAAATTCACCCAGTTCTTCGATTTCTGTACGCTGCATGCTTCAAAGGTACCGAATCTTCATGCGACTCAGGCCGCTGGTGGAGCGTCCGCCACTTCTAGTACTTCGCCTGTGAAGTGCAAATTGAGCCCTGCAAATGGGTGATTGAAATCAACAATCACCGAATTCAAGCGCAATTCGGCAATCACACCAATGACTTCGTCGCCATCTTCGGTTTGCATCGGCACGACCTCACCAATGTCGAACACCGATTCATCCAACTCCCCGTCAACCAAAAACGCTGACTTCGGCACCTCGACATACGCCTCCTCGTCCTCCTCTCCATAAGCGTCCTCCACGGCAAGCTTGAATTCAAAAGAATCGCCAGGGCGCAACCCGTTCAGCGACGCCTCAAACGCAGGCAGAACCTGGCCCTCGCCTATCATGAATCCGAACGCGTCGTCTGCTGGACAAATTTCAAGCTCTTCTCCATCGGCGTCGTTTTCGCGCAAAATGTAGCTGATTTCCACATACTTCCCGGGAGCAATCGGTGTGTTGTTCATGACGCGAAAGTAGGTCGTTGACGTAAATTGGTCACATGCTGAACCGAAAACAATTTCGCTTTTTTGTGTCCCTTGTTGGACTCACTCTCCTCATTGCTCCGGCGCAAGGCCAAAAGGAATTGCCAACCGAGGGCGGCCAACGGGTACTGCGGACGCCCCGAGTCTTCAATCCTGTGCCGTGCCACCACGTGCGCCATGCTGCTGCTGAACGCGCCGAGATCGAACCCACACCGGCACCGCGTTGGATGATGAATTACGACATGGAACCGTCCATAGCGCGCAGCGATTCGTTTGATGTGCACACGTACGAATTGGACTTGGATGTGACAAATTACAGCTACCAACTCCTCGATGCGCATGCCGTGATATCGTTGAGTGTGATCGACCCAGAAGCGACGGATTTATGGTTTGATTTGGTGGAGCTAACGGTTGACAGCGTGCACATTGACGGCGAGTCAGCAGGTTTCACTCAAACCGAATCGCAGCTACACATCGCAACTCCAGATGGCGGTTGGTCTGCGGCTGCGCCATACGCTTTAGACATTTGGTACAACGGTTCCCCTTACCAAGACCCGTATTGGGGCGGCTTTTATTACGTGAGCGACTACATCTACAATTTGGGCATCGGCTTGACAACCATTCCACCGAATTTTGGCAAGGTGTGGTACCCGTGCTTTGACAACTTTGTCGAGCGTGCGACCTATACCTACCACGTCACCAGTGCGGGCGGGCGCAAGGCCCATTGCCAAGGCCACCTCATCGGAGAACAGACCCTCGCGGGGGACACCGTCCTGCGGAGCTTCGAATTAACCCACCCAATCACCACACACCAATCCGCCATCGCAGTCGCGCCCTACGTCGACTCGAATTATGTCCACACGGGCGCGTACGGAGACATCCCGGTACGTCTGACCGGAAAACAAGAGCACATCGGTCAAATGGTCACCAAATTCCAAGAGCTCGGCTTCGCCATAGACGCACTGGAGTATTGGTGGGGGCCGTATGCCTGGGAACGCGTGGGATACGTGTTGACCACCGACGGGGCATTGGAAATTCCCACGAACATCGCCTACCCGCAGTTCATGGTGGGCGAAGGCCTCGTGGCCAATGGCGACCTGTTCAGTCACGAACTGGGCCACCACTGGTGGGGGGATTTGGTCGCCCCCCGCATCCACAACCACATGTGGCTGAAAGAAGGGCCCGCAGAATACAGTTCGCACCTGTTCGTGGAGTGGAAGGACGGCGAAGAAGCGTTTATTGATGTGGTCAAAGACAACCAATTGTTCGTCCTCGAAGAATGCCACATTCAAGATAACGGCTTTCACCCGCTCTCGCCCATGCCGGACGAAGAGATTTACGGCCGCCACACCTACTACAAAGGCGCCTCCATTTTACACAACCTCCGAGCCTACCTCGGAGACGAGGTATTCCGATCCGGCATGCAGTCCGTGATTGCGGAATTGTACGATAGCTACATGGATGTTGCAGACTTTGAAGCCACGCTTGAAGCCGTCACAGGAGTGGACATGACGCCGTGGTTTGAAGCCCAGGTGTTGCAACCTGGATTCTCAACGTGGGTGCTGGATTCGGCAGTCTCAGTGGGAGCTGAGCAGAGTACGCTGCACCTGCAACAAAAACTGCGTGCATGCGAGAATTACCACATGGCCGAACCGCTTGACGTGGCGGTGTGGGACGCTAACTGGAACCGCTACGACACCCAAATCGTAGCAAACGGGCAATTCGATGAAGTCGTCGTTGCGCATCCGGGCATCGCAGAGCCAGCGTTGATTGCGCTGAACCCCAACGGCCGCCTCAACCAAGGCCGCATGGACTTCATGTACACCATCACCGAAACAGAGGGCATTCAGAACCTGCCGTGGGTGGCGATGCGGGTTGGATGCGATGCGATTCCAGAAGGCGATTCGGCGTTGGTGCGGGTGGAGCACCATTGGGCGGCGCCGGACGCGGGGCCGGTCGAAACGTACGTAGACGAATTGAGCACCACGCATTTCTGGGTGGTGGACGGAATTTGGCCGGAAGGACTTGTGCTCGATGCCAGGCTCCAGTACTATGGAAACGACCCTGACATGCTGGATTATGAACTATACGGCGGGACAGAAGCCAACGGTTTTCTCGCATGGCGACCGGACACGGGGTCACCGTGGCAAGAATGCGAAGCTTACGAATGGCAACCGGGATCGTTGGCGAATGGTGCGGGCTTATTCCGGGTATTGGAGTTGAAAAAAGGCCAATACGCATTTGCTAAAGGCGATGTTTCGGTTGGTATGGAAACCGCTGCTTCCGAGGTTGAACTCAACCTTTGGCCAAATCCGGCATCCACCGAATTGACCGTTTCCGCCAATTCTGGATTGGACGGGCTCGAAGTTTGGAATGCTTCAGGGCAGCACGTCATCGCTGCTCGGCTTCCTGCCAACACCCAGCAATGGACGGTAGACGTGAGCGATTGGTCGGCTGGCACGTATTTCGTGCGCACCGGCAAGGGCACGCAGTCTTTTATCGTTGAGTAGCGCCAACGATTTGCGTTCCGCGGCGCTGGACTTTGCCCCGACCAGCCAGCCATGCCATTGTGCCATCCGGAGTAAAGCGGACGGTGTAGTAGCTGCTGTCGGCTTCAGTCTGCCACGTAGCACCGCCGTCGTCAGATGAGCTGATTCCAGGAATTCCGACGGCCCAAATTCGCTCGCATTCAGACCCTGGAACGTATTGGACACAGGATCGGTATCCTGGCCCCTCACCAGGTTTAGCAAGCGACCACGACGTGCCTCCATCGGTGGTCGCAATTTTATTGGCTGAATTGTCATCCATGGCCTCCCAATTGCCACCCCAACCCATTCCGACCTCATCATTGCAACGGGCAGCACTGAACATCCCTGTCATGGCGCCGCCCTGGACAATCGGCGTCTCCACCACATCCCAAGTTCGGCCTCGGTCCATGGTCCGGAAAACCCGAGAAGCGAGTCCACCTGAAACCACCCACGCCTCGTCTCCCGAAACCACGATATTGCCATTGGAGGCGGCGAATGCAGCTTCATGTGCACCTGTTGAATCGGAAACCACAGCAGGTAAAGCCTCGCATGGCACCAAATTCCACGTTTCGCCGGCATCCCGCGTAATCAAAATGCTCAAGCACTCTCCCAAGGGGTCCCCCATGGCAATACCTTCTTCCGTATCCCAAAAAGCCATGCTGTCAAAAAAGGCCAGGGAATCGGCATTCGCATACACAACGCGCCAAGGTGCGTTTGCTGTTTCAAGGTCGCGCTTGAACAGCACCGCGGGTGAGGCAATGGTGAGTGCAAATGCCGCATTTGCAGTGACGGCAACCGACCGGAACGCGGGCGCCATACCGTCGGTCAATCGCAACGTATCCACGATCCAAGTTGCGCCATCGTCTTCGGTGTGGCCTACCAAACCGTTGGAACCCGCCCACCAAACGTCGCCGTTTTCCGCCACGGACAACGCACGTATGCTCGAATCAAACGTCCAGGTTTCAGGCTGTACGTGTTGGGGTCCTTGACAACTCAACAGCAAGACCGCTCCTGCCCAAAATCCGAGTCTCCTCATGGTTGCTGTGTTACCGGTTCTTCATACCACGACAAGGACCTCACGATGGCCTCGACCTCCCGCATGTACTCGCGTTTGTCGAAGAAGGGGGCGTAAGCATAACCTTCGACCGTTACCAGCTCTCCGCTGCGTTCGTCGTAAGTGGTCAAACTATAAAATGGCCCGCCCATGTAGTCTCCTTCCAAGCGCCACAAACCCCGCAGCTCGGACGCAAACGCTCCTTTGAACACCACTTCTTCATACGAAGGCGTGTACCGCATTTCGGTGGTCATGTACGACCCCGGTGTCGGCCCTGAAACGTGCTCGCGCAAGGCTGCATTGCGCGCCTTCAATCGCTCGCTCAACGTGAACTGATTGTCGTCGACATACGGCTCACGGTAAATGAAAAATCCTTGTTGCACGTCGTGGTTGTCCCCGCCTTTCATGCGCGTCAATTGCCTGTCAATCCATAGAAAAGACTCGTTCTTTTTCGCCCAGCGCGCATCACGAGGCACGACCAACTCCAATTTCGCACGCGAGCCGAGTTCAGCACGCATGACCTCATTTTCATTTAAGGCAATCAATCCCGCATACCGCGAAACCTCCTCTCGGTGAAACACGCTTAGCAATTCTGTCGCTCGGTCTGCAAGTTTGAGCGCCAAATCTCCAGATCGGCGTGCGGTACCGGTCACGTAAATCTGCTCCCGGGAATACTTCTCCCGATAAATCGATACCATCGGGGTTTGGGTGTCCGCCCGATCCGCCAATTCCAATACAATGATGTTTCGATGAGGTTTCCAGAATCGATCGAACGCTTCAGGCTCCAGATGCACCAGGTCAAACCAAGGCTCGTATTGCGGCAAAACCGGGAAGGGCTGATCAAATATGGCGCGAAGGGTATCACCAATTTCCCCTTCCCAAACCGTTGGTTCGCAGACCACAACAATTTCCCCTGCTGCTCCAACCTTACCGGTGAGCGCGGAACGCGCGCCTTCTTGGCTTCCGCATCCGAAGGCAACCAACACAGCCACACCGACGATTGCTTTAAAGCTTGCTGGGATCTGCATGAATGATGAGTTTTTGGCCAATCCGAATCATGGAGTTGGACAAATCATTCCACTCCTTCAATTGTCTCACACTAACGCCGTATCGACCTGCAATCTTGCCCAACACGTCGCCGCTCTGCACCCGATAGGTTACCGGTTCCGGCACAAACACAATGTCCGGAGTGCGCTCCGGTTCAATCAGCCGCATGCTGTCCTGATAGGCTAAAAAGGTTGGGATGGCCGTGTGAGGCAGAATCACTGGCCAACGCTCAACCGTAGCAGGAACGATGTTCATCCGGTACATCGGATTCAAATGCGCCAACTCCGACTCATCCAAATCCATCAGCGGCGCGATTTGGTCAAACCGAATCACCTCATCCACCTGCACCGTATCCAAAAAGGCAAAGGGGGGTGCGGCATCGATGGGGTAAATGTTGTGCTCATGATGAAACTCCATCAAGTAGACCACGGCCATAAAGGCAGGGACATAGTTCCGCGTCTCTCGCGGTAAGAAGAACCGTATTTCCCAAAAGTTTTGCTTCCCACCGCTTCGGCGAATCGCACGGTTGACATTGCCTGGCCCCGCGTTGTAAGCCGCCAAAGCCAAAAACCAGTCCCCATAGATATTATGCAACCGTGTCAAGTACCTGCACGCCGCCTCTGTGCTGCGCACCGGGTCACGTCGCTCGTCGATGTATGAATCGATGCGCAGGCCTTGGTGTTTTGCTGTTGCATACATGAATTGCCACAAGCCGCGCGCACCCGCATGGGATTTGGCCACAGGATTGAGCCCACTTTCCACCACGGGTAGGTATTTCAGCTCCAGAGGCAATCCGTGCCGATCCAACGCTTCTTCGAACAATGGAAAATAGGCTGGGGCGCGGCCGAGCATCGTCCCCAAATGTTTCTTGCGCTTACTCGCGTAGAATGCGATGCGTGAATGCACCACCGGGTTCCAACCCAACTCCATGGGCGATTGGGCATCCAACAAAGCCATCCTCAACTGCACCTCTGCCGTGTCAATCTCAGGCGTTACCCCAGCTTCAAAATCCCGGACGTTTAATAGCGCAGTATCCGTCGAAAAACACCAGTTCTCCTCAAGGTATGCTAACCAACTCAACTCGTTCAGATTCAATGCATCATCGATTGAATCTTGTTCAATGGTGTAATCCAGCGACTGCAACAACGAATCTTCCGATGCTTGACCATACACGGGGCCACACCAAAAGACACCGCAAAACCACAACGAACTCGAGAAACGGTACAGCGTACCCATCAATTCTCGTCAGTACTGCTGTTGTCGTCGTCTTTGTTTGTCGCGTCCTTGAATTCTTTGACGCCCTTTCCAAGGCCCTTCATCAATTCAGGGATTTTCTTGCCCCCAAAAAGAAGCAGCACAACCAGTGCAATCAGCAGAATCGACCCGGGGTTCATTGCATTGAACATGGCAAAAGTTTTGCTCAAAGTTCGTTAGAAATCATTGAAAATCGTAGCCCTCGAATACGGATTACGAACAGCGCACACGGCAATTGTCTATGAGACGAACATCGCCCACTTTCGCAGCAATCACGGCGAAAATTTCGTCATTTAACATACCTGCTCTGCAGGATTCAAACGTCTGGGCATTTACAATATCCAAGTATTCCAAAATCACGTCATTCGACTGCCGTGCCTCCGTCAAAACCCTTTCCAGCACCGCTTCCGCATCTGCGCCTTCTTGAATTTCTCGTTGAATCTTGTGGATCCATTCATTCAATTTCAATGCGCTCAAGCGCTCAGATTCGTTCAATCGCACATTTCGACTGCTCATGGCCAACCCATCCCGGTCGCGGATCAATGGACAACCGATGATTTCCAACTCGGGAAACTCGTCACGTGCAAGTCGCCGAATCACGGCTAACTGCTGCAAATCCTTCTCGCCAAAAAACGCTCGGTCCGGCATGACGGCTTGGAACAATTTTCGAACCACCGCAACCACCCCATCAAAGTGTCCCCTTCGCATTTGCGCCTCAAACGACTGTGTGAGCCGACCGTAGTCCACCTGTTCTACACCAAGATTTTCACCGTACATCACTTGCACACTCGGCATAAACACGATGTCAACCCCGGTAGATTGAGCCATTTTCAAGTCCGCTTCAAGGGTATTGGGATACGTATCGTAATCCTTGACATCATTGAATTGTGTGGGGTTCACAAAAATGCTCAACACCACCATCTCACATGATTTTCGCGCTGCTTCAATCAATGATCGGTGACCAGAATGCAACGCCCCCATGGTAGGAACAAATCCAACTTTTTGAAACGAACGACGATGGTTGGACAGAATTTGTTGCAATTCGTCCGAATTTTTACAGGTAATCATGCAATGGTTAAATGCCTAGTTTGTGGCGGTTTTCCTTGCTTTTCAGGCGAAAATTACGTACTTTTGATACTCGTTTGACCTCAAAATCACTGGCCATCATGGAGAAAGCAAGGATACTCTACATTTCCCAACATATTGTACCATTCTTGCCCGCTACTCAAATGAGCTCGGTCAGTAGGAATCTTCCGCAAGCGGTGCATGAAAAGGGAAGAGAGATCCGAGTCTTCACACCACGCTTTGGTAAAATTAACGAACGACGGCACCAGTTGCATGAAGTGATTCGGTTGTCTGGCATGAATTTGATGATTGATGATACCGATCATCCCCTTGTCATTAAAGTGGCCTCCATTCCTACAGCCCGCATGCAGGTGTATTTCATCGACAACGATGAATACTTCAAGCGCAAAGCGGTGCTGAAAGACGGCAATGACAAGCTTTTTCCGGATAATGATGAACGCGCCATCTTCTTCGCTCGAGGCGTTTTGGAAACTGTGAAAAAATTGGGCTGGGCTCCCGATATCATTCACTGTAGTGGCTGGATGACGAGCATTGTGCCTGTTTATTTGAAGCAATTGTTCTCGAAGGATCCCTATTTCGCTGAGAGCAAAATTGTTTCCAGTATTTATGATGAAGGATTTGATGGCACACTGGACGCTCGGATGAGTGAAAAAATGGTTCAAGATGGGGTTAGTGCCGAAAGCATTTCTGCCATTTCAAGTCCAACTTTCGACAACCTTAATGCCTTATCCATTCAGCATTCCGACGGATTGATTATCGGTTCTGAAGAACTCGCTCCCGAAACCTTGGAAGCCATTGAAAACTCTGGGTTACCCGTGTTGAACTATCACGGCGAAGAGGGGTACGTCGGCGACATCAACAATTTTTACGATACGATTTTGGAGGGAAAGGCTGAGGCTGTCTCGTAATTGTTGAACTTCGCGGCATGATAAAGTTCACCGCAAGTCAATACGGGGCAGTCGTGGCAATGTTGTTGGGGATCGCCGTCCTCGCGGGGTGCAAAAAGCCGGATACTGAAATTGGTCTGGAATACGCCGAAGAGGATCTCTTGGGCCTGAATCAAACGGATACCATTGAATTATCCTTCGAAACCATTCGAGAAGATAGCCTTGAAACGAGCCATTTGAGTACGGCCGTTTTGGGCAACATGGAGCACCCATTTTTTGGAATGCACCAAGCCGGATTTGCGGCCCAACTTCGATTGAGCGCCCCAGATATTGATTTTGGTGAAAACGCGTTAGTAGACAGCGTTTACATCACACTGAGATACACTGGAGACCAATACGGCATTTTGAGTCCTCAAAATTTGCATGTCTTTGAACTTGCCGATTCCTTGACGCTCGACTCCAATTATTTTTCCAATCAAACGTTCGCAACCCTGGGCGATCCATTGGAAGACAACGCCTTTCAACCCGTGATTCTAAACCCTTCCGAAACGCTTTATTTCGGCGAGGATACCGTGGCCCCTGAAGTTCGGATTTACTTGACCAACATTTTCGGCCAACGTTTGCTGGATGTTGAATCGGAGGTATACGCCTCCAACCAATCATGGTCCGAGTATTTCAAGGGAATCTTAATTCTTCCCGATGCCAACGGGCCTGGCCAAGGCGCGGTAGGAATTGATTTGGTAAGCGGTGTCAGCAGAATGCGGTTGCATTACCACAACGACACCGATAGTGCCGCTGTTTTTGATTACAGCATCAATGCGCTGAGCCCGCGAAGCAATGTTTTTGCTCATCAATGGTACCCCCCTTTCCAAGCGCTTGACGAGGCTTACATTACCGCCCTCGACGGTTCCCAAAAAGCGGGAGTTTTTTCCGGTGCTGG
>Ga0181577_10001802_pt1 | contig 16985 bp, 32 predicted proteins | sample 101ome_21_FD_132468 | JGI IMG/M metagenome (GOLD analysis project Ga0181577, IMG submission 132468) | Coastal salt marsh microbial communities from the Groves Creek Marsh, Skidaway Island, Georgia - 101413BT metaG (megahit assembly) | ecosystem: Environmental > Aquatic > Marine > Intertidal...
AACCTAAAAAGGTTATTGAATAAGTTACCATTTGGTAAAACAAAGTTAGCGTCTTATGCGACTGCCTTGTTTCTTATTAAAGAAGAAACTGGTATGAGTGAAGACCAAATTAGAAAAGTTATGAAGAAACTTTTAGATGATGACGATGTTGATCAATTAGAAGAATCAACATGGTTCCAAAAGGATGATGGAACATTAAATGAGGGCGACTATATTTTAGTCAATGATATTGCTTCTCCAAAAACTGGAGAAATTATTGCAGAGGCTAAAACTAAAGTTCATGTAGATGCTGATAGTAGTCCAGTGGATAAATGTTTTTATCAGAACATCTATAAAGTGACTCATATAAGAACTGGTCAAGAAATATATATAACCAGTAGGGATATAAAAAGATGAAAAAATTTAAAGACATGTGGGAAGATGCAGCTGCAAACTCAGTAGGTGCTGGGGGTGTCTCTATGCCATCTGATATGATGCCTAAAGACAAGCATAAAAAACATAAAGAAAAAATTAAATACGATGCTAGAACTAAAGAAGGTAAGGCATTTGTTAATAGAATTCTACAGCGTAGAGAAGCAAAAAAACTAAAGGAACAGGAAAAACTAAATAAGAAAAATTTGGATAGTATTAAAACAAAAGGTTAAATAATGTCAAAAATATTGAGTGGAATTATTGTCGCAATGGGTTTATCAGCATTACTATATTATCAGTTTTCAGTTGTTCCTATGAAAAACAAACTTGAGGAACAGTCCAAAGTAATCGCAGCGCAAGATTTAAGGGACCAAGAACAAAGAGCCACAATCGAGGCAATCCAAGGAAATTTACAAAAAACTACTGAAGCCCTATCTGGGTTACAAGTCCAAAATCAACAATACGAAATTCAAATGGCAGATTATCTGGATATATTCAGACGACATAATCTGTCGAAACTAGCAAGTGCAAAACCTGGTATGGTTGAAGTCGATGCAAATAATGCAACTAAGGAGGTGTTCGATGCGATTGAAGCAGATAGTCAGCGTATTAGCTCTCTTAACGATTAGTGGTTGTTCATTACTTCAACAGTCTCCAAGAGAAGTTGAGATAATTACAAAACCAGTAAAGGTTGATATTACACAACCTGTTATGCCTAGACCAATAGATTTGAAAGAACCTAAGTGGTATGTCGTTTCTGATTCAAGAATCGTCAACCCTTGTGCAAAAGAATTTTATAATCCTAAACAGTACGATGATAAAGGTCAAGAAAAATATAAAAGACCTAAAATGGATCATCCAGATGGATTATTAAATGAGAAGGGTAAAATTATTAGAGTATGTAAACTCGGAAAGGAAAATCCAGATTGGCCTGAAGATTATACATACTTAGATAGATTTATCGAAGATATAAAAAAGAAACATGGCGGAGATACTGTTTTCTTTGCAATGACAGTTGAGGATTATGAGTTAATGGCTTATAATACTCAGGAAATTAAAAGATATATAAATCAACTCGGTGAAGTAATAGTATATTATCGAAATGTGACAATAGATGATGAAGACGCTGCAGCGGTTGAAGTTAAAGTGGAGGAATAATCATGGCTTTTTGGAGCAAAGTGGCAGATTTCTTCGGTTGGGAAAGAGTGAGAGCAAGAGATGAAAAAGGTAGATTCATTGCAGACGACCCTAAAACCGCCAAGAATGAAGCATATAAAAGAGTATATAAATCAAAAACTAAAAAAAGTAAGAGGAAGTAAAATGGCAAAGGCAAGAGATTTACATGTATGGGAAAGAGCTGTTACAGCAGCTAAACTTTCTGCAATTGCATATATGAATCCTAAACCAGCAGAAACTGCGGGTAAGAAATTAGGATTTACTTCCGTTAAGTTGATTAGTAGAGACGGGGCAGAAGTACTTGTCGCTAAGAATAGAACAGACTTATGGTTTGCATTTAGAGGAACTGAACCATCAAAACTAAATGATGTTATGGCAGATTTAAATGTCATTAAACAAACTGCAGTTGCAGGTGGTAAAGTACATGGTGGATTCCAAAAAGAAGTTAATGATTTATGGATGGATGTTCTAGCAGAAATTGAACATAATAATGGACTAAAAAATCCTAAAGATATTTGGATGACTGGTCACAGTTTAGGTGCAGCAATGGCAACAATTGCCTCTACAAGACATGCACCTGTAGAACTACACACATTTGGTTCACCAAGAGTTGGTGGTCCAAAATTCGTAAGACATGTCACATGCGATCATTATAGATTTATGAACAATAATGATATCGTATGTAGAATCCCACCTGCGTGGTTAGGGTTTAGACATCATGGCGAGATGATTTACTTTAATAGATTTGGCGACAAGGCTGCAGGACCATCATGGGCTGATACTTTTTATGGTATTATTAACTCATGGAAAAGATTTAAATTCTTTGATGGTATTGTAGACCATGGTATGCCTAACTATGTAAAAGCTATAAATAAACTCAAAAAGGCAGAACTATGAATTGGCTAATCGTACTTACTCTAAAATCTATTCTATCATCTATTATAGGATCCTCATTCTATAAATGGTTCCAAGACACCACATTTGGTATTTGGTTCCAAGGTCAGGTAGATAGATTTATGCAATATTTTGCAGAGAAGTACGAATTAGAACTCATGAAGAAGGATGCTAAATTTAGAAAACAGTATCCTTTGGCCGCGCAAAGATTAGATGAGATAGAAAAGAATTCACACCCATGTAAGGAATTACATGAGTTTGAGGCCTATCCAGACCTAATCGCCAGAATTGAAAAACTTGAAAAACAAAGTAAGAAAAAGTAAACTTTTTGTTTACTTTTCTTGCGTGTTGTGATATAATATATACTATTAAATAAACTAAATTAATTATGATGGAAAATAATAATATGTCCATAAGGGTCACTAAGCGTAACGGGGATATTCAAGACTTTGACTTAGATAAAGTACATAAAGTTTTAGAATGGGCCGTTGCAGATATAACAGGTGTTTCAATGTCAGAAATAGAGTTGAAGGCTAATATTCAGCTCTTTGATAAAATACCAGCATATGATATTCATGAACTACTCATTAAGAGCGCTGCTGAACTGATATCTGAACATACACCAAACTACCAATTTGTTGCCGCAAGATTAGTTTCGTATAAACTTCGTAAGGAAGTATATGGTGACTATGAACCTTGGCATCTAAAAGAACTAATTGACAGAAATATTGAAAAAGGAGTATATGATCCAGTAATACTGAATAAATATACACCTGATGAAATTAATGAGTTAAGTTCTTATATTAAACATGATCGAGATGATACATTTACCTATGCTGGAATGGAACAGTTTAGAGGTAAGTATTTAGTCCAGGATCGAAGAACTAAAGAACATTATGAAACACCTCAGATGCTATATATGATGGTATCTGCAACATTATTCTCAGATTATCCAAAAGAAACAAGAATTAAATATGTAAAGGATTACTATGATGCGATTTCTCAATTCTATATATCGTTACCTACTCCGATTATGGCTGGCGTTCGTACACCTACCAGACAGTTCTCTTCATGCGTTCTCATTGAATCTGGTGATAGTCTTGATAGTATTAACGCTACTAGCACTTCTATCGTTAAATATATAAGTAAAAAGGCTGGTATCGGAATCGGTGCTGGAAGTATTAGGGCTGTAGGAGCAAAAGTTGGCGATGGGTCAGTAGTTCATACTGGACTAATTCCATTTCTAAAATATTTCCAATCTGCTGTAAAGTCATGTTCTCAAGGTGGAGTTCGTGGTGGCGCGGCGACAGTTTATCTTCCAATCTGGCATTATGAGTTTGAAGACCTAGTAGTATTAAAGAACAATAAAGGAACAGAAGAAACAAGAGTTCGACACATGGACTATGCGTTTCAGTTAAATAAACTAATGTACGAGAGGTTACTAACTGGTGGCAATATTACTTTCTTTGACCCTAATGATGTACCAGACTTATATGAATCATTCTATGATGACCAAGAAAAGTTCCAGGAACTATATGAAAAATATGAAAGAGCATATAGTATTAGAAAGAAAACAGTACCTGCACTCGAAGTATTTCAAGCGTTAATACAAGAAAGAAAAGACACGGGTAGAATTTATATAATGAATGTTGATCACGCAAATGATCATGGGTCATTTGATCCTAAAGTTGCTCCTATTAGAATGAGTAATTTATGTTGTGAGATTGACTTACCAACTACACCACTTGAAGCATATGACGACCATACAGGAGAAATTAGTTTATGCACACTATCAGCAATCAATTGGGGTTTAATCAATGACCCGGCTGAATTTGAAAAGTATTGTGATTTGTCTGTTCGTGCTCTTGATGAACTTCTTGATTATCAAGACTATCCAGTTGCAGCAGCAGAAAATGGGACGAAGAATCGTAGACCATTGGGAATCGGTATCATTAATCTCGCATACTTCCTCGCCAAACGTGGACTTAAATATGATGAATCCGCATTCGAAACAGTAGATGAGTATGCAGAGGCATGGAGTTATTATCTTATTAAAGCCTCAGCAAATCTGGCAGAAGAAAAAGGTAAAATACCTAAAAATAATGACACAAAATACGCCAGTGGAGCAACTCCAAATACTACATATAAGAGTGCAATAGATAATTTAATAGAGCACACTGAACGATTGCCGTGGGACGAGCTGAGGAATCAACTCAAGGCCACAGGAATCCGTAACAGTACTCTCATGGCATTAATGCCGGCAGAAACATCTGCACAGATTTCTAACAGTACAAATGGTATTGAGCCTCCAAGAGCCTTAGTATCATATAAACAAAGTAAGGACGGAGTTTTACCTCAAGTTGTCCCTGGATATCATCATCTCAAAAATAAGTATGACTTATTATGGGATCAAGAATCTCCAGATGGTTACCTAAAAATTTGTGGTATCTTACAGAAGTATGTTGACCAAGGAATATCAGTCAATACTTCATACAACCCAGAACATTATGACGACAATAAAATACCTATGTCGGTCATGATACAAGACATAATTACAGCTTACAAATACGGATTAAAACAATTGTATTACTTTAATACATACGACGGTGCGGGTGAGATGAAAGAAGATGATCATCATCCATATTATACGGGAACTGAACAAGTCCCTGATGATGAGGATTGTGAGAGCTGTGTTATATAATAAACTTCGAAGTGCGGCCTATGGAGAAGGAAGACAATACTTCTCTTGGTGGGTCCATGTATGGTGTAAAAGGAACCGATAATGACTGTATTAAACAAAAACAAAAAATCACATTTAAATAAAAACATGTTTCTCGACGAAGAGGTCGATATTCAGCGTTTTGATATTCTCAAATATCCACAGCTAGATAAAATAACTGATAAACAACTAGGATTCTTCTGGCGTCCTGAGGAAGTTGATATATCAAAAGATAAAAAAGATTTCGAGAATTTAACCGACCATGAAAAACACATCTTCACATCAAACCTCAAACGCCAAATTTTATTGGACTCTGTACAAGGCCGGGCCCCGAATCTTGCGTTCCTTCCTATTGCTTCGTTACCCGAAGTTGAAACTTGGATTGAAACTTGGTCCTTTTTTGAAACTATACATTCTCGATCTTATACTCATATTATTCGTAATGTCTATCCTGACCCCTCTATGGTATTTGATCACATGCTTGATATAAAAGAGATTATGGAATGTGGTGGAGATATTGCTGAATACTACGATGACTTAATTAAGGATAATAATTCTACCACAAATAAGATGGATCATAAAAGGTCTCTATATATGTGTATGTTATCTGCAAATGCATTAGAAGGTATTAGATTCTATGTTTCATTTGCGTGTTCATGGGCATTCGCAGAACTTAAAAAGATGGAAGGTAATGCAAAGATTATTAAGTTCATCGCGAGAGATGAAAATGTTCACCTTGCGGCAACTACTACAATTCTAAAAAATCTAGTAAAAGAAGATAAAGATTTTGAAAAGATTGCAAAGGAAATGGAACCTAAGGCAGTTAAGTTATTTACTAATGTAATTGAACAAGAGAAAGAATGGGCAGACTATCTATTTAAAGATGGTTCAATGATTGGTCTAAATGGTAATATTTTAAAAGAATATATAGAATGGATTGGCTGTAAAAGAATGAGAGCAATTGGATTACCTTGCCCTTATACAGTACCAAAAATAAATCCACTTCCATGGACTGAGAAATGGATCGGGGGTGGAAATGTACAAGTTGCTCCACAAGAAACTGAGATTAGTTCTTATGTTGTTGGTGGAGTTAAACAAGATGTTGATGAAGGCGTACTTAAAGGATTAAGTTTATAATGCCACAACAATTACAATTTAATTTTGCAAAACCTAGAGACGCAACACCTAAAGAAGCAAAGGAGTGGATTGATGGTGAACTTAAATGGTGGGGAGATAATCAATTAAAGATTGTAGCAATTGCGGCTTTAGTACAAGTAGGAGTCTTCGGATTAATGTTGGCTTCTTTTTATTTTATAGGAGAATTAGTGAAATGATTACGATTTACGGAAAACCACAATGTCCATATTGCGATATGGCACAAGCATTATGTAACCAAAAGGGTGTTGAGTATGAATATAAATCCTTAGGTACAGATTTTACAAGAGAGGAAATGATGGAGACATTTCCTACTGCTAGAACTTTCCCACAAATTATTTTTATGGGAGAAAAAATTGGCGGATACAACGAACTCAAGGCACAATTCGATTAAGGAGAATCCATGGAACCTAACCATTGGTACACGCATAACTGTGAATTTTGTTTCACATCTACAAAGATATTTTTTGAAGAGGAGAGGCCAGAAAGAATACACTGCCCTCATTGCGGCACAGCCGTGGAAGATATAGACGAATTGGATTTTGATGAGTAAATGGTTGTATGAGGGTAGAGTATTTGAACCACCCGAAGATTTTAGTTCCGATGATTACTATGGATTTGTATATGTAATTACAAACAGGGCGAATGGTAAAAAGTATGTCGGTAAGAAGTTCTTTTGGAGTAAGAAAACATTACCTATAACTAAAACCAGAAAACGCAGAAAAAGATTACTCGTAGAATCAGATTGGAGAGATTACTACGGATCAAATGTTCACTTAAAAGAAGAAGTAACAAAAATGGGTTCAGATATGTTTCATAGAGAAATTATCCATTTATGCAAAACTAAAGGGGAATGTGCATATATGGAAACTAAGGAGCAGTTTGAGAGGGATGTCCTTCTTACCGATGATTATTACAATGGAATTATTAACTGTCGTATAGGTGGAAACGCTGTAAAAAATTTAAAATAACACTTTACTTTTGATATAGGATGTGATATAATAGTACTTATTATGGGCGATTTAATACAATTTCCTACAGGGAAAATACTAAAAAACGAAGACGAACACTTTAAAGATATTGTGAATAGTCTTGTTGACGAATCCGTAAATACCGCACAGCATATGCTAGATGTCATGGAAGATGAATTATCGGCAATGGATATTGACTGGTTAAAAGGATTCAATATGAGGGACGAACAGTATCCTGAAAGTAGAGACGCATTCGTTATAGTCAATATGATATATGCAATGTTTTTAAGATATACAGAAATCCCACATGAGTTACATAATGAAATGGATTTACTATATGTCAATATTAAAAGAATGGCAGAGCAATCCAGAAAACTCCAAAACGAAATTGAATTTGAGCCTGATTTTAACCTAGACGGAGATGATGATGATACTACTTGATTACAGTCAAATTGCACTTGCCAATATTATAGTCCAAAGATTAAATGACGAAGATATGATCAGACATATGATTTTAAATAGTATTCGTATGTATAATAAAAAGTATAGGGACGAATATGGCCAAATGGTTATCTGTGCTGATGGAATGAATACATGGAGAAAAGAATACTTCCCTGAATACAAGGCACATAGAAAAAAGAATAGAGAAGAATCAGACCAAGATTGGACAGAAATCTTTAGAATTCTTCACTTGGTTAGAGACGAGATACAAGAAAATCTCCCATATAAAGTTATTCATATGGAAGGAATGGAGGCAGACGATGTTATTGCTTCACTTGTATTAAGGTCACAAGAATTTGGTTGTCATGAACCTATGATGATTGTATCTAGTGATAAAGACTTTATACAATTACAAAGATACTCTAATGTAAAACAATTCTCTCCTCAACAAAAGAAATTGATTACTGACGAGAATCCTATTACCTATCTTTGGAATCATGTGTTCAGAGGTGATAGTGGTGACGGCGTACCGAATGTATTGTCAAGAGATGATACTTTCGTTTCAGAAGGTAAACAAACACCTTTGAGACAAAATAGGATTGACGATTGGATATATAATTCTGATAGGTTAAGAGAAGTAATGCCAGAAGAAATATATAGAAATTATCAACGTAATAAAAAACTTATAGACTTGACGGAGATTCCTGAGGATATCCAAAAAAGTATTATAAATAAATATGATTCACAAAAACCGGCAATGAAAATGAAGGTTTTGAATTATTTAATTAAAAAAAGATGTAAACTATTGATTGAAGTAGTGGAGGAATTTTACAACAATGAAATTATTAGTACCTGAAATATTTGAACAGGCTTCGGCCTTACCAACCCAAAAGGAGAGGAGAGCTTTTTTAAGAGAGCATGACTGTCCTGAATTAAGAGATATCATTAGAATCAATTATGATCCTTCTATTGAATGTCTCTTACCAAAAGGCAGACCGCCTTATACAGCTGATGACGCTCCAGCTGGTCATTCACCTAGTCACCTAGGAAAGAAATTTAGAAGATTTAAATACTTCTTTAATGGACCTACTGGTAGACAAACAGAATCACTCAAAAGAGAATCCATGTTTATTGAATTGCTAGAAAGCATTCATCATACAGAAGCAGAACTACTTATTCTGGCCAAGGATAAAAAGATGAAATATCCTGGGATCACAGAAAAACTCTGCAAAGATGCTTTTCCTGATTTGATTGCAGAGTAACTTTGTAATGACTTTATCAATTTTACTAACTCAACTAAAGGAGCTGCTTATGAGTAATGGAATTGAAAGTCTAAAGAAAGACAAGAGCGATACACTAAGGTATCGTACTAGATTATTAAAAAAAGGTAAAACTGATCTTGCATCTAAAATGAGGCGAAAGGCCGATAAGATACAAGATATGATAAATTATTTAAGAACAGCTAGTTAAGGAGGCGAACCACTAAATGTGGACCCTCTGATAACCCTATTAGGGGGTTTACATTTTCTTAAATATGTGTTATAATATGTGTTATGAATATTTTTATATTAAATGATGATCCTGTAGTTGCTGCACAAGAACAGTGTGACAAACACGTAGTGAAAATGATTGTAGAATCAGCTCAAATGTTATCTACAGCACATAGAATGATAGACGGTGTTATTGAAAAACGGCCATCTAAATCTGGTAAAACAACAGTAAGTTATTACAAATTACTAGATGAAAGAGAAGATATTTTATATAAGGCAGTTCATTTCAATCACCCGTGTTCTGTATGGTCAAGAGAAAGTTGTTGCAACTATTCTTGGCACTATGAACATTTTATTGCCCTGTGTGAAGAATATACATATAGGTATGGTAAAGTACATTCCACAGAAACTAAACTAAGGGATATACTAAGTAAATTACCTAAAAATATAAACAGGGCTGGTGGAATGACTCCATTTAGACTTGCAATGAAATCAAATCCTGAATGTGTTGTTCATGGATTAGGTGGAACTGACGCAGTTGCAACATATAGGAATTTCTATCAGACTAAACAAGAAAGATTTAAAATGGAATGGACTAAAAGACCTGTTCCGGGATGGTTTAATTATGAATAAAATGAAAACTTATGTAGGACGAGTAAGTACTCCAAAAGAAAGAAAGACAACACCCAATGATGTGATAATGACACAACCTGATACTGCAAAATGGATTGTTGATTATTTTTCACCTAAAGGAAAATTACTTGAACCATGTAGAGGCGATGGTGCTTTTTACAATTGTTTAGAAAATTATGGAAATACAGATTGGTGTGAAATATCAGAAGGTAAAGACTTCTTTGATTACAATGGTAAGGTCGATTGGATAATTACTAATCCACCTTATAGTATATTTGATGATTTTTTAATTAAGTCTTTCGAGTGTTCAAAAAATGTAGTTTTCTTTTGTCCTTTGAATAAAGTCTTTAAAGGTAAAAAATTAGATATGAAAATTTGCGAATATGGCGGTATAAAAGAAATTATACACATGGGTGGTGGTAATCAACATGGGTTTCAATTTGGATTTTCGACAGGGTGTATTCATTATCAAAAGAACTACAAAGGCGATATAAAAATCACAAGGAATTATTAATATGCCAATGTATGATTTTCAAAATAAGGAAACAGGAGATTATGAAGAACATAATGTATCCTTATCTGAATATGACAATTTTATAAAAGATAATCCTCATTTAAAAAGAGTCATACTCAAGGCTCCTGGCCTAACCAGTAGTGGTGGTCAAGGTGCATTACAAAGAGCTGGTGATGGGTGGAAAGAAGTCCAAGATAAAGTAAAGGCTGGACTTCCTCCAAGTTTAAGAGATAATATAAAAACCAAATAATGTTTGAACACGAACCGATAGATTTAGGTTATGACCTAAACGCAAAAACACAAAGGACTGGTAGGACTTACACTACTCCAGAAGGTAAAGAATATCCTTCGATTACGACTGTATTGTCTATATTAAGTAGGGAATCAATTCAGAAGTGGAGAGAAAGAGTAGGTGAAGAAGAAGCAAATAAAATATCAAGAATTGCTTCTACTCGTGGAACTGCAGTCCATGAATTACTTGAAAGATATGTGGATAATGATCCAGATTTCCTAAAAGGCGAACTACCGCATATAGTTCAATCATTTAAAGATGTTCAACCAATATTGGACAACAATTTAAATAAAGTTTACGCACAAGAGGCTCCTTTATATTCAGACCACTTAGGTTTGGCTGGTAGAGTGGATTGTGTTGGAGTATGGGGTGGTAAAAATTCTATTATAGATTATAAAACATCTCGTAAACCAAAAAAGAAGGAATGGGTAAGTAACTACTTTATGCAATGCGCGGCATATGCGATAATGTGGGAAGAAAGAACTGGTATACCCATAACTCAATTGGTAGTATTAATTGCTGTAGACGACCATGAACCTCAAGTTTTTATAGAACATAGAGATAATTGGACTGAACAATTGATAGATACTATAGAAAAATATAATGATGAAAAACGCCGAGAAAGGGTGTTTGGTAAATAGGAGAAACTATGTTAACAGTAGGAGATTTATTCCCGGCTTTCTCACTCCAGGGAATTAATGAAAATAATGAATTTGTGAGAGTAGAAGTAGAAGAAAACTATCAGCCATTAAAACATGATTGGTCAGTAGTTTACTTTTATCCTAAAGATTTTACCTTTATTTGTCCAACAGAAATTGCTGGAATGGATATGTTGGTAGATGAAGCGAATGTAATTGGTATCAGCGGAGATAACGAATTTTGTAAGTTGGCTTGGAAAAAAGATAATGAACTAATTGGTAATATTAGACATACACTTGCAGCAGATTGTGGTTTAGATTTATCTTGTGAATTAGGTATTATAAATGCAGAAGAAGGTGTTTGTTATAGAGCAACATTCATTTTTGATAAAAATAGAACAATTCAACATGCGTCTATTAATGCATTAGATACAGGAAGAAATGCACAAGAAATATTAAGAACATTACAAGCATTAAAGGCTGGTGGTCTTACAGGTTGTGAATGGAATCCAGGGGAGGACTTTGTAGCATGAAAACTTTAAGAGATCAATTGGTTAATACATCGGTCCAATACCTACAAGGACAAGCCGAAAAACATAGAATGAATATTGAGTTAATGTTAAGTAATCCAGTGGCTGTTGCAGAACATCCAGATATGATGGAATCACTTGAAAAAGAACTCGGTTTAATGGCTGATTATGTTGATAAGCTTGAGATGTTAGACAAATATTTTAAGTAAAAAAAGACGCACTTTTTTCGCAAAAACACTTTACATCTTCTTAAATGTGTGTTATAATATACATATAAAATAAGGAGTAAACATGAAAAAAGTAATAATTAAAGGGTTTCCAATTGTCAAGGGCGAAGTTAGAAAAGGTGCGATTCTCGAAATCCCTGTTCCAGCTAGTCTTAACGATTTAGCGTTATCTAAAGATGGCGATGATTGGGACTTATTGTGTAAAAGACTACCTAGTTACGGATTCATGAACCCTATTGGTAAAATGCATATAACTCATTTAGTAATAAATGGGAAGGAGAAAGTGTTCCATTGAGTATGAAAGATAATATTATATTAGTAGATTGTGACGGAGTTTTATGTGATTGGGAATATTCATTCACACACTTCCTGTTGCACAAAGGTTATAAAACACAAGATACTTCACAATACAATGTCGGTAAGAGATTCGGTATTTCAATAGAAGAAGGAAGAAAGCTAGTCGAGGAGTTTAATGATTCTGCGGCAATTGCATTCTTACCACCTCTAAGAGATGCAGTGTATTATATGAAAAGATTAAACATGTTGCATGGATATAAGTTCCATTGTATTACATCTTTATCTACAAACAGATATGCTCAAAAGTTAAGAATCCAAAATTTAGAATTACTGTTCGGAAAAGAGATATGGGATGATTTCATATTCTTACCTTGCGGTGCTGATAAAGATGAAGAACTTAAAAAGTACGAGGGAACTGGTTGTTTCTGGATTGAAGATAAACCTGCAAATGCCAAAACAGGTGCAGAATTTGGACTAAATCCAATACTAGTCGCCCATAGTCACAATGCATATGCGAACGATACATACCCTAGATTCTGGAAGTGGAAACATATTTATAAGTATATCATAGGCGAAGATGAGTAAAAAATATATCCATGTAAATCAACATAAAATTAGAAGTAATTTAAAGCATGGAACAAATGAACCTGTCATTACAATCAAGGAAGGTAGAAGTAATACCTACTGCCACGAAGTAGAAGTAAAAGGACCAAGTAAGGTTATCTATGGAGAAGGCGGTGAAAAATTACTAGCATGTGGAGCAAGAGTTGTCATAGAAACAGAAAGTGACATAGAAATTGTAAGATGAAAAAGACAGCAATTATCCTAGGGAATGGAGATTCTCGTAAGGATATAGATTACAGAAAATTATGGCCAGACGCAGTAGTGTATGGCTGTAATGGAGCATATAGGGAAGATGTTGACAGATTAGTATGTGTCGATGTTTATATGCAACATTTAATATACGAGTCCGGGTATTGTATTCATAACTGGTGTTATTTTAATCAGTGGGATCCATTACCTAAAGAGGTAGTAAAACCTATTGCACAAAGTTTTGGTTTACCCATTATCGCGAATACTGGAACCAATAAAGCATGTGTAAGAGGAACAGATAAATTCGTATATGTGACCTGGGTAGAAGATTACGACGAAATAAGGTCAATACCTGACATCGAAATATCATCTGGGTCGAGGGCGTTACTCCTTGCCGCTGAAAGTGGGGAATATGATAAAATCATATTACTCGGTTTTGATGGTATAACTGGAAGTAATATATATATTAATACTAGTGGATATGAGAATTCAGAACCTCGTAGTCATTGGGAACAAGAAAGAAAAAATATTATGGATAGGTTTCCTGATATTGAATTTACATACGAGAATAATAATAATGCCAGTAAAACTAAAACCAAGTCAGGTACTAATTGACAGAAATACTAAAACCAAAAAGATACAACACTTTTTTATAAAATCAACTCCACAACAAGAGTTGTTTGAATTATTAAATAACCACAATACAAAACCTAAGGTAAAACAGAAGATAAGAAATGAACTTACTCGTAGGGGAATTAAAATAGTATGGCAACCAAAAACGACATAACAGGTGATTCAATAAAAAGTAAAGGTCCAAGTAAAGCATATTTGGATAATTACGATGCCATTTTTAAAAAGAAAAAAGACAAAAACCCTCGTAAAGAGGATAAAAAAGTTATAAATACTTCAAGAGAGGATTAATTATGTCAGACAATTTACTAGATTTTGATTTCGGGTTTACCGCTGTATATGAAAACGAACTAGAGGCAGTACAAAAAGTTACTACTGAAGCTTCTAGTGCATCAGCATCTCTACAAGAAACAGAAGATAAACTTAATAAACTTTATAATGCAATTTTACCCTTGCTGACAAATCTTAAAAAAAATCCAGAAAAAGAATATATCCTTTGGCCTAATCGAACAGAAAAGATTGAGGCTTTTGAGGATCACATAGCAGGGATCATTAAATAATGGCATTAGTATCATCAGGAAATCAAATATTACTAAAAGGCACGAGTGACACTAATCCAACAGGTCAGTCCTTTTATTTAGATACTACTATCACATCAGGTAGTACATCATGTGATGTGGTTGCATATACTAAAACAGTAGAAGGACCAGATGTTTTCTACGGATTAGAAACTACCCTTGATGGTACTGTATATGGATTTAAAACTGCACAAACATCATCGTATTCAGGGTCAACTAGGTTAGCTAGAGGTTTTGATGATACGAATCCTTCATTGAGTGGATCACAAGTTTTAGGTTCAGGATTCTTTGATAATATTGATTGGTTTGGCACTAATCCTGAAACAATTCAAACTGGCGTTACATGGTGGACAGGTAGAGGTGTTGTAGGTATTATCTTAGGTGTAGATAGTGGTTCGTTAGGAAGTATAGGAACACAATCATATACTGGAGGCGGTAGTGCAGGAACTTTAGAAGTTCATCACTTTGGTTTGTTTAATAATAATTCAAGTAATTATCCTAATGGTACATCAGGTTCAACAATAGGTGACCAAGTATTAGATACACAGGCAGAAGGTAACTGGATAATGTTAACCTTAAAAAGTACTTCAGCATCACCACCACCCAGTGATGATTCTTTTTATAGTGTAATTATTAATGGTCAAGAATTTTTAAGAAGTAATGCAGCAAGTGTTTCACAAGCTTCTTCGGCCGCATACGACAGTAACGTTTCATCTGGAACACATTACTATAGAACATGGAGATGGGATGCATCTGATGTTACTGATTCTGATTTATCAGCTATAGGAACAACAGGTAGTAAATCATTTAAACTATCTCAAGGTGCTAGTTCAACGTTAAATACAGGTATTTCAGAAGAAATGTCTGGTGGGACAGATACGGATCCAATTGAGTTCAGTGATTATTATAAAGACGGCGAATTTCACGCTACAACAGGAATTCCAACAAGTGGAGAAATAAAGTTTAGTGATTTCTATGGAAAAACAAGAACACCACTAGTAACAGCACTGCACACTACTTCTTTTGTTCCAGATTATAATACATTTGCAATTTATTCAACAAACGTTGCAAATGCTGGTATTAGAACTTCTGCATTCGCTACCGATATCACTGCAATATTTGCTGATGATGATTTTAATCCATCAAATACATTCCTAGGATTTACTACAAATGATGTTACTATAAAAGATTTTTATACTAACTATTCAAACACGTCAAGTGTACCATCGGTTTATGTTGATTTTAGAGTTACCTTTGATATTGTTACTAATGAATCCACAGCGACATTAGATAATACTGATGGATTTACTAAAATAGAAGTATATGAAGGTACAAATACAAGTGGAACTAATAACTTCTTTAGTGTAAATCTTGCAGATGCTGATAGTATAACAGTTTCTGATTATGGAAGTTATATTAGAGCCTTTTGTGTTTGGTCAGCTAGTGATGTAAGTGGTACTACAACAAGCTTTGCAAATCACTTTGGTACAAGTACTACTCCATCAACCAATGGAACACATACAATAGTTATAACTTAGGGAAATTATGGCAATTACATATACATTAGAAGAAAATAAAGCAGTAGTAGTCGATAGTGACTATCCTAATGATGTTCATCACTTTAATAGAAAAGGTAATAATGACCAAGTACTTTTAAACAGATGTCGAAGAGGTTTACAAAAACATTTTGCAACTCAGAATATTATTACGCATACTAGTAATATGAGAGATGATGTGTATATGGGTGGCACTTTAGGAAGAAGTGATTACTCAATAGGTTCAACACAAGGTCAGGCAATTAAGACAAAGCTAGAAGCAGATTGGGCTGATGAGGTTTCTGATTATGAATCTAACTCATTAAACCTAGTATCTGAATATGGTGCAGATAGAGAACCTTATGTTAATGATAGTATTTCATGGTATTGTTTCGATGCCATGCCTTCAAGTGTTGTATCAGATTTTGGATTATCAAGTAACTCAGATCACTTTAGAGAATGGTGGGGTTTAAAATTTGATAAAGTAACAAAGGCAGTTTTATGTAAAGCAGTTTATAATTGGTCAGGATTTTTGGCAAATAAGAGAGATGATATGGTTATTCCTTATTTACCAGAATGGTTATGGAATAGTGATATTGAACATCCCGTTGATTACCATGATGGAGATGTTAATTTATATGTCGCTATGATTCACGATAAAGATGAAAACATAGACGAACATTATGATATATACTTTCAGGCTCCTCAAAATCTAGTAAAAGAATTTTGCGATGCCAATAGTATATCCTTTACACATAATGGTGATATCACAGATAATATTATGCAGTATGGATTTACTGTAAAGGGGACTACTGGAGAAATTAAGTATGTCAAAACTTACACGAGGTACTTTATCTCTTAATACAGAAGATATTGATAAGGTATTTTGGAACAAAATTGAAAAGGATAAAATAATGTTTTTTAGAAAAGATACAACATTAGATAGAGAGGCTGTTTTCGAACAGTTAAAAGTGGACGAAGGAGTGGTTTATGCAATATATAAAGACCATCTGGGATATCCTACTTTTGGGGTGGGACACT
>Ga0181577_10001804_pt1 | contig 16980 bp, 33 predicted proteins | sample 101ome_21_FD_132468 | JGI IMG/M metagenome (GOLD analysis project Ga0181577, IMG submission 132468) | Coastal salt marsh microbial communities from the Groves Creek Marsh, Skidaway Island, Georgia - 101413BT metaG (megahit assembly) | ecosystem: Environmental > Aquatic > Marine > Intertidal...
AAAAAAACACACTAACTACAACGAAAATTAAAGCATAACCCCCAAATCTATAAACAGACCACCAATCCACTATTAACCTAATAATACGGGAAACCCCCTAAACTAGGAATGGGCTAAATAAGGGAAAACTAAATAGGGTAAAAGTTCAAATTAGCTAAAATCTAAATGGGGGAAAACTCAAATTGGCTAAAATCTAAATGTTGTACTATAAATCCAAATTTCAACGTAAACCTAGTGAATTTTCACCCTGGGGGCCTACGTCAACCTACGTCACCTTTCATGATGTAAAGATTATTATTAACAGTATATAACCTTACGTATAGGAGTGGTAGTGGGTAGGTGTTGTTTCGTTACGTAAGCAATCGTTTGTAAGGGTGTTAGTTAGCTGAAACAGGGATGTTTTGTGGAGTTGGTTGGGGTGTATGTGTGACACTGTATATTCCCCCCTTTTTCACAAATATCATCCCATTTCACACTTAGACAACAAACATCATGCTTTAAGAGTGTATATCTACGCCATATTTTCCATTGTCAAAAAACGGTTAAAAAGCACGTCAATAATTGTGTTGTTTTACCCCTCTTATAACATCCCTTTTATCCCCCTGTATTCCCCTCTATTTGTAGTATCAGTCCATCCTTTCTGCATCGCCTTTAAAATATCTGGCAAATTCAAAAAACAATATTAAAAATGGCAATATAGACGTGCATACCCACCATATAGCCATTAATAACGCTTTGGTTATGTACCAAGTAAAAGATAGTAATAGTTTTGTTAGGTTTGTTATTAGATTAACTACATTCTTCATTTGTCACATTTAAAACGTCTTGCTGATGCCAAGCGTTTTTCCCTGTCGTACCGATGATAAAAATCCCTATCTTGTGGATAGTCTTTCACTAACCAACAACCGTTATTAATTGGCCGGCCGTATTTATTGTAAAGAAAAATGAAATACATGTCGCACGGCTTGCCGGTTCCGTTGCTTGTCCGAACGCAATCAAGCTGAACGGCTTTATAATGTATCCCGTTAAATTCGCCTCGTTTAAGTATCTCTCTCTCAAAATTAAGTTTGAACAATTCTTGATTGCCTAGTGGGGGCATATCTGCGTTGTATCTTGCACGGCCGGATGCAATGGCTTTAGTGTGTTGCTCGCTGTCAAATTCGCTAAAACAAAACTTTTGAAACAAATCGTTTAATGTAAGACGAGTTTGTTGTATGCAATCATCAAAATCAAAACAAATTTGAAACGCATCGCTAAACAAATCCTCAATCTCAGTTTTAAATGCTTCCGGCGTTCGTTCGTTTTCTATCTCTTTTTGTTTTTTACTCTTTTTGTTTATCATAAGTTTAACTCCATTTTTAGTTGCTCTTTAAATTCATCACTTGCAAAACAAAACGCAATCTGAGTTCGCTTGGCCGCTTCCAACACAATCTCTCGATCATTGCGCAATTTCTCACTAGCAAAATACAAGGCATCTCCATTCTGACTCACCGCTGCCATCACAACCTCACGATCGTTGCGTAATTCCTCGCTTGCGTACTCCAAAGTATACCCATTCCCCCTAACCGCTGTTATCACTACCTCACGATCGTTGCGTAATTCCTCGCTGGCACGTTCCAAAGCATAACAATCTTGTTTTACCGCTTCCAACACTTCTGCTTTTGTACTATTTTCGTTTATCATTTTTTAGTCCTCCAATTTATTAATTTAACCAATACGCTGCTGCAACCATGGCTTCACTAATTGAGCCATACACGCCGTCTGAATAGATAAGGCTCCGGCTGTTGTCATAGACTTTTAACCAAACTTCGCCGTCAATTTTTGATATTGTTATCATTTGTCTTTTTCCTCCAATTTTATTTATTAATTTAACCAATAATCAGCTACAACCATAGCATCACTAATTGATCTATAATCACCACCTGAAAAAATAAGTTGACGATTCTTGCCATACACCTTCAGCCACACTTCACCGTCAATTTTAGATATTGTTATCATTTGTTTAGTACTCCATTTTTAAATTGTTTAAAATCTTGTTTAAATCGATTTTTTGCCTCGGACACTGTGTAGTCAATGTATAATCTTTTAAAACATTGATCCGATTTGTTATAATATTCCCATATTGATATATATCCGTTTGTTGTTATATCCACTATCACTTTTTAAATCCTATTTAATAAATCAACAAAATTATCTTCCAAGCACGCATCCAAACAAAGCGCATCATTGGAATATGAACGTTCAACACTATCGCCGCTCCAGTAACCTTGGACTTGTTGGTTTCTAGTATCAATGTAAATACTCGGACCGCCACAGGCTACGTATACCATAGAGCCTAAATAATAACCTCTATTGGACACAGTGTACTCAATATCCAACACCTCGCTCAAATAATGACTAGCGCATGGCCCACCCCATTCCTCAACGGCCCATTCTTCCATGTCATATTCGCCGGTTTCAATATGTTTCACTATACGCTCGCACATGCTAATTAACTCTGTTTTAGTATCCATTTTTTAGTCCTCCAATTATTTACAAAATCTCACCAAGCATAGACAATTCAGCGTCGGTATATAATGTACACAAACTTTTAAACTCATCAACAATTTTGTTGTATATATTCAATGCTTTGATAGAATCGTCGCTATACCCATAATTCCAACAAAACTCCTCAAACGTACCAGGATCATGCGGTACCAAACAAGCCAGAATGCTGTATTCGCTCGGTTGTTTTTTGTAACAATCCCAACCCTTACCAAATCCACAATATAGCCAATGCTCACGGCCGGCTTTTGTTCTGCATACCCACTTGCCACAATTAGTAACCCTAATGCCCTCCCATTTACCGTGCCTTTCATCGGTAACAAAAAAATATTTGTCCCCTTCAAGTACTTGTCGCTCTGTATCTTTATCGTCATACTTGCGCTTTAAAAAGTACCCACTATCAGCCAATGACTGGCCAAACTTGAAGGCATATTCACGATTACCACGTTTTAAAACCACGTTGTAAATATCCCGTTTATCTTTGTCACCTTCAAAATGATAATTATAATCATGATAATCAATTTGAATATCGGTTCCAGTTACTGCTAAAAAGTCATTTGCTTGAATATCAAATTCTGAATATTCGCTTTTTGTTTGTGTTTGCGTAGTCATTTTTTTATACTCCTTTTATTAACGATACAACCAAACTGAAAACATCATAAACCACAATTTTGACGATGTCAACAAACAATATACCCAACTTTTTCGATATTTACAAAACTTATATTTTTTGTTGTGTTTACGCTGTTTTTTGCAACCTTGCCCAGAAAATACCCCTTTTTGTAACGTCAGGTTTTTGTAACGTAAGGTTTTTTCTTTACAAAGAATTTTTGTTTTTCGATTTTTTTCGATTTTTTTCGATTTTTCAAAAATTGACCAATTCCCCCCTTATGGCATTTTTTTTCTAAGGCGATTTTTTTCTAAGGTGATTTTTTTCTAAGGCAACTTTTTTCTAAGGTGATTTTTTAAAATGGCTAAACTATTCCAAAATAATATGGGATTTCATTACCAATATTTTCTAAGGCGTATCTTACAGCGTCAATAAGGTGGTCTTTGCCGTCTTCTGGCTTTTCTAGTATGTCAACACCATTGCGATGTTTCTGCCATTTATACATTGAAAATTCCTCGATCAGGTCTGCTGATTGTTTATCTAAGAAAATTCTATGCTCCTTTATTTTTAATATGCCTGCACGTCTAGACCCCGCCCCCTTTTTAGCCCCCTCCATATTCCACCCATGCCTTACTAACTCCTCGATGTTCTCTGGGCTTTCTGAGTCTGCTGTAATTAAGTTATTAAAACTCATATCAACTCGTGCTGACCCGTCTACCATTACGCCATCAGGTAGTTTATTTAATTCTAGCAATTCATGGTGCATATCAGTAACTGTTAAGCCTGTTTTGTATAAATACTGTTTAATATACAACTCTTTATGCTCTTTATCAACCACCTTTACACCAGCAAGGGTGGTAGGGTGGTTATAACCAAAGTCCATGCCAAAATACTCAGTTGATGTGATCTTGTCATAATCGCTGGTAAGTTCAAAATTCGGGAATATTGTTTCTTCTGATAAACCTTGTTCACCTAGCCCATAAATACGCCAATAGTTTTCATCTGTGTATTTATATCGCTCAATCTCTTTAACCTGCCTTTCATTTAAAAAAGGATTGTCTTTATATGTTGACTTAAATAGCATAGAGTCTACCTGTGGTATAACCTCTTTAAAAACAAAATGATACGTTGGCATATTTGGGTTATAGTCCATAATTGTGCAGACAGTTACACGCAAAGATATTTGACGGTAGTCCTCTCTATGAAATGATGAAACTTCGTTTAAATAGGCTATATCTGACTTTACACCCTTAATCTTTTCTGGATCATCACACCCCATAAATGTAATTGATGAATTATTATGAAACGTATACTTCATTGTGGCTTTATTGTAAAATGAAGGATCATATATATTTAAGTCATTCATAATGCTTTTAAAATCTTTTAGGATACTGGAATCTATCGATGACCGTGTTTTTCTAAATACGTTGACAATAACATTTTCATTTTGCAATGCATACACAATCAACCACATCATGATTGAATAGGTTTTGCCAGAACGTGTACCACCCTGAAACAACAAAGTCCTGTAGTTTTTATAGTTCGCCCCTATTTCTTCGTATTGCTTGCAAGCCTGAATCTTAGCCATTTAATTAATTAATCCTTGTTCAATCGCATTTTTCCAACACTCTACCATTTCAAACCTCAAACTCGGCCCCGCATACTCCAACGAGTCCAAATCGTTCTCTATAGCAGCTAATACCACGTCTCTATCATTAATCAATTCCATACTCGCATACTTCAACGACCAACCACTCTCCTTAACCGCTGCCAACACCTCCTCTTTGGTGCTAATTTCATCAATCATTTTTCACCTCCTGTTCCATGCACTCTGCCCAACACTCTGCCATTTCACACCTCAATTCCTCACTCGCAAAATCCCCAGCATACCCAGCCTGATTCACCGCTGCCAACACAATTTCTTTATCATCTGAAAATTTAGCACTTGCAAACTCCAACGCAAGCCAATTCTCCGTCACCGCTTCCAGAATAAAATCCCGATCATCTTTTAGCTCATCACTAGCATAATTCAACGCATACCCCTCCTTACTCACAGCTGCCAGAACAATTTCACGATCACCTCGCAACTCCTTATTCGCATACTGCAAAGCAAACCCATCACTCGTTACCGCTTCCAGTACAATATCACAATCACTTCTCAATTCGTCATTTGCATACTGCAACCTACCCCCCCAATCCTTCACCGCTTCTAAAACTTCTTCCTTTGTACTATTTTCATCAATCATTTTTTGTCTCCTTGGTAAACATCGCATCCCAGCACCCAAAATGGCAATCAAAACTGCCTCGGCGACCTATTCGAAACCGGCAGCGAAAAACACCGTCGTTCACATATTCGTCCAAGGAACCGTCAAACTTAAAGGTAATACATTTAAAATAATCAAACTTGATGTTAAACTCAAACATATAAAAGGCTGCATTAGCAAGAACGTAAATAAACTCTTCATCGCTCGGTGTAAATAGGCTCGGTAAGCCTACAATAGAAACCTGTGACGGGCCACTCAGTACGTCATTGCTAATCACCGCAATACGTCCACTTGGTACTTCACGTCGGAGAGCGTCCAAGTCGGGAACCCTCTCTTTATCAACATAGAAATGACCCAAGGGCTTCCAACCCATTCGTATTTTTTCTTTTACGCTATTTGTTACCATTTTTTACCTCCAAAATATATTATTAACAGCCGTTCTGTATTCAATACGCTTATATCTCAACTGGAAAACAACAGGGATAATGTCAATGTATGTAAATATATTATTATCAATTTCAAATTGCAATGCCTGTTTTTCTTTTTTGTTTAAATACTCAAAATCGTAAACCCTACGCAATTCAATATCCAAATCATTAATTGGAACGTCTTGGTAGTTTTTTACTACCCTCGACAAAAACGCATCAACATCACAATCAAAATGGTCAAATGAACGCTCTTTAATCTCACCCTTATGGTTTTTAATAAATTCAAAATAGAGTCTGTCAATTTCTTTTTTGTTTTTCTTATCAATTAAAAACTTATCATCAAATAACTTTTTGCCATGCCTTGCATAAAAAATACCTTGACAAATTACCATTAGCTTGGCAATTTTACTTTGCATAATACAAAGAGATACCGGCATATCATCTGTTAATAAATTTTCATTCATTCCAATGTTAGCGTATATTGCTAAAAAATCACTATTACTCATTTTTTGCCTTGCAATCCATCCGCTCTAACCAACACTCTGCCATTTCAAACCTTAATGGATCACTCGCATAATCCAAGGCATACCAACTCTGCTTAACCGCTGCTAGTACCACCTCACGATCATTACGCAATTCCCTACTAGACCAACACAACGCACGCCCATTCTCCTTCACCGCTTCAATAACCACGTCACGATCACATCGCAATGCCACACTCGCATACTGCAACGAAAGCCCATTCTGCTTCACAGCCACCAACACCACCTCACGATCACCCTGCAATTCCTCACTGGCATACTCCAACGCCCAGCCATCCTGCCTCACTGCTTCCAAAACTTGTTTTTTTGTACTGTTTTCGTCTATCATTGTTTTAATTCCTTTTTTAATGGCGCACCCATGCTAGATATCGCATTGTTTCAAAAACGATATCATCACTCGCTTCCCCATCCGGCTTCACCGATTCCAGAACCTCTGCCTTTGTGCTTTTTTCGTCTACCATTTGTTTTAATTCCTCTTTTAGTTCATCACTTGCAAATTGTAACGCTTCCCGATCCTGCTTAACCGCTTTCAGCACCACATCCCGATCCGCTCGCAAGGCTTCACTGGCAAATTCTAACGCCATTCCACGGTGTTTGACCGCTTCCAGCATCACATCACGATCAGCCCTCAATTTCTCACTCGCATGCTCCACAGCATGCCCATCCTGCTTCACTGCTTCCAGCACCACATTACGATCATTGCGCAATACCTTACTAGCATACTCCAACGATTGCCCATTCTTCTTAACCGCTGCCAGTACCACTTCTTTATGCCCTCTCATATCATCAGACGCATGATACAACGCAAAGCCATTCTGCTTCACAACTTCAATCATAAAATCACAATCACGCTTCAATTTAGAACCAGCATACCGCAACGCATACGCACGCTGCTTAAACGCTGTCAACACAACATCACGATCATTCCGTAATTTATTACTAGCAAACTGCAACCATTCCCCATACTGCCTAACCGCTTCTAAAACTTGTGCTTTTGTACTATTTTCATCAATCATTTCAAACTCCATTAACCAATCAAACTATAATTAATTATATACTGTTATTAACAGCTTGTCAATCAGTAATTTGTTTTGGCTCGCTAATCTCTGCGTCAATAACCCCCTCGTCATTTTTAGGGGTTTTCGTCACCACCTCTACCGTCAGACTTGTTAATGCATTGACATCTTTACCGTTAGACGTAACATCAACGCTCGTTCCCCAGCCGTCTTTTTTGGCCTGCCGGTGATTTTTCAAGAAAAACATGGCTATATCAATCCGAATTTTATCGTCTACCTTAGAGTCATGAAGTTTTGAATGCAAAAAATGTGTTGCGTCAGTGTACATTTTTGTTTCAGCAGCTGCCTTAAGTTCTTTTAAGTATTCATCCCTGTCAATCCGCATCCACATCGATGTATATGGTATAAACAACCTTTGCGCCATCAAAGAGATGTTGCCATGGCAATCTTGTATAAGCAAAGCAAGGTCATCTCTGCTCATATTAGATATTAACCTAGTCCGTGCATTATACAAATCGTTTTTTAAAGATGTTTTATCTTTTTGTTCTAAATAATGCTGCAATGCCTTAACTGTAAAAAGGTTCTTAATATCAACCCCATTCTTATTGTCCTTAAGTAACAACTTTACAATTTCCTCAAGCACCCCATTAGTTAGAAACATATAGTCATGCAAACGCTCATCCAAATCGTCTGAATAAGGCTTATAACCCTTTAACTGCTTTTTCCTTATTTCAGCATTAATCTTTTCACTTTTTCTAACTTTATTTCTTAACGTGCGATGATGCATGCCAAGCTCTTTAGCTGCTTTTGTAAAACTCCCCTTATGCTTAACAAGCGCATCTATTATTATTTCGTCTTTTAAATGCTGTATTTCTGGTCTGCTATACATTATACATTATTATAGCAAACATATTGTTAATTTAATCGTATAGCCAGTGTTGAAATAGCGATTCATAAGTTCTTTCAATATCACGCTCTTTTTTTGACTCTTTAATCACAGCCTTTTTAGGTTTTTTGACTTTATTTAAAGAGTCCCCATCACGTTTAAGCCTATATTTTGCTTTTCTTATTTTATCGCCCACCGATTTTATTTGATAATCAATATCAAATTTAAGAACGCCCTGCTTAATCATATTTTTTTGCTTTTCATGTTTTAAAAACTTGTACTCATCCTCTAAGGCTTCAATCTTTTTTTTTAACTTCTCAATCCGTTTTGGGTCATTTGATTTAATTGTTTCTAATTGGTTTCTCATTGATTTAATCATACATTCCTGGGAATGGTGTTGGTTTATTGCCATTCTCTATTATTGGAGCAGTATACATTGGATCCCCTACAGTAACGCTTCCATTTGGGTTTTTATCACTAAATGGATTATATGGTTGTGTATGGTCATATTCTGGCCATATTACAGTTGCCGGACGCTCTGGCTTGCTAAAAAATAAATACAAAAATATTGCAAACCCTACAATTATAGCTGCTATAAGCAAACTAGATGATATTTTAAACCGTTTAAATTCGTTTTTAAATTTTTTATGCTCAACATCATTGTCGTGCTGAACTTTGTTTAGTTTGCCAGAAAAATTGTCATTTAAATTATTGAATTTTTGAGCCGTAACCCCTTCATTTTTTAAAATTTCAGACTTTATATCACGATAGTTTTTACTCATTTCTTTTTTTACCCTTTCTATAGCCTTGAAAGGCTTTTCTAAATCATCTTTTAAATTAGTTAAATCATAATACTCACCGTCACGCTCTTGTAAAATTAATTCTTGCGAAGGCGACCAGGATGAAGCCCCTTGGCTTAAAATCAAACCTGATTCGTCCTTTTTATTTTTTTTAGATTCTTTCATAATTAACCTCAACTTTAGCCATGACATCTCCAACTCGAACCCATTCTGATGTAAATGTTTCACTATCCTTAACGGAATCCACCCCCTTGTCTTGAATTGACAAAAACTTTGCATTGAGATCATCTACAAGCGAATTTAACCATTCAAAAACATCATGGTCAATTTGGATATCATTATCAACATTAATGTTTAATTTTATATCTGTCATTTTTTTAATTTTCCTTATTTTTTATTCATAATTAAATTCTGCACTACCAATTTTAATAATATTTGGATAAGAACTTAATACACCTGACCTAATTCCAACTGTTTTTAAATTATAAACATTTCCAGGGTCTAACTCTGAATGCATATCACTGCTATTAAATTTTAAATTTAATATAGAATCAGAATTTTTTAACACACCTTTATCTGTAAAAACAAGATAGTAACAATTATTTGATGAACTGCAAACCCTTTCTGTTTTTTTTATTCTATAAACGTCTTCATTTTTTGTAAAAACATTAAATACAAATGCAGTTGATAAAGCAAGGAATATACAAAACCCATAAACACCTATTTGTATTGAATCTAGTAACATTGACTTTATCGACTTTTTATTCATAATCAACAGAAATTTTAATATCTAAATACATTTCAGCAGCTATCTTTTCAATCTCATCTTTTAATTGGTCTAAATCATTTACGGTTTCTAATTCTATTTCAATTTTAGGCTTTTTAGGCATTGCCGATTCATCATCATTAGCCAAATTATCATCTGCATAATCATCTATATTGTCTTCAATTTCAACATGCAAATCATCCAGAGAAACATCAAGTTCTTCCAACGTCACGTCCAACTCTTCCATCCACTGATTTAAAGACTCTTGGTTGATCGGGTTTGACTTAGTATTAAACACCTCTAACAAGTATTTAACAGCCGTTTCTCTATCCGGTAAATCAAGAAACACAACAGGCAACTTATCTGGTATATCTGCCCCTTCGCTTTTTAATTCTTTTAACAAATCCATTCTAAGGTGGCCATCAACAGCATATAATTGACCATTGTCATCCCATACGTGTATTGGTGATGCATAATTATGTTTTAGTATAGACTGCTTAATTTTCTCGCTATGGTAGTCGTTCTTAAAATCCATAGGCTGAAGGTCTTGGATGCTTTCCCAAGGCACCCTTTCCATTTTTTTGATTTTTACATCAATTTTCATGCTCTATCCGTTAAAATCAAAATTGCTTTCCTGAAGTCCGTTATTAGCAGGGGCTTGCTCCTCTTGTTGTTTTGGTGGCCACATCTTGTCAAACCCATTTACTATGATTTTAGGGGCTGTCCGTTTTTCACCATTCTTTTCCCACTCGTCAATTTGTAACCGGCCATTTATAGTCAACTGATCCCCCTTGCTTAACAGATCAGCAACCAATTCAGCCGTTTTCCCAAAAGCCATGCAATTAAAAAAATCAGTTTTTTTGTCTTTTGACATTCTATTGCAAGCAACAGCAAATGGGATATACGCAGTCCCAGATTGCGGATTGATTTTCATTTCATCAATTCTTGCTACTCTACCACTAATCACAACTATATTTGTTGACATATCTTCCTCCTAATATTGATAACAATGATTCTCTAACGCAAACTGATAGTCTGGGTCATTTTTTAAATCTGGACTTCCGCCAAGTTCAAACGCCCAATCTAAATCATCTTCTGAAAACGGTGAGTTAATTTCTTTTAATTCCATTTTATTTATCTCCATTACGACGGTTCTGCCATTTATACATTGAAAACTCCTCAAAAAGATTATGGCTTTTGATATGTTTAATACGACTGTAAATATCATCTTTCAATTCATCTGTCATTTCTAGTTCAGACTCACAAGTGTTTTTGATACGTAATAATTGACATACATTGTCAACAAAGTTCTGGTAGCCCTCAATTATTTTAGAATATGAACAAACGTCTATGTGGCTTTCATAACTATTGTAATCAGAAATGTTATTTATCATTTTTTTTACTCCTATTTCAACCAATCAAACTATGTTTTAATTATACATTGTTAAAAACAACCTGTCAAGCATCAATTTTTATTCAACAAAAACTCTTGTATCCAATCAGTTATTATGTTATACAAGGAATCGTCACTAAAATATTTCACAGCTTTCACAACAAAATCACGATCAGCAAGCAGTTCATCACTAGCATACGCCAACGCCCAGCCATCCTTCTTCACCGCTTCTAACACCACCTCACGATTATTCCTCAATTCCTCACTCGCATCTCGCAACAACCAGCCCTCCTGCTTCACCGCTGCCAACATTACCTCACGATCATTCCGTAATTCCTTATTTACAATAACCAACGCCCATCCGCCCTGCATAACCGCTTCCAAAACTTGGTCTTTTGTACTTCTTTCATAAATCATTTTTCGTCTCCGCACATCACCACCCCAACTGGAATTAAGTTGTGTTTAATTTTTATTGTGCCACGATGACAAGCAAGAACCTCATCAAGTCGTCTATATGCTTGTGGGCTTTCATCAGTTCCTCCCCCACGCAATTTGATCCCTTTACTTTCCATCCATTTGTGCATCATTTCTCTGCTAACTTTCCCATCTGAAATTATTTTAGGAATTTTAACTCCCGATTCATTTTTAACCCATTTTTTTTTACCCCTAGCCTCCGACCTCGACATAACTCGACCAGCTCCATGAACAGTGGAATACAGGGCTTTTTTGCTTTTTACACTATCTACCCCCTCAATAATGACAGCACTGTCCCCCATAGACCCCCCTATAAATCCTTCCTGACCAGGAAATGCGGGGGTTGCACCTTTTCTTACTACAATTAGTTCTTCACCGTAATGATTTTCCTTCCATGCGTAGTTGTGGTGATTGTGTACCTCATACGTTCTATCCGCACCGATAATCTTTTGAATCGTATGACACACCCATTCACGCCCAGCGTATGCATAATCTCCACATAATGTCATAGCCTTATAATATCGCTCCCCAATATCTGTATCTAGATCAACCATTGTTTCAATCTGTTTTATTTTGGATCCCCAATCCCCATTCTGAGTTAGAGACATAAACCCACTAGCTGTTTTATGGCCAAGCCCTCGGCTCCCAAAGTGAACGCCAACCCATACATAATTTTCACCATCTTTAAAAATATCAACATAATGGTTGCCACTACCTACAGTTCCAAGCTGATTACGTGCTAACTGTTTCAATTCTTCCCTTTTATTTTTGTCGTAAACTTCCCACAAATTAGAACTAAACACCTCATGGTCGGTTGGTGCATTTGGGTTCGTTTTCCCCACCCCAAAAAAAACAACCTTTTCTATTTCGTCTAAAACATAGTCAATATCAATGTCATTTATTTTACAATTAAGGCGTATAGCCATATTTCCACAAGCAATATCAAACCCAACGCCTACTATGGAAACAGAATTTTGATAAGCAGCCACCCCCCCAATTGGCATTACATAACCCAGGTGTCCATCAGCCATCAATGCCGATCTTTTAGAACGTTTTTGAATTTCGTAGAATTGTTCAATAGTGTTTATATCATGCGTGCCATATATGTTATTTGTCATTTTTACACCTCAATTAAATGCTTGCATGGCATACATCACAAAAATACCTTGTGGCACCACTTGGCATTATACTACCAACAGCGTTTCCATTACACCCATCTTTTTTGCATTTTTCACCGTTTTTGTCTTGACTTGCTGGTGGTTTTGTGGCTGGTTGTTTTTTAGGAACATACGCTTTTAATTCATGGTTATTATGGCTATCTTGAACATATTTGTTGCCATCATACTCGCCCAAAAAAACATCTGCATTAAATCCAAGGTGTGATAACCCCTTTGTCAAAGCATCGGTAACAGCCATTTTAGGCGCATCCTCGGCTATTTTTTTCTTTTGTGCATTGTACAACGTGCGACACCCTGTAAAACATCCATAAACATTTTCTTTGGCACCTGTCCAAATAGAAACATCAGCAAAAACAACAGTATCCCCATGGCTTAAATTAATCACTCTGGTTTCGCTAGTCCATCCCCATCCATGGCCAACAACCCCAAACGCTTCAGTTGCACATCTAACCTGATATTGTGGGTCAATGGCCGTAAATTTACGACCAAAGGTTACCTCTTTTAAATATTTTTTATCAGATTTGCAAACAGAATTCCAAAGTTTTAAATTATCTGACATTATTTAGACTCCATTACTTTTAACAACTCAACACGCTTATAAATATCATTTTTAAGTTTATTTGACATCATGGTTTGGCACAACTCATTGTTTTCAATGTCAAGCAACTGACATAAATCATCGATAAAACATTCATAATCATCAATTATGCTAGAAAGATCTGAGCAACAGCTTTCAGGCTCCCCTGTAACATCGCTATCATAATTTGCAACTTCTATCATTAATCTACTCCTATTTAAAAAAAATCAAACTATATATTATATTATATGCTATCAACAACAACCTGTCAAGTGTAAAAAGTATCAATCATCTTATCAATATACGCCCTAGCCTTTTTTAGGTCTTCAAGTCCGTTTTTATACTTGTATCGAGTCACATATTTAACTACATTCCCCGACAAATAGCACATATTGTTTGCCACAATATAATCCCATGGCTGAATACCCCCTTGTTTATAGTGACTTGGATTTTGTGGTGTATCGCTCATGATTTCGACCCTAAAATAACAGACGTTGCGTTTTTAAAAAAGTTATCAAAATAGGCCTTATCTACCTTATCGGCACTTTTGCTTTCTTTTAAAAGATTCTGACCAACTGGGGCTGGCGATTTTTCTAATTTTATCTTTCCTTGTAAAAAATCGATATACAGTTCTCTTGCTTCATTATCTACCCACTGCCACTTATCAACACTAGCATTTTCGACCTTTAAATCACCAATACACCGCTTAATTGTGTACACGTCATTATCCATACCACGTTTGTTTGTTGCCTGAGATTTAAACCGATTCAAAAATTCAATAATTCGATTATGATGATGCTCAGTAACCAATTGCCGTTGGATTGCGTAAATATCAGCTAATTTGGGCGCATATTTAGATGTTTCAATATGCCTGTTTAAAATGCGCTCTAAAACACGCAATTCAATATTTCTTTTGCAAATATCATCTGTTAAGTAATTAATTTTTCGTTCCTGGTCTTCATCGATCTTTACCAGACGATCAAAACATTCAAACACCATTCGTTGCACAGCTGCCCTATCAATCATAACTGCCCCCTACTAATACCATTTGGTTATTATATGGCGTGACATTAATAATGTTTGAGTTTTGACGTGCGTTCATTTCTGCAATGCGTTCATCAATCGATAACCCAGACGATTGTTTAACATCCCCAATATCATTTTCAAGCCAATCCTTCCACTCATTCATCCACGTTGACCCATGCTTGATATATTCACTCTGTATATTTTTGTTTTTGATATACTGGTTATAACGATCAATAGCTTGCATCAACAGTCTATAATCTGATTCTTTTTTTATTTTGCTTTTAAACCGTTTAGCAGCAAGCGTCTTGCCCATTTTCCGTGGGTATTTTCCCCAAAATTCATTAAACCATGTTTTTTGATTCGAGGTTTCCTCTGGCTCCTCTGGCTTGGCAACCGACTCACCAAACTTACCACAGGCATTGCATTTGCACCCCTTGCATTTACCAGTCACTATTCCTTCTGGAACAACTGCACGGTATCGGCAATGCTTAGCCCCATTTTTATAATAATACTGTTTAATTAAAAGCCCATCGGTAGTTAATTCCTTCAGTGCATCTAAAACAGAACGTCTGCTACCTGTCCATTCAACTATATAATTAGCTGAGCCATTAAACCAAGTGTTTTTGCTGTTTTTAGTAAATCCGTATATCAACGCATAAACATCTCGCTTAACGCCCGACAATCCCATTTTTCGCATGAATGAGTATATTCTGATGTAGTTATCGCCATCCATTATGCCAAAACCTCGCTTTTAGGGCTTAAATGACACTGTGATATTCTGTAGCCGGACTGCCCAAAGTTATCTACCTCAGACTCAATAACATTCTTTAAAAGCAAATCGTTTACAATGACATTAACTGAACTCTCATTAAGCCCTGGGAACCATTTAGATATGTATTCAACCCCTCCAGTATACAAATGCACACGGTCTTGTGATGCTTCATGTATAATTCCGGCTATAATCATCTCAGCAGATGTTAAGTAATCACCTGCAAACTTTTGTAATAAAAAATCTGGTATAGAAACCGAATCAAAACCGTAATTCATAAAACCTCCTTTTTCAATAAACCTTTTAAAATGTGACAAATAACGTCTACTGTCCAACCATTACCCAGCATTTTATATCGTTGCGTATTTGATACGCTTTCGGTTTGATGATCCGGCACGTTTTGTAACCGTTCGCATTCTAATGGAGTCAACCTTCTCAATAAACCACCTACATAAACTTGCTTTGGTTGCTTATAATCTGTTGCTGTGAGTGTTGACATCTTATTATTGATACCGTAAACCCTATCCTTTTGTCCTATCCGCCCATCTAGGGCTGTAGTCCCAATAACTAATCTTGCTCCATTATCTTTATAGGTTAATTTAAAGCGATTTTGTAATGTTTCTGATAAAGGGGCTGTGGCTTTTTCATCTAAAATATCTTTAAACAAAATTCCTTTATCTTCTGGATGGCTAGCTGGCAAATTAGTCCAGTAATACCTTAGTCGGTTTTGAGCACTAACTAAAGCACTGTTAATTAAGATAGGCTCAACCCCCACTAAATCCGTAATCACATCAAGATATTCTTTTTTCATTCGCACATTTTCAAGTAAAAAGTATTTTGGCTTAACCTCTTTTAACAACCTGATAAACTCAAAAAATAAAGCAGACCGTGGGTCATCAAATGCTAATTGTTTACCTGCAAAACTGAACCCTTGACAAGGCGACCCCGCCAGAAGTAAATCAATGTTTGGTAAATCTTCACCCTTTACGTTTTTAATATCGCCCAGCTGTATAGTGTTCGGATAGTTTTTCTGTGTAACCTTGATAGCGTACTTGTCAATTTCGCTTGCATAATAATTTTCTACATCAATTCCTAATCGGTTTAACGCAATTTGTCCGCAACTCATACCGTCAAACAAACTTAATACATTCACTATAAAACCTCCTGTTTTTTAACAATCAAACAAGTCAGATTATGCAACATACAACCCAGCTTGTCAACAACCAATTTTATTGGCTTCCTGACATCAAGAAACCAATTTTCTTTTTTTATATTTTTTTCTTTTAAATATATATATAAATTTATTATCTTAGTATTATATATTATCTTAGTATTATATATATATTATATATCTATTATATATGTGTGCAATTTCTGCACCCCCCCCCGTGCAGTTTATACACAGATTAAGTTATTCGGAAATTCCGAACAACTGAATAAAGTGTTGACATATAACAAAAGACCATGTTATTATAATAGAGTCTAGTAGTTATACTCCCGATTAAATACTAGATACAATCAAACTAGCCAATGGCGGTTGGGACTTTATTGTCTTTATCGTATTATCATTTTTTATTGAAATGCTTAATATAATCAAGAATAAATAAACTCAAAATCAATATGTGCACCCCAATCGCCAAAGGTGACTATACAAAAAAACTACTTCTTTTTATACTCGATTGACTTTGTATAGTTTCGATTAATCCA
>Ga0181577_10001805_pt1 | contig 16979 bp, 13 predicted proteins | sample 101ome_21_FD_132468 | JGI IMG/M metagenome (GOLD analysis project Ga0181577, IMG submission 132468) | Coastal salt marsh microbial communities from the Groves Creek Marsh, Skidaway Island, Georgia - 101413BT metaG (megahit assembly) | ecosystem: Environmental > Aquatic > Marine > Intertidal...
GTATCCTGACTGTGGGCAATGGGAATGATACCGGAGCGACTGACTAAACCCAGCGTGGGCTTCATGCCGACAATGCCGTTGCTGGTAGAGGGGCATACGACTGAACCGTCCGTCTCCGTGCCCACGGCGACGGCGCATAGCTGAGCGGCTACTGCAGCACCTGAACCCGAACTCGACCCGCAGGGCGAGCGATCTAGCACATGCGGATTGCGCGTCTGTCCCCCGCGACTGCTCCAACCGCTGGTAGAGCGCGTGGAGCGAAAATTGGCCCATTCACTCAGGTTGGTCTTTCCCAGCAGCACGCCACCGGCCGCGCGCATGCGCTCTACCACGTGTGCATCACGGGCGGCTATACGACCCTCCAAGGCCAGCGAACCAGCCGTCGTCTGCATTGAATCAGCCGTGTCGATATTGTCTTTGATAAGCACGGGCACCCCGTGCAGCGGCCCGCGCACCGCACCGGCAGCGCGCTCATCGTCCAGACGCTGGGCGATCTCAATTGCATCCGGGTTCATCTCGATGATCGAATTAATCGCAGGACCGCTGCGATCCACTTCGGAAATGCGCTCTATATAGGCCTCCGTCAGCGCGCGCGCGCTGAGCTGCCCAGTGCGCATCTGCTGCTGTATCTGCTCTATACTCCACTCTGTCATATCGCTATTCTCCACGGCCGTTGCCCGCGACCGGCCTAGCAAAGGATAGGCCGCGGACAGCGCTGCGCTCGCAGCCGCACACTGTATGAACCGGCGCCGTTTCAGGGTCTCTCTCCCCTTTTGAGCCGCTCTCCTATCTCGTCTAGCACCCCGTTGATGTCGGATAGGGCGTCTACGACAAAGTGAGCACCCGCTCCCAGCATGCGCCCGCGCGCCCACTCTTTGCGGCGCTCCAACTCACTGCTGTCTGCGCGACGAATTTCATCGGGGCTCATACCCAGTTCGTTGCTCGACATCACAACGCCGACGCTCCACATGCCAGCGTTGAGTCCCTCGGCAATATCCGAGGGCGTATCGCCAATCTTCACGCAAGCCTCCAGCGGATATATGCCCAGATGCTCCGCGTTGCGCAGGGCCATCCACGGAGCCGGTCGCCCGGCTGGCACCTCGCTAGCGCAGACGACGTGATCCGGCTCATACCCCTGCCGCTTTGCCAAAGGCACCAATACGTCCATCATTTGCCGGTTATAACCCGTCGTAGTGCCAATAGCCAGTCCACGCCGGCGAAAGCTCGCCTGAGCTAATGGCACTTCGGGGATGAGCTGAGCGTGATCGGCAAGCACCTCCAACTGCAGGGGCACAAAGCGCTCAAACATGGCCTCGACGTCGGCTTCGCTACAGGGTCTACCATGCTCTTCGACCCAGACGGCAGCAACTCGCTCCATGTGTGAGATAGCGCGAATATGATCGCGCTTGTGCAGGCCCATGGGCTCGCGCGCCTCGCGCATGCTAATCTCAATGCCCATCTCGGCAAACACGCGAACAAATACGCCGGCCGGCGCAAAACATCCAAAATCAATCGTCGTACCGGCCCAGTCCAATACAACCATCTTCAGCGGACCGCGATAGACGCGGCGAAACAAAAAATCCATTCCTCCATTGCCTTTCTGAATACCCGATGTGAACAACAAAATAGGGAACGCGGGATACAAAAAAAAATCTTTCTCATATCGGTATAAACTGCGCGCTGAGGAACCCGGTAAGAAATCCTTGAATAAAGCTAGCGTCAGCAAAACGCCACGGACTACATTGCTCCTTGTCCCCGACGAGGACTTGGGCTTATACTTGCGCAAAACCCTATTCTGCCATGTACGATTTTCTGCACTACATACATCTAAAAGACCTGATCGACATCTGCGTAGTCGGTCTCTTGATTTGGGGAGCCATCGCTTGGGCGCGCCGCGTGCACGCCATCTTAGCGCTTGTCGGGCTTCTCTTTATATGGCTGTTCTACTTGGCGGCTATGCAATTAGAGCTCCAACTGACCGCCTGGTTTTTTCAAGGGTTCTTCGCCGCGTTAGTCATTTTCTTAGTTGTCGTCTTTCAAGACGATTTGCGCCGTCTTTTCGAACGCATAGCCGTACTGGGTTTACGCAGGCAGAATGCACCGCTCGATGCACGGCGCACAGCCGTCCTCGTCCGCGCTCTACAAGAATTGGCCGAGCGGCGTTGGGGAGCACTCGTCGTCCTGCCAGGACGCGATCCCATTGAGCGTCATTTGCAGGGAGGCGTTGCGCTAGAAGCCGAACCCAGCGAAGCGCTTTTAATCAGTCTGTTTGACAGCCACTCACCGGGCCATGACGGAGCCGTCATATGGCAGGATGATCGCGTAACGCGCTTTGCCGTTCACTTACCCCTGTCAGAGAACCGGCAAGAATTGGGGGCTGGCGGCACGCGACACGCTGCTGCATTGGGATTGGCCGAACGATGTGATGCTATTTGCTTGGTCGTTTCCGAAGAACGCGGAACGATTTCCGTCGCGTCAGCTGGCCAGCTACACACGCTGGATAGGCCAAATAGTCTGCGCGAAGCCATTGAGGCCCACGGCCCCAGCACTCGTTCTCGAGTAACGCTCCAGCCACGCACTGTACTGCGCGGCGTCTTGGAAGCATTCGGCAGTTTTTGTATGGCGCTCTTCGCCTGGCTAGTGCTAGTGCCTGGAGCAGCAGAAGAACGCGCGGAGCTCAAGGTGCCCATCGTCGTGGAGAACCTGCCCGTCGAGTTCGATATCGCTTCGATCAGTCCCGACAGCGTCGAGATAGAAGTGATGGGGGCACGACGCGAGTTGCTGATGGCCACCGACGACCGCTTCACCCTTGTTATAAACGCCGACTTAGCCCGCTTGGGACGCCGCACGTTCTCCGTAACAAGAGAACATATCCAGCATGAAACCTCACTTAAAATACTCTCTTTGAAACAGCAAAAAGTTCGGCTCTCTTTAGAAACGCGCGATTAGTACACTCTGGCACTTGCCCCACGACGTCTGGGCATCCTATTATCTTAGCCAACGGTGCTGGTATGCGTTGACCAGCGACAACGGCGCCGCGTGGGACCTGCCGCCGCTAACTCAACTATACAAAAGGCGAACAACTGCTTTGCTAACAGAAAAAGACATCACGCATTTTAAAGAACAGGGCTTTGTCGTATTGCCCGATTTGATTGATCCCGAACACGTCGAAGCGTGGAACGAGCAGTTTTGGAACCACGTTGCTGCCGTGCCTGACAACCCCACGAGCTGGCCCGACAACTACGTCATAGAGGGCTTCAGCACGGACCCGCTCTTTGGCCACTTACCGCAAATGAATCAGGTGGTCGAACAGCTCGGTGGAAACCAGTTTGCCGGTGGAGGTGGATCGATGCTCGTGCATTGGCCGCGCAGCGAAGGACACTGGGATATGCCGGCAAACGGCCATATCGACGGCTACGGTCCCGGTGGTTGGAGCGGTGGTTTTATGCTCGGCGCAACGGCTTACCTGGAGGATGTCGAAGAAGAGGGCGGTGCCTTTATATACTGGCCGCAAAGTCACCTTACTACGCATCAATACTTTTTAGAACACCCCAGTCATATCGACGGAAGTTTTACCGAACGCGAAGATTGGAAAGAACGCAACTGGGGAGTATTCTCCGACCTCTCGCCCCAAGGTCCCGAACAGTTTACGGCACAGGCAGGAGACGTCATATTTTGGCACTGCTTCTTATGTCACACCGGCTCAACCAATATTCGACGCCGACCGCGCTTGGGTCTCTTTTCCCGCTGGCATCATACCGACCGAGAACAGATGCGTTACGACGTGTCTGAAGATCTGTGGAAATACTGGGCAATATAGCGACCGCAACCCCTCAGCGTTAACTCGACTCGGAAAGCATCTAACCATGTATCGGCAGCTAGTTTTTGTCCTACTACTCGTCGCGACAAGCCTGCTCACTGCCTGCGAGAAATCGCCCAAGCAGGCGCGACGCGAGTTGGTAAAAAAGGGCTACAGCTACGCGCGCGACAGCTTTGCCGAAGCACTGCGCAAAGCCGATCGCGAAGCCGTCGATTTATTCTTGCTGGCCGGTATGGACCCCAACGTCATTAGTGGCGGCTACTCCGCACTTGAACACGCCGCATATAGCAGGCCCCTGGTCCAATTGCTCCTACAGGCCGGAGCCGATCCCAATACCAGCGGCGGAGTAACAACTCCACTCGTCGAAGCTGCAGGGCGGGGCGACAGTGCAACCGTTGCCCTCCTCTTGACCAGCGGAGCCGATCCCAACCTAGGCGACGCTACAGACGGCACGCCCCTGATGGCCGCAAGCAAGAGGGGCGAACTCGGCGTGGTGAACGCCTTACTACAGGCCGGTGCACGCGTTAACCAGCGATCTGTACTCGGCAGCAGCGCTCTGGCCTTGGCGCGAACAGACGGACACGAGGAAATCATCGTCGCGCTAGAAAAAGCCGGCGCACGGGATCAGGGCGGTCCCAACCTAGCGGCCCTCATGGATCCATCTCAGTTGAACAGGAGTGCGCCGTCTGAATACCGAGTGCACTTTACCACGAGCGCAGGCACTTTCACTGTTGAAATTGTGCGCGCGTGGGCCCCCAACGCGGCCGACCGCTTCTACAATCTGGTCGAGCATGGCTACTTTGACGGCCAACGCTTCTTCCGCGTAATACCCAAGCGCCTCGTTCAGTTTGGCCTACACGGCATGCCAGAAATTGCCGCACGCTGGTATGACGCTACGCTGACAGATGATCCGGTTCAACTCGATAACAAGCGGGGCACCGTCGCCTTTGCCAGCGCGGGTACGCCTCACAGCCGAACCACGCAAATTTTTGTTAACCTGAGCGATAACAAAGACTTTGATCGCATGGGCTTTGTGCCGTTTGGACGCATCACACAAGGCATTGGAACCGTCGATCAAATCCACGGTGGATATGGTGAAGTGCCCGAACAGAATCGCATAGTGGGCGAGGGGAACGACTACCTGACGCGGAATTTCCCAGCATTGGACAGCATAGACGAAGCGCGTATCTACAATGATTAATTCATTGCACTGTTCTTGTTAATCCCCTAAGTTCTGTAGCTGTCTATGTGAGATTTTTTACGACACAAAAAACTAACTATCCGGGAGTCCTCAGATGCCAGATTCCATGTTTTCGCGAGAAGTTGCCTTGCGTTTGGAAAAGGAAAATAATGCTTTTTCCACGTGCAGGTCGCTGTCTGTGCGCGCACGCGACATCAACACCAGTCGCAAGGCACGTGACGTCCAAATGGAAAGCGTTCCATCCGAGCCCAATGCCTCGGCCAGCGCCATGATCGACCTAACTGATGCACGCATCAGTTTTGTAGACCAGGACAGTGAATAATACGCGAAGTGATTAAAAAAATAGCGGGCGATCATCTGGTGTAATGATCGCCCGCTATTTTTGTGCGCCAACAGGAAGTATCCTGCTATGAGTCTTCTTCGAGAATATCTTCCGGGTGCTCAGCAACGTAGACTTCGATAAGCTGAATCGTATTTGAATCAATATCGGTGAAGCGCCAACCCGTCGTAAAATGCGGCTTCTCTCCCATACCCCAGCACAGTTCCGCCTGCACGCGCGGCAGCGGCGGCAGCATCCCCTTAAGGCGCAGTCTCATCCAGACGCGTCCATCTTCCGAGAGCAGTTCGCGCACGCGATCCGCATCACTTCCCTCTAGACGAATCCCCTGTGTGCTAAGATCTTTAGCGAGTAATCCGACGTAGTGCAACGGATTGCTCCCAGGTACTTCCACATCAATCATCCAGTTTACACTCACGCGCGGCGTGCTGCGGCGGCGCAGAGAAAACCAGTCTTTCCATTCAATAGGCATGCTTAGAGTATAACCTGTTACCCATCTGTTGTGAAGGCATATTTGCTCGGCTGACCGTGTTCGCTTATCGTTTCTCGCAAAGGAGCCCGATATGACAGACCGACTTTCATGCCCGCGGAAACGCTGGGGCAAGACTGAACTCTCCATTCCCGTAGTTCCCTTTGGCACACAGGGATTTGGCGACAACTTTGGTCCCGTGAGCAACGAGGAGGCGTTGGCCCTCATACGCCGCGCCGTCGACTTGGGCGTCAACCACTTCGACTGTGCGCGCTGCTACGGCAATTCGCTGGGCAAATTGGGCTTGGCGCTGAAAGAAGGCGTCATTAAACGTAGCGAAGTCATTATAAGCGGGCGCGTCTGTCATCACAGCGCAGCCAAATGGGGAGGATATGGAGAGGGCACGCCCGATTATTCAGCCGAACGAACTCTGATCGACGTGCGCGACCAACTCCACATCCTCGGTATAGAAAAATTCGACGTGCTCTTTTTACACGATCCACCCGAGGTAGAGCCCGCTCTGGCGTCCGGCGGCTCGTTGGAAGGCTTGGAACAGGCACGTGATCTCAACCTGGTCAATTTTATTGGCTTTGGCATGCAACCCCATCTATCTCACCTAGCGGCGATTGAATCCGAACGCATTGACGTTCTACTGTGCTTCAGCGACTACAACCTATTACGACAATCAGCAGCCGAAGATATATTGCCAGCTGCAGCCGCACGCGACCTGGGCGTGCTCAACGGGTGGTCGATTATGCGAGGTTGGCTCACAGGGGTTCCAGTAGAGCGTTTTGTGCCGCGAGACAAATGGGCAGAAGATCACCAACGCTCCGAAGCAATGCGCCTATGGTGCGAAGAGCACAACGTTGCACTCCTCGACCTAGCCCTGCAGTTTTGCCTGCGCGAGGAACGAATCCACGGCCATCCTATCGGCAGCCTTAATATCGCTCAGCTAGAGCGCAACGTGCAGGCCGCCTGTGCATCCATTTCCGACGACGTGTTGACCCACTTTCAATCCGCAGCTATCTGATCACAATATCCACTAGCAAAGAGAGAAACGACGTGAATATCCTTATGCTCCGCCACTCAGCAGGCTTTGAACACAGTTACTTACCCGATGCCGAGGTGGCCTTCAAGCAGATTGGTGCTGGACAAGACTGGAGAGTGCAGACGACGCACCACTTAAATCACATAACGCCAGAACGCCTTAAAGACCTCGATCTCCTGGTCTTTGCAACAACGGGCAATCTCGACTTTGACGACACACAAAAAGCGGCCATTCTCGATTTTATTCGCAGTGGAAAGGGGTTCCTCGGCGTGCATAACGCCACTGACACGGGGTATGATTGGCCCGAATATGGAGAGATGCTTGGCGGGTATTTTGATGGGCATCCTTGGCATCAAGAAGTCGGCGTTCTCGTCGAAGACAAGCATCATCCAGCTACGCGCATGTTGGGGGACCAGTTCCGCGTCACGGATGAAATCTACACCTTTAAAGCCTGGGATCGCAGCAAAACACACGTATTAATGCGCATTGATAACAACAGCGTCGACTTAGCCAAAGGCAACCGCGAAGATCACGACTATGCACTGGGCTGGTGTCATAGCTATGGAAAGGGACGTGTGATGTATACAGCGCTGGGGCATCCCGATGCGCTGTGGCACGAAGCGTGGTTCCGCGAACACATTCTCGGCTGCATGCGCTGGGCGCTGCATCTAGAAGACTAACCCGCATTTCGATAAAATCTTCGATCTGTTCTTAGGCTCTGAGACACACATTCTTCTCTATCTATACGCATGTTAACGCATCTTACCGTGGCTGCTATACTAGGCTGCACATTCGCCTGCTGTGTCATTGTATACTGGCTGTACGTGCAGCAAAAGCGCGAGCTTAAATCCCGTTCTGATAGTCTGGCCCTACAGGTCGATATCATAGAGTATTTTTCTCAGAGCACCTACCAGAACTACTCGCAGGAAGATATTCTTTGGGATATTGCAGAGAACTGTATCGGCCGATTAGGATTCGAGGATTGCGTTATTTACTTGCTCAATCAAGAACGCCAAGTTTGGGAGCAGAAAGCAGCTTATGGTCCCAAGAATATAAACTACAGAGAGATCCACCAACCCATTTTTATTCCGCTCAATAGAGGCATCGTAGGATCCGTAGGCGCTAGCGGTCGCAGCGAAATAATAGTCGACACTCGACTGGACAACCGATACATATTGGACGATGGCATGCGGCTTTCAGAGATGGCTGTCCCCATCAAAGCCGATGGACGCGTTATTGGCGTTATCGACAGTGAACATCCGGATGTAAACTTTTACCAGCCGCATCATCTGCGCATCGTCGAAAACATCGCAGCCGTCTGCGCTCACAAAATTGCCCGCTCTCTGAGCGAACGAGAAAAAGCCAACACCGCAAACTTTTTTCTCAGAAACCCAAATCCCGTTTTCCGCGTCTCCGATCAGCACGTCGTCACCTTAGCCAACGAGGCCTGCGCAACGCATCTGCCCGGTCTCGTAGTACAGCATCAGTCCATTGAGATGGAAGATCTGATCAATTCTATGGATGGGGTGTTTGCTAGCCAACAATCAGATACGATCCGCATAGCATTTAACGAGCGCATATTTCAACTCAACGTCGTTTTGGCACTGAGCGGAGATAGCGTCAACGTGTACGGAACCGACGTAACGGACCTTGAACAAGCACGCGCACTGGCGCAAAAAGCAGAGCGTGCGAAAGCCAATTTCCTCTCTGTTATGAGCCACGAGATTCGCACACCACTAAACGCAATCCTCGGCCTAAACACCCTATTAAGCGACTCGGCAAGCAGCGACCTCGAACGCCCACGTCTGCTGGCAGAAATGGGAGCCGCAGGAAAACATTTACTCTCACTGATAAATAATATTCTCGACTTTGAGCGTATCAGTGCAGGCCGACTGGCACTCAGTCAAACGCCCTTTGATGCGATCGATATGTTCAACGAACTGATCAGCATATTTAACCAGCAGGCCAAAGAAAACGGCAATACGCTGCACCTATCCCTGCCCGAAGACATGCCTCGCTGGCTCTCTGGGGACCGCAATAGCATCATGCAGATGCTTACTAACCTGATCGGTAACGCACTTAAATTTACGCGCAATGGACGCGTAGAGGTTAACATTAGCAGAGATGAATCACCAGACCGCTGGAAAATTGCAGTATGCGATAGCGGTGATGGCATCAAACGGGATGATATCGAGCGGATTTTTGTACCCTTTGAACAACTCGATGAGAGAGAAAAGAATACAAAGCGCCGCGGGTCGGGCTTGGGTTTAGCTATCACGAAACAGCTAGCCGAACTGCATGGAGGGTCCCTCAGCGTAGAGAGCACGTGGGGTGAAGGTTCCTGTTTTACGCTGCTTCTACCGCTGCCGCCGACAACATCGGCCATAGGAAAGACGGCCGGTCAGCCCAAAACGGAACCTGTAAAAGACGTGCCGCAGTCGTGCGTGCTAGTCGTCGACGATAACGCAATCAACGTTCTTGTTGCACAGCGCACTATTGAGCAATGGAACTATTCTGTAATAACGGCAGCCGATGGCAAACAGGCCATAGAGGCCTGGCGCCAACACAGCCCAGACGTCATACTGATGGACTTACATATGCCGGTTATGAACGGCATGGAAGCGGCGGAGCAGATCGGACAATACGAAGCCGCGCAGCAGCTAAAACACACGCCCATTATCGCTCTGACAGCCGATGCAGAAACAGAAACCCGCGAACAGGCCATACGGGCTGGCATGGTCGACGTGCTTACGAAACCTTTTGATCGCGAGATATTACAGCAGACTTTGATAAGGCACTGCTACCCTGCCGATGGACAGCAGAGCTAAGGGATGACTCACAGACTATCTGGCGTCCAGCGAAGAGCCAGTCCAATAGAGCGCTCGACGTCGGATTCGATAATGGGCGTGATGGGAACGCGAAACTCTGCGTGACGGTCGTAGAGCAAGTCCCGAGCCTCAAGGCTTATTTCTAAGCTTTTAGAAACGGACTTCGAAAAGCGTACATCAAGCCCCCAGTACGAATCGGCCTGCACCCTGTACCGGCCTTCTCTAAAATCGCCAATTTCCCCGACGTAGCGCAGCTGTAAATCGCAGAGAAGATCCCAAAGACATCTATTTGAAGAGCGCAGCACGGCCTGATGCGTAGGAGAGTTGTGTTCCCACGAGGAGCCCTCATCGTAAGATCCCTCCACGCGCACGTCAATGTCCGTATACACATATGCAGTTTGCAACTGCCATTCGGACATCAGCTCTGTATCGAGTGTAATTTCAAAACCTTTTGACGTCGCATCCATGTTGTTGGCAAACGATACCGGAAAAACCACGCGGCCCAGCTGTTGATCAAACTCAGGCGTAACCAATTCGTTGGTGTGAAGCCCTTCGTACTCGGTCCGATATGCGGCCATATCGAGCCTCCACCGCGCCCCCAATTGGGTTCGATACCCCAACTCAACTGACCTGGCCACCTCGTTTTCAAACTTCGAGCTGCCTCGTAGGACCGTTACAATGGTGTCGCTGCGCGCTTCGGTCTCAAACACCGATACGGTGCCCAGCGCGCGCAGGTCCTGATCCCCGCGAGCCGGTGCTCGATTCGCTCTTGAAGCAGCAACCCAAAAGGTGTTAGATGTATTGGGGGTCCAAGCCAAACGAACGCTGGGGGCAAGCGAAATACCCGAGAAGGAAGAGTGTTCAACCTTGGCTCCGGCAGTCAGTTTGAGTCGGTCTGGCAACAGAGCGAACTCATCTTGAGCAAAAATGTTGAACACACTGTACCATCGCGAAGGGGGATCAAAGTACACAAAATCACGCACTGCATACTCATCCCAATGCTGACGATAGCCGGCTCCCCACACAAACTGATGACCTTCGCCGATCTGCCATTGGTGCAGCAAGTCGATATCCCACGTATGCAGTTCACCCTTGGTCAGTTCACCCGAATCTCTAAACGAATTGTCGTAATAAGCTTTGATCTTCCACGTAGAACGCTCTGATGCAGTGCGCGTCCATCCGATGACGGCATAAGAACCCGACGTATGAGAATTGGCACTGCGCTCGTTTAAAAACGGCGCTTCAAGCACGGGTATGCGGTAGTTTTCAAACGACTCGTTCCTATACGTGCTCAGATCGACTGATAGCTCGTCTCCGTTGGCAAGCGTGCGATCGGCGCGCAGCCCGATGCGTCCCGTAGTCCAATTGTCAGCTGCGCTCTTACCGTTCCGCACGGCGTGGTCATACGATGCGTAATGCAGCCGCAGGGCACTGTTCCAATCCCCAATCTTCAAACCGTACGTGGTGCTCACACGCGCCCGCGTCTCCGTGCCCATTGACTGCGTTATGACAACGCCCTTTGTATCCGTCGCCCGCCGTGTGATAATATTTATGACGCCATTGACCGCATTAGCTCCCCACAGAGCTCCACCCGGTCCACGCACGATCTCAATGCGCTCGATATCCTGTAACGCAATCTCATTGTCCGACCATATGACGCCATTAAAGAGCGGAGAATAGACCGTTCGACCATCGATCATAACCAGCAGTTTGTCGGCAAACACATCATTGAATCCGCGCACGGATACAGCCCATTTACTGGCATCAATGCGCGCGACTTCTACTCCCGGAACGCCGCGCAGTACATCCGGTATCGTAGTAGCGCCGCTGCGCTGAATTTGCTCCCTCGTCAGGACGTACACTGCTGCCGGCGCGACAAAGAGCGGCTCTTCCTTCTTAGAAGCGGAAAAAACCTCCACTTCCATCAGATCCTCTAGGGACATCAGGTCCAAGTCGAAGTCTTCGGCCCAACCTACGCTAATGGCTGTACTGAGGCAGCAAACAATAGCCCACAGCAGTCCATTACGGAGTCGACGCTTTAGTAAGTTCGTCATTTATGTATTCCAGTATTTTCGATTACACATACGTGGAACGCAGATGTTGTATGCGCAGTGCAGAAGCCAGCTCTTGACTCGAAACACTCTGCCCCTTGCCATGATAAGATAGGACACGTTCTTCATCGGGCAACAGCGTAAAGCCGTTGTCTTCGAACTCACCGCGCAGACCCTGCGCTTCCAGTGTGAGATAAAAGACTGGCGCGTCCGTGCTAACTACGACGACGAGTCGACCGTCTTCCTCCTCAACGACGCGACACTGCACTTCGGCCTTGGGTAAATCACACGACTTCCAGGGAACAAATACATGCTCGTTGCGCACCACTTCTTCCCCCACGGTCACGTCGAGCACGGCAAATACTTCCGCACGCACGGGCGCCAGTGTATCTACGCTCAGCTTGCGCAACTGAAGGGCACTACCCGCTTCGATCGATGCAGATAAATCACCCCTGTGCACTAACTCCCCCTCAAAAGAAAATATACGCAACGAACCCTTAATATCGACTGCCCGCAACTGGTCGTTGGTAACCCACACCTCTAGCTCATCTTGCTCCGTTTGGAATGCCGAAACAATGGTCGGTGCATAGAAGCGTTTGGCCATGTAGTGCAACAGCTTCCATTTGCCGCCGTATTCCAACGACGACCAAGAGCATACGGGCCAGAGGTCGTTGAGCTGCCAGTAGAGCGTGCCCATGCAAATGGGCCGCAGATGGCGCCAATGCTCAACGGCCGTCTTGATCGCTAAGCCCTGCTGTACCTGGCTCAGATAAACAAAATTGTCGAAGCCATCGGGCATCCGAAAATAGCGCGTGAACATCTCGGTTATTTTGGAGTTGCCACCGGGGTTGCGCTGATGGTGCTCCATAATCGGCGCCGTAACATTAAATTGATCTTCCGGCGCATACGTTTCTATCGTCTGCATGGAAGGAAAGGACTGGTAGCCAAATTCCGAGCAAAAGCGCGGCGCAACGTCGTAATATGCGTCAAAGGACTTTCCGGAGTGCCACACCTGCCAGTAGTGCATATCACCGCGTGAATCGTCATGCCAGTTATCGGAGTAATCGCCGCGCCCGCCGCAGGGCGAGGACGGCCAGAAGGAACGCGTTGGATCGCATTCGTCCACTACGCGCCCCAGAACGCCCTCGGTGAGGCGGTCGTAGTCGACCAGATAACGATCGCGGTTATCGCGCGAGGCGGGAAACCAATTTAACGCACCTAGGTCTTCGTTGTTGCCGCACCACAGCGCTATACAGGCGTGGTCGCGCAGGCGTTTAACCTGGTAGCGAGCCTCTTCTTCGACGCTGGCGAGAAACTCTGCCGTCGCCGGATAGGTGGAACAAGAGAACATGAAGTCCTGCCAAACCAACAGGCCTTTCTCGTCGCATAGATCGTAGAAATCCTCCGACTCGTACTGACCGCCGCCCCACACGCGAATCATGTTCATATGCGCCGCCGCGGCGCTGCTCAAGAGATCGTCGAGCACGGCGCGCGTCTGCCGGGCGGGCAGAGCATCACAGGGAATCCAATTGGCTCCTTTGGCAAAAATGGCTACACCATTAACGTGAAATGCAAAGCTGAGACCGCGGTCGTCTTCCTCTGTGACTAAAGCCAGTTCTCGCAGTCCAATTCGCTTTTTTACCCGGTCACCCGCAGTCGCAACCTCGAGTTCGTAGAGGGGTTGCTCGCCGTAGCCAGCGGGCCACCAGCGCTTGGGATCTGCAATCTCAATCGATTCCTTCAGCGCGTTCAGGCCTTCGACCAGCGCAACCGACCTACGCACGCTCTGACCGTCTACGGACAGAACGAGCTCACTAGGACCGGCCTGCGCTGCGAGAACCTCTACATGGACGTCTAATCGACACGCCTGCTCGGTAAAATGCTGCTCCGTATAGACGTGCTCTATGCGTCCAGGTGATGCGGTAGCCAGGTACACGTCTCCGTATAGCCCTGCCGCCATCAGACAGCACCCCCAATCCCAGCCAGCGTGGCACTGCGCCTTGCGCACCAAGTTGCGATGCGGTGACTGGACGGGATAGTCGCTGCCAGGTATTTCGTACGGCATCTGACCAACGCGTTCCATAGCTACCCGCTCGGCCGAGCGAATGCGCACTTCTATCGCATTGGAACCGGTCTGGAGGTGGTCTTTAACGTCAAAACGACAGCGCGTAAACATATTGTCGCTCTGCCCGACGATCTGACCGTTGACGCGCACTTCTGCAACCGTATCGATGCTGTCAAAGTGCAGGTAGACAGAAGGGGCCTGTAAAAAATCGGTATCCACCGAAACGGAGTGCGTGAAAAGCCAGTCTTCCCCGTGCAAATACTGTAAATCGAGCTCGTTGGTACCCCAATAGGGATCTTCTATATGACCAACATCTAGCAGCGCGCTGTGCACGTCGCCGGGAACGGTCAGGGCGAATTGCTTCCCCGCGCCTTCCGCCTGCCAGCTACCCCGTAAGTGTATCCTGTTGTTCATTTCACGTACGCCTGTCATGTATGCCCAACTCCTAAACGGCCTATAACGAGAGAAATGGAGTATGTAAAACCGTCCCCATTTGACACTATCCTCGCCGTAAACTACGGTAAAGATTCTGGCTATACCAACGCCGCGGTGCGACCCATCAAGCGATAATACCCTCCGCTACAAGCGATTCAATCTCTTTGTCACTATACCCGTTCGCACGCAGCACTCGCGCGCTGTCGTCTCCTAGCAGAGGTGCCGGACGCGCCTGCACAGCCGGCGTCTCACTCAGACGCAGTGGAGTGCCCACGTGCCGGGTTGCGCCCACCTGTGCGTGGTCTACCGCCACCAGCATCTTATTGACCACAAGCTGTGGATCGGCCAATGCCTCGGCCGTTGAACGCACCGGCGCTACGAGGATATCCTTTTCCTCGAGCAGGGGTATCCACTCCTCGCTCCGCTTTGCCTCAAAAACGGGATCTAAGATCGCGCGCAGATCGTCGCGGTGGTTTTTCGCCGTTTCTAAATCTGCAAACCGCGCGTCAGCGGCTAGCCCCGACACGCCGAGCACGTCTTCCAGATCGGCCATCAGCGCATCAAACGGACGGAAGAGCGCCGTAACCATAAGAAAACCGTCTGCCGTTCGAAATACGGCGCCGTCCAGCGGATTGCCGCGCGGATGTGTAGCTCCACCCGAGCCATCGTCTTCCCCGTTGTCGCCGACGTTAAGCAATGTAGAAGTGTTCCACGCCTGCATGCTCATCATTCCATCCAAGAGCGATGTCTCCACATATTGACCTTTCCCCGTTCGCTCGCGCGCAAAGAGCGCTAGGAGAATGGCCTGTGCCAGGAGCATACCACCCGTAAAATCGGCGACCGTAAAGGGCAGACGCTGGGGGCCGCGCGCGCCCAAGAAACGCGCAGACGCTCCGCTCAGCGCCTGCGCCATCGATTCGTGTCCGCCCTTATTTCTGTCCACGTAGGGCCCGCTAGATCCATATCCGGAACCCACGGCATAAATCAGACGCGGGTAACGCTCACTGAGCGTTTCGTAGTCCAAGCCCAACTTTTCCATCACGCTGCCGGAGCGGAAGTTGTGCACCAGAATATCGGCCCTTTCCAACAGCCTATGCACAACTGCTAAACCTGCGCTCTTTTTGAGGTCGACGACCAGGCTCTCTTTGCTCAGATTGAGACTGGCAAAAGGCATGCTCTGCCCGTTATGCCAAGGTCCAAAGGCTCGAGCTAAATCACCCTGTCCAGGGCGCTCGACTTTAATGACTTCGGCTCCGTGATCGGCCAGCACTTGTGTGGCAGCAGGCCCAAAAATCACCTGAGTGAAGTCCACTACGCGAATACCTTCTAATGCACTCATAAAAACACACGCTCTCTTCCCGATAGATTATATGCTTGTTGCGCTTTTTTATCTGATCGCCGTTTCGCTCACCGGCTTGCTCAGTCCCCCCGAGCGCAATACCTTTGCACCCCTCTGTATTGACGTCCACACGACGGAGCACACGCGTATGAATCCACCCGCCCCCAAATCGGCCGTACTGAGCGAGCAAGATGCAACCTTCTTTGAGCAAAATGGCTATCTGCTCATCAAAGATGCCCTCTCACCCGATCTCTTAGCCGAGCTTAACGAGGCCGCAGATGCTCTATACGCGCGCGCTGAGCAACAGACCGGGCTCGAGCCCCATGGCAAACTTAACCTGCGCAACTGTGTCGTCCATCACGACGCCTTTTTGCAGCTGCTCGACCATCCTACGACGGCGCCGCTGGCTTGGCAGATCCTCGGCTGGAACATACAGATGGTCACTACGCATCTCATCGTGCTTCCTTCGCAGGCCGAACCCAGCCAAGAGAAGAAAGCCCAGCTCGGCTGGCATCGCGACGGCGGCACTTCTTCCAATGAGATGAGTGAACCCCATCCGCGCATCTTGCTTAAGATCGCCTATGCACTGAGCGACCAAACGCTACCTTCATCGGGCGCCACGTGGATCGTTCCCGGCTCCAATCGCATGATTGGAAAGCCGCCCGTCGACGCGGAAACTGGACTGCTGCGCGGAGCCAAGCCCTTAAACGTTCCGGCGGGCTCGGCCTTTATCTTTGAGCAACGAACCTTTCACTCCATCGGTCATAATTGGTCTGGTTTTCCACGCAAAACGCTCTTTGTGGGCTACGCCTATCGCTGGGTCAAACCGATGGACTACGTGCAAATGCCCGACCAGCTGATCGCGCGCGCCAATCCCGTCCAGCGACAGCTGCTGGGCGATGTAAGCGATGCGCTAAGCTACTACATACCGCGCGATGAGGACGTTCCGCTCAAGGCGATGATGCAGGCCCGCTAAGTGCGCACTGCTGCTCAGTGCATGCATCGTTTTGACCGAGCAAATTCCCGCTCAACGCCCCGCATAAAATCCAATCACACCATCCACTAGGACATTGCACGTGACCCAACCTAACATACTCATCATACAGGCCGATCAACACCGAGCAGACTGCATTGGCGCCTACGGAAACGCAGATGTACAAACGCCGCATATCGACTCACTCGCTCACGATGGCGTGCGCTACGCTAACTCCTTTTGCGCCTATCCCGTATGCACTCCGTCGCGCTATTCTTTCTTATCGGGCCTCTACGTGCGCCAGCATTTAGGCGGCAGCAACCACTGCACGCTACCCTCAGGGCTGGCCACTTTTCCGCGCTTACTGCGCGATGCCGGCTATCGCACTAAAGCCGTGGGCAAAATGCACCTCA
>Ga0181577_10001812_pt1 | contig 16948 bp, 11 predicted proteins | sample 101ome_21_FD_132468 | JGI IMG/M metagenome (GOLD analysis project Ga0181577, IMG submission 132468) | Coastal salt marsh microbial communities from the Groves Creek Marsh, Skidaway Island, Georgia - 101413BT metaG (megahit assembly) | ecosystem: Environmental > Aquatic > Marine > Intertidal...
GCATTGGGCACATCAATGCCTACCTCGACCATGCTGGTGGCTAGCAGGATATCCAGCCTACCTGAGTGGAAGGCCGCCATCGCTTCCAAACACTCTGATTCACTTAACTTTCCATGCATGACCCCAATTCGGTAGCCCTTGAAACGAGACTCGATGCGAGAACGAGCTGATAGAAGGGATTTGCCTTCATCATTGCTTGAGGCCGATTCGATGCGCGGGTAAATCATGAATGCTTGGCGTCCATCTTGCAGTGCTTTTTCAATGAAGGCTTCAATCTTATCTCGGTGCTTTTCTTCTCGGAGGTAAGTTTTCAATCGCCCTCGCCCACTTGGTGCATGGCGCATGATGGAAATATCCAAATCTGCAAAGAGTGCTAAGCCCAGTGTGCGAGGTATGGGCGTTGCGGTCATGACCAGCAAGTGTGCCTGTTGATGGCCTTCGGTGAGTTTCCGGCGCTGGGCTACGCCAAATTTGTGCTGTTCATCAATAATGACTAATCCGCACCCTCTATTTGGAGACGGCTGATGCAGTAAAGCGTGGGTGCCCACCGTGATGCCAGGAATGCCTTCATCTTCATGCTCCCCAGTGTGGGTTCCAGATAGGTGCAAGCGGACAGGAATGCCCATGCTATGGAGATACCGGGTGATGGTTTGATGATGCTGTCTAGCTAATAAGGTGGTTGGGACCATGAAAAGCACCGATTGGCCCCAGCCCATGACACGCAATGCTGCGACCAAAGCCACCAGCGTCTTGCCTGTGCCGACATCTCCCTGAAGTAGTCGCCTCATGGGATGAGCCTTGTTGAGATCTGACTCGATTGCCTTGACCGTGGAGACTTGGTCCTGAGTTAAGGCAAAAGGCAGGTGTTCGAGAAAGGGTTTGACCCAGTCTTGGCCGATTTGTTTGGGCAAACATCGAATCTGAGATTCAAAAGCCAGTCGCCGCTGAGATACTTCCTGCTGCACGGCAAGGGCCTCGTTGAAGGCGAGTCTTTTGCGGGCTGCAAGGTTGTCCTCCATTGTTCCCGGGAAATGGAGATGCTCCAAGGCCTCCTTCTGAGATACAAACCCGTGAGACGCAGCCATGGGGTAGGGATCGGTGATGCCCTGGGCATGCTTCCTGAGGGTTTGATGAATCAGCGAACGGATCCAACGAGGTCGAATACCTTTCTGACATCGATAGACTGGCACCAAACGATCCACGTGAATGGGGTCATCTGATTGTTCCGGCTCGAACCACTCGGTTTCAGGGTGATCCATGCGCAAGGGATTGCCTGGTTTGAGTTGTCCATAGAGGTAGAGGCTTTTACCTGGCTGGTAATGTTGTTTAAGAAAGGGCATATTCCACCAGCGACAGAGGACGCCGCCCGTATCATCTTCCACGCGGCATTCAAATTGAGACATCCTGCCGCGAAAGAATCGTGTCTGGGCTGAGGTGATGACTCCCTTCAGGGTCACCCATTGATCCGGTTCCACAGCAGCCATGGATGGAAAGTGACGCCGGTCTTCATGGCGGCTTGGGGCCAGCTCAAGTAGGTCCTGAACGGTGAAGATGCCCATCTCGCCAAGCTGGTCTGCACGAGCCGGACCGATCCCACGGAGCGATCCGATCGGTCGCTGAAGGTCGGAACCGCCTTGGCCCTCTGGGGTTAATTCAGAGATGGTCACTCCATTGCGAGACATGCGCTCATTGCGGGGAGGATTAACCCAGATGCCGCCTCAATAGCTCAATGCTCCTGCGAACCCCTTCCTTTGCAGGATCCTTACCTTCGAATTCGAGCGAAACATAACCCCGATACGCATGCTGCTTAAGCATCCGCCCGATCCGTTGGTAGTCGAGGTCCAGGGTATACCATTCTCCACCTCCGAAGTAGGTCTTAGCCTGGACATAAACGGTGCGTGGTGCGATTTGCTCCAGCTTGGGATAGGGTTCCTCCAAGAAGTTGCCCGTATCCATCAGAGCTCCCAGCCACGGAGATTGAATCGCATCAAGGATACGAAGCAATCCATCAGGGGTCCGGGTCAAACCCCAATGATTTTCTAAAGCCAAGATGACTCCACTTCGCTCCGCTGCAGCCAGGCATTGTTCGATGCAGTCAATGCACCAATCAAACCCGTCCTGTTCTCGAAAGCCGGGCAGTATGGGCTCAAGCCCTCTCGCTGCCATGAGGTCATCAAATGATTGAATGGTATTCCACCGACCCGAGTTCAAACGGATGCATGGGATGCCCATTTCATGAGCCAGGTCAATACAGCGTAGGGTGTGCTCAACCTGCTGGCGGCGGTAGGCAGGGTCTGGATCAACAAAGTCTTGATGGATAGAGAGGGCGATCAAATCCATGCCGTTCAAGAATGCATGCCGCTTGAGCTTCTGGAGGTAGGGTATTTCCTCGGAGTCCATCTGGCGATGCAGGATATCAATACCCTCCACCCCGAGGGCAGCCGACTCGTCGATGACCTGTTCAATGGAAATCTTTGGGTCTCGGAAGTGCCAGTAAGAGTAGGATGCAATACCGAGCTTGATGCGGCCATTTGCCGATTGTCGGGGAGCTGTGCTTGTTGCGGAGGTCGTTTGACATGCAGAGCCAAGTGCCGTGAGGCCTCCTAGCCCCATGCCGTATTGGAGGAATTGTCTTTTATTCATGTCCAGAAATTTATCGAAAGCTCATGAGGTGTTTTTCCCCACGGAGAATCAATCGCTCGCCGTGAAAGACTGGTGAGGCAATGACTCTCTCACCCAAGTGACTTTCGGAAAATAATGAAACCTCTGGTGCCAAATTGACGACAAAGACAGCACCATCTTCTCTAGCGGCGATGAGCTTGTCTTTGCCTGCCGAAGGCGAGGCGTAATAACTCGAGCGATGCTCCGGTAGTTCGAAAGTCCAGATAGATTCCCCCGTGGTCGGGTCGATGCCTGCCAGGGTTCCGCGATCGCTTAGCAGGATGGCAAGGCTGCCATGGGTGGTTGGCGATGGTACAAAACTGCTGTGGATCTGATTTTCCCAGAGATGTTGTGTTGCCGTGACATCCCCCATGCCGCGCAGGCTTATCCCGTGCAGTCTGGGTTGGCGCTTGTCGGCTCTACCGAAGGCGACAATAACCTTGTTCTGGATCTGCATGGGGGAAGCCACTGCTGGCCAATAGGGCTTTTCATCGGGATTGAACCCTCCGCATTCCCAGATCACCTCACCGTTGGCAGGATCATGACAAGTCAAATGCTGACCGCCCCAGACTAGGATGACCTCTTGTCCATCTAGGCTGGTCAAAATGGGGGAACTGTAACCGTGGTCCCCCTCCACTGGGGTATTGTAGTCTCTGGGGACCTTCCATTGAAGTTCTCCGGTCAGTGGATGGAAAGAGGCCAACCAGGAAGATCCCTCGTGCATGCGGGTGATGACGACGCCGTTAGATGTGCTCAGTGGAGAGGTGCCTGTGTCCCAGTATAGGGAAACCTCGCCGTATTCCTGGACCAGATTGCGTTTCCAGAGGGTTTTGCCCTGAGCATCGAGGCCTACCCAGTCGCCACTTTTAAAGTAGGCAAAAAAATGTTTCCCGTCGCTGGTGACTGAAGGATTACTTCCCGAACCATTGCGATGGCGTCCAGGGGTTTCGGTGCCGCACTGAGCGGTCCACTTGAGATCTCCATCAATACTGAAAGCGGCCACGGTGTTGGTGCCTTCCTTGGCGTAGGTGATGAGGATGAGATCCTCGACCACCAGGGGGGTGGAAGTGCCTGGGCCAGGGAGGGGCTCCTTCCATAGCAGGTGCTCATCGTCCAGGAAACCGCTAAAGTCTCCATCCGGGAAATGACCATTTTGATGAGGCCCACGCCAGTGGTGATTGGCGGCCATAGTGGGGTTTAAATGATTCAAACCGGCCAAGCATAGCAACCATACCAGACTCCATGAAATGCGAAGGCGAAGGCTTGATGAGGTGGTCATTTCAGTCAATATGGTGAAGCCGATGCCATGTGTCAACCGACTGAAAGAAGACCTTTACTGTAACCTTCTGGCTTCAATCTGTGTCGAAACTTATTGGCTTCGTTCCCATGAAATTATTTCACCAGGATTATTTTATGTCCCATCCATTCTCAAACTCGTTCAATGCGTTGTCCCATCTATCCCTTGCCTTGGTGCTGACACTCATGCTTTCTGGTTCTCAGGTCCACGGTCAGCAACATTGGTGGCAATGGCGTGGCCCCCAAGCCAATGGGGTGGCCAGTGAAGGCAACCCTCCCATTTCCTGGAGTGAGCAGGAAAATGTGCGATGGAAGGTAGCTATCCCAGGTAAGGGGCATGCAAGCCCGGTGATCTGGGGAGATCGACTCTTTTTACTGACTGCGGTGGCTGAATCAGCACCCCAGGTGGATGGACTCAGGGAAACCACCCCTCCAGCACCGCAGGCCGAAGGCCGAGATAGACAGCGAGGCAGTCGGCGGGGCGGGGGCGGAGGTCGGGGTGGCTTTGGGGGAAGCCAGCCAGAGGCGGTGAAGCATTCTTTTCAGACAATTTGCCTCGACAAAAACACTGGGGAACAAATCTGGTCGCGAGAAGGCATGGCGGTTATCCCGCATGAAGGACATCATCCCACCAACAGTTACAGCTCAGGGTCTGCCATCACCGATGGCAAACATGTGATCTCCTACTTTGGCTCAAGGGGGCTTTTTGTCTACGACATGATGGGAAACCTGGTCTGGCAAAAAGATCTCGGCGACATGCCCACCCGAAACGGTTTTGGCGAAGGGGCCTCACCCGCTCTGGTAGATGATATACTGGTCGTGCTTTGGGACACGGAGTCCGATTCCTACATTGTGGCTTACGACAAATTGACAGGCGAGGAACGCTGGCGCCAGATCCGCGACGAGCGGACCGGTTGGACGACTCCTGTGATCCTTGATCATCAAGGTCGTCGGCAAGTGGTCGTCAATGCGACCAACAAGGTGCGATCCTATGATCTTGAAACCGGTGAGTTATTATGGGAGTGCGGTGGGCAGACAGCCAATGCCATTCCCACGGTGGTAGCCGACGAACAACATGTCTATGCCCTCTCTGGTTATCGTGGTAGCACTGCCATGGCCATCAGGCTGGGACAACGAGGAGATTTAACCGATTCTGACGCGATTGCCTGGTCCCTAAATCGAGGCACTCCTTATGTGCCATCACCACTGCTCATGAGTGGTAGACTCTGGTTTACCCAGGGAAATGATGCCGTGCTTTCCTGTGTGGAGGCTTCAACCGGCAAAGTGCATTACTCCCAGGAGCGACTCGAGGGACCTTCGGGTTTTTACGCTTCCCCTGTTGGGGTGGCTGGCAGGGTTTACTTAACTGGTCGTGATGGCACGACCGTGGTGATCGAAGATTCTGAATCCCTCAAAGTGCTTGCCACCAACAAACTCGATGACCCTATGGATGCTTCGCCTGCGTTATCTGGCGATGCCATCTACCTCCGTGGTCATCAGTACCTTTATTGTATTGGGAAATAAATCCTTTGGTCTGCTCTCACTCTGCCCCCTCGGCCCGTTTTGAAACGGGTCGAGGGGGGTGTTTTCTCTTGCCAACGTTCTGGGTGGCCCTGAGGTCTTTTTTCTTTTGCCGTGCAAGCCTCTCGAGCAATATGACCTCACTCAACCATGCAGTCCCTTCAGCTCGGTATTTTGGATCTTATGCTCATTGTCGGCTACCTGCTGGTAGTGGGGCTGCTTGGGTTGTATTACAGCCGAGGGGTTCGGACGGGTGAGGATTTTTTTCGTGCTGGCCGCTCCCTTCCTTGGTGGGCAGCAGGGTTGTCTCTGGTGGTTTCTGATATTGGGGCCAAGGACATGATTGGGCTGGCTGGCGATGGCTATCGCTATGGGGTTGTCATGATGAATTTCGATTTTCTTGGATGTATCTTTCCCGTCCTAATCGCTGCCTTTCTTTTCATGCCCTACCTCTGGCTAGCCAATGTCTACACGGTGCCTGAATATTTGGGCCTGCGCTACGACCTCCGGGTCCGGACCTGTTTTTCGGCGCTTTGGATCCTCTTCATGGTTGTGACGCTGGCCACCATTTTTGTGAGTGCTGCAGCCATGTTTGAAGGCATTCTGGGATGGAGTTTCTGGTTCTCCGTCGGTATCACTGCACTGACGGTGGGGCTCTACACCACCATGGGGGGGCTCAAGGCCGTTGTCGTCACCGATGCGTTCTCTTGTGTGGTCCTTGTGATAGGTGCCGCCATCATCTGTTGGAGTGGTTTGAGTGAGATTGGCGGATTTAGGGCCCTTGGTGAAGCCATCGAGTCCAAAAGTTGGACCGAACATCATCTTCAGCTGCTACCACCGGCAGATCACCCAGAATATCCCTGGCCAGCCGTATTGCTAGGGCTGGGATTCGTGCTCGGGCCTGCTTACTGGATTGGCAATCAAGCTATCGTCCAACGCACTTTAGGGACCCGATCACCTGCCGAGGCCAGGGCTTCTTATATTCTATGCGCTGCAATCAAGCTATTTTTCCCGCTTCTGCTGGTGCTACCGGGCTTGATGGGAATTGTCTTGCTGGAATCCGAACTTGGGATTCCAGGCAAGGATTGGGATGGTAATCAAGTGCTTCCACTCCTTCTAACCCGGCTCCTGCCTACCGGGATCCTGGGGATTGTCATCGGAGCTTTTCTAGCCGGTGTGCTTTCCAACCTCGATTCCTATGTCAATGCCGCCAGCACCATGCTGGTGCATGATTTTTATCGGCCTTTGATTCGGCCATCGGCCAGTGATCCAGAGTGTTTGAGTTTGGGGCGCTGGCTGGTACCCATTCTCCTGCTTCTTGGGGTGTCCATGAGTTATCCCATCAAACAAGGGTTTGGCTCAGTATTTGAAGCCTTTCAGACTTTTCTCTCATTCATTCAGGGTCCTTTACTGGCTTTGCTGCTTTCAGGAATGCTGACTAACAGGGCCAATGCATCCGGTGCCATGACTGGTATTGCCTTGGGCGTCACCTCCGCCGCGCTGATGACGTTTTCAGAGGCTCTATTTGGAGTCAGCGGCGGGATTTCATTTCTTTGGGTGGCTTGGTGGTCTTTTGTCGCATCTTTGACCGGGGTTCTGATGGGTAGTCTCCTCTCTCCCCCGCGTGATCCTCAATCTCTGCAAGGGCTAGTTTTTGAGTGGAAGCAATCCTCTGGCAGCCAACATGGATGATATGAGCTATTTGATGGCAACTTGGCACGGTGGTTCGATGGTGGTCTCCGCAGTCTTTCTAGCGGTGGCCATCCTACTGTGGTGGTTGCCAAACACGGATAAAATTTCCTCCGTTTCGGATGCCACTCGTTGTGGAGGTTGGAGTCGATGGTTTGCTGTGCTGATTGCCTTGATTCAGGCACTTATTTACCTTTTGTGGGGGTAAATGAGAGTCACCCTGCGCATGGCCCAATCAGACAATTGCATTGAGACTTGTGCTCTTTTTATCGTAGCTTTGACTTCATCAGGCCAATCCGGTCTGAGACAACCAGCCCGCGCGACGGGGTTTTAAGGTCTTGCATGCTCAAAGGATCAAAGATTCTCATCACCGGCGGTACAGGTTCCTTTGGGAGTCGTGTTGCCCAACATCTTATGGACAAGGATCCGGCTGAAATCCGTATTTTCAGCCGTGATGAAAAAAAACAGTGGGAAATGCAGCGTCGATTCCCACAGTTTCATTACCTGCTTGGGGATGTGAGAGACGCGGCTCGCTTATCTCTGGCCATGGAAGGGGTGGATTACGTTTTCCACGCCGCCGCCCTCAAACAAGTCGGCTCCTGCGAAAATCAGCCATTTGAGGCGGTTCAGACGAACATTCTAGGTTCGCAACAGGCCTGCATGGCGGCTCGACAGGCAGGTGTCCGGGCCTTTGTGGCTCTCAGTACCGACAAGGCAGTCAAACCAGTCAATGCGATGGGGACAAGCAAGGCGATGATGGAAAAAATCGTCTGCAGTCAGAATCAATGCCCTGGCAATACCATTTTCTCCTGTGTGCGTTATGGTAACGTGATGGGCAGTCGTGGTTCGGTGATCCCGTTATTTCTCGATCAAATAAAGCAAGGGCAACCCCTGACAATTACGGTTCCGGAGATGACACGCTTTTTGCTAACTCTGGATCAATCGGTGGATCTGGTCTTCCATGCCATGACCCAGGCCAAGGGTGGTGAGATTTTTGTGCGCAAGGCACCAGCATGCACCATCGCAGACTTGGCTGATGCCATTCGCAAACGTGCCGATCTTCCGGAATATCCTATCGAGCAAATCGGTATACGCCGTGGCGAAAAACTGCATGAAATCCTCGTTAATGAGTACGAAATGCAGCGTGCTGTGGAGGAGCCAGACTACTTCACTATTCACCCAGATTACCGCACACCTCCCACGCCATGCACCCGTGCCTTGGGGGAAGAATTTTCCAGCTCCAACACCCTGCAGCTTGCACCAGGCCGCAAATTGGACCAATTGCTCGATGCCATGGGTTCTCCGGAGAGTTTTCACTAGCCATGGGCCCCAATCCATCGTTTCGCTTGATCGGTCGTTGCCGAGGTTGTCATGCCGGCATGGATCTCATGGTGCCGTGTTTTGAAATGGATCCGATGCCTCTGGCTGGTCAGTTCTGTTCGACTGCAGAGGAGGCAATTGAGGCGGAAACGCTGCCCTTGAGCTGGATGCTTTGCCAGAGCTGTGGTCTCGTGCAGGTGACCCAGGATGTGGACGAGGCCATCCTATTTCGCCGTTACAATTATGCCTCCTCGACCGTGTCTGGATTGGTGGACCACTTCAAGGCCTACGCAGGGTTGCTCACTCGAAACTATGATCAGCCGCATCTTCGCTTCCTAGAAATAGGCTGTAATGATGGGGTGTTATTGAGACGTCTGCCAGCTACTTGGCTGCGTCAGGGAGTGGACCCCAGTGATGTGGCTTGCCGTTCGCATCAGGCTTCTCAAGGCGGCTACGAGCTGGTCTCTGACCTGTTCGATGTGCAGCTGGTCGAATCCATGCGGTGGCAGGGCCAGTGGGATGTGATCAGCGGGTCGAACTGCCTTGCCCACATTTCTGATCTGCATCAGGTCTTTACCGCCGTCCGATTGGCCCTCAAGGAGGGGGGAGAATTCTGGGTTGAAGTCCATGATCTGGAAGCGCTGCTTTGCGGGTCGCAGTGGGATACTATTTACCACGAACACAAGGCAGAATGGAGTCTGGATTCCTTAACACACTGTCTAGGATTGCTGGGGTTTGAATGTGTTTTCCACGAATCGATCCCCATGCATGGAGGTGCCCTACGCTGTTGTTTTAGGAAAACATCCCAGCCGAGGCTATCTCGCACTGAGCCCGATTTGCAGACGCTGGAGGCCAAGTTGAAGTCGTTGGCTGAAGCTTACCGAGCGCGCTATGAACATCCTGTTGTCCGCGACTTGATGAAGCGCCGGGCTGCTGGTCAATCGCTTGTCGCCTATGGAGCTGCTGGGCGCGCCAATGTATTCCTCAATCAAACCCCAGAGCTTGCTTTTGACTGGATTATCGATGAATCGATGCTGCGACAAGGGAGGTATTTACCTCATATCGCGACCCCCATTGTTGCCAAGGATCGCCTAAACTTGGATCAGCCCGATCATTGCCTCATCACGGCTTGGAATTACGCTCGGGACATCCGCTTGAAGAACCCAGGCTACCTTGGTCAATGGTGGACTGCTTTTGGATGAACCCTAACTTGAACAAGCGCATTGGAGTGCTGGGAGCTGGTGGCATGCTTGGCCATGTGGTGGCCCGGCGGCTGCGCCAAAAAGGATGGGAGGTGGTTGAGGTTTTCGATCGTTGGACACCTGATCGATTTGATCAATGCATGGGAAATTTGAAAGACCTTGGGCTATACGGTGTCGTCAATGCCATAGGCGTCCATCTGAGTGAGGCCGAGGCAATTCCAAGGAATCGGCTGAAAACGATGCAGTGGATCAACGGCCTTTTTCCCCAATGGCTTGCCAAGGGACTTGACCCGGATGTGAGGGTCATTCATGCCAGCAGCGATGCGGTATTTGGAGCATCAGAGTGTGGATGCCTATGGGATCAGCCACACAGTGCTGACACAGCCTATGGCGCTTCCAAGGTCCAGGGTGAAACGGGGATGCGGGGTGAAAATCGTTGGGTCATACGTTGTTCTTTGCTTGGGCCTGATCGTGAATCATGCGAGACAACTCATTTGCTTAGCTGGGTGCTAGGCCAGCAAAGGGCTGCATGGGGTTACACAAACCATATGTGGAATGGCATCACCACCCTCGCATGGGCCGATCTGGCTCATGTTCTGTTATCTGAAGAACAAGCGGTATCCGGTGGTTTGGTTCAGCCAGGATTCCTGCCGCCAATCACTAAATACACGCTCTTAAAGACTATCGACAGGGTTTATGGCCTTGGCTTGCAGGTGCGACCCACTCGAGCCGCTTCAGCGGTGAATCGAAGCCTGATTCCCACCCAATTCTGCGACCCCATTGAAGAACAACTGCAACGTCTCAAGACCTGGTATGAGCCGAGTTGAAAAGGTCAGGAACCTCCCATCGTGAATTGGAGCGTATCTTGGTGGTCGTCATTTTGATGATTAGGCATGCTCGGGCTGGCTTTTCATTGTCCCACTTCCCACTTGGCTCAATCGCTCGATCTGAGAGTCCGTTGACACCCTCAGGGTCGGTTGGTAACTTCCTGCATTCGGAGCGATCCCATCCATGGACTATAAAGAGACATTGAATCTTCCGCAGACTGGCTTTCCCATGAAGGCAGATCTGGTCAACCGCGAACCCTTGCGTCTGAAATCCTGGACCGAAGGCAAGCTCTACGAACGCATTCAGGCCTCTCGCGAGAGTTCTGAGCTCTTTTTGCTGCATGACGGGCCCCCTTTTGCAAACGGGGACGTTCACATCGGCACTGCTGGCAATAAGATCCTTAAGGACTTCATCCTGAAGTTCCAGACCCTTCAGGGAAAGCGAGTGCCATACGTCCCGGGATGGGACTGCCACGGACTGCCTATTGAATTCAAAGTTGTGCAGCAAATGAGAAAGGATGGGGCCGATTTGTCCGATGCGGCTTCTATTCGACGTGCTTGTGAGGCCTATGCCCGCGAATACATTGACTTGCAGCGCGAGCAATTCAAGCGACTGGGTGTTCTGGGCGAGTGGGACAAACCTTACCTGACTCTGGATAAGGCTTATGAGGCCGCCGAACTCAAGCTTTTTGCCGATTTGATAGATCAGGGATTCGTCTATCGTGGCAAGAAGCCTGTCTATTGGAGCATTCCTTGCAGCACGGCGCTGGCAGAGGCTGAGGTGGAATATGGAGACCACATCAGCCCGAGTATTTACGTTAAATTCAAACTCAAAGGGGAACCCAACACCTTTGTCATCATTTGGACAACCACTCCCTGGACCTTACCAGCCAACCTGGCTGTCGCCTTCAACCCGAAACTTCAATACACCCAAATCCAGGTTGGGGATGAGTCCTACATCGTCTCGGTAGGTTTGCTGGATGGGCTTGTAGAAACCATGCAGTGGCAGGATCATCAAATTATCCGCAGCTTGGATGCCAGCCAACTGGCTACCATGGAATATGAGCATCCTTTCTGTGAGCGGACCGGCCGCCTCCATGAGGCGGATTTCGTTGAAGATACCGCAGGCACAGGTTTTGTGCATATCGCCCCTGGGCATGGTCTTGAAGATTATGGTCTAGGCATGCAAGTGGGCTTGGCAATTTATTCACCTGTCGATGATGAAGGACGTCTGGCCCATACCGATGACCTGGCACCCAGCCAACAAATGCCCGCTTGCTTGGTCGGTAAATCCATCCTGGAGAAGCAGGGCAAAAGTGAAGCCAACCTCGCCGTGATGGATCTGCTGCGTGAGAAGCAGGCGCTGCTTTTACATCAGGATTACACCCACAGTTACCCACACTGTTGGCGGAGCAAGACCCCTGTGATTTTCCGGGCAATGGACCAGTGGTTCATTCGCATTGATCATGAGGGGTTCCGGCAAAAAGCGCTCAAGGCTATCGAAAAAGTGCGTTGGGTTCCCGAATGGGGACAGAACCGCATTGAAGGTGCGGTGAAAGCCAGACCTGATTGGTGTATCTCAAGGCAGCGCACTTGGGGGGTTCCCATCCCTGCCTTTTACGATGGACAAGGCCAGGCCATACTGGACGCTCGCATCGTAAGGAATGTGGCTGATTTAATTTCAGAGGAGGGCTCCAATGTATGGTTTGCTCAATCAGCACAGGAGCTCTGGGAAAAAGTGCGCCCCACTGACTGGCAAGGTCCTGAGGCAGTCGCCAAGTCCACTGATACGTTAGATGTTTGGATTGATTCTGGCAGTTCATCCAGAAGTGTGATTCAGGCTCGCCCAGAACTTGCATCCAAGCATGACGCTCAGAATGCTCCTTCCAGGAACCCGTGGCAGGCAGATCTCTATCTTGAGGGCAGCGATCAACACCGTGGCTGGTTTCAATCGTCCCTGCTTCTCTCATTGGCGGCCAACGGCTCAGCGCCCTACCGCGAGGTGCTCACTCACGGTTTCATGGTTGATGCCGATAAGGAAAAGATATCCAAGAGCAAGCAAGGGCAGGGCGGCTATGAAAAACCTCAGACTTCCGAGGCCTATGTAGGTCGTTATGGGGCCGACATCGTGCGCCTCTGGGTGGCATCCCAGGATTTTAGGAATGATATCGTTGTCAGCGAGGAGCGCATCAAAAAGGTAGCTGAAACCTATCGTATGTTGCGTAACGCTCTGCGCTTTCAGTTGTCCAATCTCTATGACTTTGACCCCGCCAAGCATGCTGTGATGCATGAAAAGCTCAGTCCCCTGGACCGATGGATGCTCGACGCTTGGTCAAGGATGGAAAGCGAAGTGGTTCAGGCCTACGAGCGACATGAATTCCACTTGGTTTACCAGAAGATCAGTCAATTTACCGCGGTGGAAATGTCGGCCATTTACCATGATCTGGTGAAGGATCGACTTTATTCGGATCGTGCGGACTCCCCTGAGCGAAGGTCTACCCAGAGCGTTTTGCATGAAATTGTTGGCAGGTTCTGCAGGGCGCTTTCTCCCATACTCGTCTTTACCGCTGATGAGGCATGGGAGTGCATCCCGGGTGTGCCGCATGGTCAATCAGTCCACGAAGCAAGCTGGAGTGCGTCCTCTTTCCGTATGGATGCCGAGGAGGCATTGCAGTGGCAGGATTTCATGGGACTGAGGCAGGAAGTTCTGGCTGCATTGGAAGAAGCCAGACGGCAGAAAACGATTGGTAAGGCGTTGGAGGCAGCGGTGCGGATCACTGACACGCCTGACCATCTTAAAACCTACCGGACCTCTGAGTCAGTCCTTCGGGAAATCATGAATGTTTCCGATATAGAGTGGGTTGAGGGAAGCAGTCTTGAGATTCAGGTTGAGAAGGCCTCTGGACAAAAATGTGGGCGATGTTGGCACTGGAAAACCGATGTGGGCGAACATGCGATGCACACCACGCTGTGTGGTCGCTGTGTCGATGCTGTCGAAGCCGTTGGTCTTAGCCATTAACCCTCCACCCATCAACCGAAGTGAATCAGATCGACCTGAATGATAGAGTCGCCGTGGTGACGGGGGGCTCAAGGGGTATTGGTAAGGCAATTGTCGAGCGACTGCATCGCTCTGGGGCCCATTGCTACATTTGGGATTGTGACCTTCAGGCTGCCGAGGGCTGGATCAAGGAGCTTAAAGGGCCAGGGGCTATCAAGTTGGTTCAAGTGGATCTGGCCGATTCATCATCGATCGATCGTGCACGCGATTGGACCATTGAGCAGGCTGGCCATGTGGATATTGTGGTGAACAACGCCGGCATTGCTGGGGTGAGTAAGCCGTTGTGGGAATGCAGCATCCAAGAGTGGAAAGAGGTCATTGATTTGGACTTGATGGCTGTATTCCTGGTTTGTCGGGCGCTCGTCCCGGGCATGCTCGATCGTGAATTTGGTCGCATCATCAATATCGCAAGCATCGCCGGGAAGGAGGGTAACCCTAATGCTTCTCACTATAGCGCCGCGAAGGCTGGAGTGATTGGCTTAACAAAGTCCCTTGGCAAGGAATTGTCCGGATCAATGATTCGCGTCAATTGCGTCGCCCCTGCTGTCATTCAAACCGATATACTCAAGCAGGTCAGTCAAGAACACATCGACTACATGGTTTCCAAGATCCCCATGCAGCGCGTCGGCCAGCCAGAGGAGGTTGCTGCCTTGGTAGCTTGGCTGGCATCCGATGAGTGTTCCTTTTCAACCGGTGCGGTGTTCGACATATCAGGTGGTCGAGCCACTTACTAAAGGTCACAGGCGGTTTTCATGATCGAAGATTATTATCCCTGGGTCAGTCCAATTCATTGCTCCACATCGTGACCTTCAGTGGCAAAAAACGTTCCCGTGATACTGGGGCTACCAAACGCAGCACAGCAGAAGTCGTGGGTCGTGTCCTTCATTACATTCGACCCTACAAATGGATGGCAGCTGGAACCATTGGTTGCGCCATCCTCTCTCTCGCCTTTGCCTTTGTTTACCCTAAGCTGACGGCTTACATCATTGACGAAGTCATTTCCAAGCAGCAGCTTGATCAGCTTCCATGGGTCATGGGGAGCTTGATAGGGGCATTTGTTCTGCGCGAGGCCTTCAACTGCCTTCGTATCCTCATCAATAATTATTTTGAACAGCATGTGATTTATGACATGCGCATGGATGTTTATCGCCGGCTCCAGCACCTTCCAGTTCAATATTATGATCAGCGAGCATCAGGCGATCTCATGACTCGAGTGATTGAGGATGTCAATAATGTTGAGCGCGTCCTGATTGATGGGACCGAGCAAGGTACGGTTGCCATCCTAAGTGTGGTGGGCGTTCTGGTGTTTCTGTTCTCCATGAATCCTCTTTTAGCTTGGGTGGCATTGATTCCGGTCCCATTGCTCATTGGGGGGGCGCTGCTCTACACCTTGACCGCCCACCGTCGCTACCGGCGTCAACGAGAGGCCGCCAGTGCCATGAATGCCCTGCTGATGGATAATTTGCAGGGAATGCGCCAGATCAAAGCCTTCTGTCGGCAGGAACACGAAGACCAGCGTTTTGCTGATCGATCTGAACAACTTCGACAGGGCTCGCTTGGGATCATGAAGGCCTGGGCTCTCTATTCCCCAAGTATGGCCCTGGCGACTTCCCTTGGAACCGGTTTGGTGTTTTGGATTGGTGGAAGATTGGTGATCGAGGGAAGCATGAGCGTGGGGGATCTGGTGAGTTTTGTTTTGTTTCTTGGTTTGTTTTACGAGCCCATTGGCCGGCTACACGCACTCAACCAGATGATGCAAGGGGCTAGAGCGGCTGGAGAACGAGTTTTTGATATCTTGGATGCACCTGTGGAATGCCCCGGGCGTCGTGAAAAACTTTGCAGCCCAGTCAAAGGAGAAGTTGAATACAGGGGAGTTAGTTTTGCCTATGGTGAGGATCGTCCTGTGCTGGATCATATCACCTTCAGGGCGGCTCCAGGTGAGATGATCGCCCTGGTCGGGCCAACGGGAGCCGGTAAATCAACCATCGTGAACTTGCTGCCCGCCTTCTATGAGTTTAGCAAAGGATCCATCCTCATCGATGGACAGGATATCCGAGAGATTCAACTCGCATCCCTGCGCTCTCAGATCAGTGTGGTTTCCCAAGAACCTTTTCTTTTCAATGGAACGGTACTTGAAAATATCCAGTATGGACGGCTGGAGGCGGATTTTGCCGAGGTAGAGCAAGCCGCCATGGCGGCTAATTGCCACACTTTCATCAGTCAACTGCCCGATGGCTATCACGCTCATGTCGGCGAGCGTGGGGTGAAGTTGAGCGTGGGAGAAAAACAGCGCATTAGCATTGCCAGAGCCTTGCTTAAAAACGCCCCTATCCTGATTCTGGACGAGGCAACAGCCAGTGTCGACACCGTCACTGAGCGCCTGATTCAGGAAGCCCTTGATCGCTTGATGCAGGGGCGCACTTCATTTGTAATCGCTCACCGCCTGAGCACGATTCAGCAAGCTGATCAGATCCTGGTCCTCAAATCAGGTAAGGTGGTGGAGCAGGGGACTCACACACAATTGATTAGCAAGGCCGGTCTCTACGCTAATCTCATTCGCATTCAAAACGTAGCTATGTCAGAGTCAGGGCTTCAGTGGGATCAAGCAGGTTCCTGATGTCCGCTTGCTTAAAAAAGCTATTTATTGTGAGCATCCCATCCCAAAGCATCTCATTTTGCATTTCGACCTAGTAACCGATCCAGGCAGGGAAAGACTTCGTGCGCTCGATACCGTGGCGTTTGTAGCTGCGGTGCCATTTCAAGGTCCACAATTGCCCTGGAGAGGTGGTGCTACGAACCGAATGATCAAAGTAAGCCACGTTGACCCCACGCCCATGCCTGGCCATGGCAAAGTGCATGGTTTCCTTATCATAACCAGACCACTGACCGTTGTAGGCAGGGGCTTGATCCTTGGCTGCAATCCGATCATCAGGGCCGCCACCACGCCACATGGCATCCAGGAATAGGGGTATTTCTGAAACCGAATCGGTGACATTCATACTCGCCCAGTGATCCTTTTTGCGACGCCCCTGGATATCGGTCTTTGCATTGTAACACCAGTTGTTGCCGCCGTAGCTGCTGATGAGAAACTTTGAGCCGGCCTCGTAATCATTGGCAAAATTGGGGAAATTATAAGCTGTGTGGGCGCCTCCCCAATCTGCCAATTGGGCTTCAGGGGTACCGATTGGCTTCTTAATCTCGGTTTGTGAATTACCTGCGGCACGACGATTGATCGCATCCGGACACAGCAGGAGCATGGGCTTTTCGCGGTAGTGCTCGGCCAAGGCAACGACCCATTCGCCTCGAGCCCAGCCTACATCACCGTCACTGAACTTGCCTTCATTATCATCGGTGTACATTTGCCAGATGATTCC
>Ga0181577_10001823_pt1 | contig 16881 bp, 16 predicted proteins | sample 101ome_21_FD_132468 | JGI IMG/M metagenome (GOLD analysis project Ga0181577, IMG submission 132468) | Coastal salt marsh microbial communities from the Groves Creek Marsh, Skidaway Island, Georgia - 101413BT metaG (megahit assembly) | ecosystem: Environmental > Aquatic > Marine > Intertidal...
ATCATCTTTGTGCGCGACAGCGCTACACCAACAATGTCAATTGTTGTTGTCCTGTCAAACGCATCTGGTGTTGTTGATGTATCAGACGGCACGGCAGTATCTGTCGCTGACGCTGACTAATCCCTAGAGGGGCGGGCCAAGCCCGCCCCCCTTACACTTTTTGGAGTTAGTAAATGGCGCAGGGCGATACCAAACTATCTATATGTTCTGAGGCATTGATTATGTTGGGGGCCGCGCCCCTTTCGTCATTTGCGACAGGTACAGATGAAGCGCAGGTCGCTGACAGTCTGTATGACGATATCCGCGACACTATTTTAATGCAGTACCCATTTAGCTGGTCTGTTAAAAAAGTTAAGTTAGCGCGTTTGGTTAGCACACCCACTAATGAATGGAAATATAACTACGCATTGCCGGGTGACATACTTGGCAACCCAAAAGCGCTTTTTAATGTTGACGCGGTTGGCGCAGACCCCGTGCGTGATTTTGAAATTTACAACCTTGGTCTTTTTACAAATTACGAGGATGTTTGGATTGACTACCAGTTTAGGCCAACTGAGGCCGTATTCCCGCCGTATTTTGTGCGCCTGCTAAAAACAGCGTTGGCGGCTGAGTTTGCCGAACCAGTGACAGACCAGATTACTAAGGCCGACTATTATCATCAGAAAGCATACGGTGCGCCAGCGGAAAACATGCGGGGTGGCTTGATGCGCGTTGCCATCAACATTGACGGCGCAGATCGCCCGGCGCAGACTATTCAAGAGTTTCCCATCTCTGACATAAGGTTCTAGCATGAGCCGGATTATTCAGATCCAAAATGACTTTACTAGCGGCGAGTTAGACCCAAAGCTTCGCGCCCGGACTGACATTGATCAGTATCAGTCCGGCCTGACCACAGCGCGTAATGTCAGTATCCAGCCGCAAGGCGGGGCCAAACGCCGGGACGGCACCAAATTTATTGCTGAGTTAGACAGCGGCGCTGGCACGGCTGTGCGGATGGTGCCGTTTGAGTTTAGTGTCAGTGACAGTTACATGTTGGTGTTTACGCCTGCCAAGATGTATATATTTAAAGACGGCACACAAATTACGGCGATTAACGGCGGCGCTAATGATTATCTTGATGTGGCGGCGTTGACCAGTTCAATCATACCGCAAATGAATTGGGTACAGTCAGCCGACACAGTGATTGTTGTGCATGAAGATCTTGAGCCAATAAAGATTGTGCGCGGCGCGACTGATGCTGACTGGACGGCAAGCACGATTGATTTTGACCATATCCCAAAACATGCGTTTGAATTTGACGTGCATAGTCCACAATTTACGATTACGCCGTCAGCCGTAACTGGCAACATTACCATCACGGCCAGCGCTATAACGACAGACACTGGCACGGCGCAGGCTGGGTCTAGTAATACAATCACACTAAAATCGTCCAGTAGTTTTACGTTAGACGATGAGCCGAATGGCATGTTTATTGAAATTACCGCTGGCACCGGGTCAGGCCAAAAGCGCCACGTTGAGGATTACGTTGGTTCAACTAAAGTTCTTACAGTTTATCCGGCTTGGGACACAGCGCCAGACAACACATCACAGTACAAGGTAGAGGCATTTAGTGACGCGGCTGTTGGTGAATACGCTGTCGTTGACAACGGTTTTGGACGTGCGCGGTATGTTGAGTTTGTTAGCGCCACTGTCATGAAAGCATATGTTGAGATACCGTTTTTCGATACTAACGGCATCACCAAAGGCAACTGGAACAGTGAACACGGTTACGAAAATGTTTGGTCATCCACACGCGGCTGGCCTCGCAGTGTTACGTTTCATGAAGGGCGTTTGTATTTTGGTGGCAGTAAAGCGCGTCCATCAACCTTGTGGGGTAGCCGGGTGTCTGATTTTTTTAACTTTGATCCGGGCGAGGCGCTTGACGATGCCGGGGTTGAGGCCACGTTGGACACTGGAACCTTTAATGCCATTGTTGATATTTACTCAGGGCGTCACTTGCAGGTATTCACCACTGGCGCTGAGTTCTATGTCCCGCAAGCGCTGGATGAGCCGATCACGCCAAGCAACATGATCGTGAAGCAACAGACAGCGTTTGGCATGAAGCCCGGCATCAGGCTACAAAACGTGGACGGTTCAACGCTGTTCATTCAGCGTCAGGGCAAGTCACTGCAAGAGTTTATTTACAGCGACACGGTGCAAGCCTACACGTCAGCCAAAATATCTCTGCTGTCATCGCACTTGCTAAAGTCACCCGGCGAAATGGCGGTGCGTGTTTCGACTGGTACTGATGAGGGTGACCGCCTGATGATTGTAAATGACGATGACGGCAGTATCGCCTGCTATACATTGCTACGCAGTCAAAACGTGATTGCGCCGTCAGAGTGGACAACTGATGGCGAGTTTTTAAATATCGGCGTTGACGTTGATGATATTTATACTGTGGTTAAGCGCACGGTTCAGCCATATGCAACAGCCACTATCACAGTCACTGATGCGGCTAACATTGCGGCTAGCGAAACTATTGTGCTAACAGACAACGCCGGGACATCAACAACATTCACGGCGGTGACTGGCACCCCGACAACAGATCTTGAGTTTCAAGTTGGCGGCGCACTAACAAATGATCAAGTAGCCGACAACTTAGCCACTGCAATCAATTCTGTTGCGGCGTATAGCGCACCAAACCCAGCGGCTAATGTTGTTGCCATCACGCGCACAGTGTCTGGCGGTAGCAACTTGACAATTACATCTAGCGATGCCGTCAGGTTGACAGACGTTGATTTTACTATCGGTGCCACAGACAGATACTATGTTGAATTATTTGACGCTGATGTGTTGATTGATTGCGCCAAGACAGGCGGCGCGGCGGCGTCTGTTACTATGGCGCACCTTGAGGGTGAAACAGTCAAGATTATCCGCGATGGCATCATTGAGCCTGACCAGACGGTTGGCATTAGCCCGTTTACTATTACGTTTGCCACAGCCGCCACAACAAGCTATCAGGTTGGCTTGAATTTTACGCCGGAGATTAAGACCCTGCCAGTTGAGCCGCGCCTGTCAAGCGGATCACTGAAAGGCTTTAAGAAGCGCATCTTTGAGGTCAACGCTGAATTGTTTGAAACACAGTCGCTAACTATTGATGGTAAGCTTGTGCCGTTTAGACAATTTGGCACGGGTGTGCTTGGCGGTGCGGTGCCAGACTACACTGGTATCAAAACGCTACATTCTATGTTAGGTTATACATACGATGGTCAGATAACAATTGGTCAAGAGGTGCCGCTGAAAATGACACTGCTTGGCATTGATTATAAGGTGAGCGCGGGACAATGAGTGGTGCGGCATTAGGGCCAATAGGATTAGCGCTAGCGGGTGCTAGCGCTTACATGCAATACCGGGGCGGTCTGGCACAAGAGGCCGGGCTAAAGGCGCAGGCTGGTTACACCAGAATGCAAGCCCAACAAGAGGCTATCAAACAAAAGCAACAAGCCGTTGCTGTGTTAGATAACATGCTATCAACAGCGGCCACCATTAACGCATATGGCGGCATTGGTTTGGGCAATGTAGACAACTTGCAAAAAGCCGCAAGAGCCAAGGGCGTTAAAGAATTATACACCGTTAAGAACAACGAGATTATAGCGTTGCGTGGCGGCTACATGCAGGCTGATCAGTTTATGTTGCAAGCACGGGCGGCTAAAGAGGGCGGCATAGCGTCTGCTATTGGCACGTTTGGTTCTGGCTTGATGATGAAAGCGAGTATTGGGTAATGGCTAGATCTACACAATACAGACCGCTGGGCGTTGGTGTAGCATCTCTGCCCGGCGTCAACTTTGTGGCTACTGGCACAGCGCAGGCGCGGGTGGCGCAGAACATCGCGCAGTCACTTGACCAGATGTCACGTTTTGCTTTTCAGCAATACGAAACACAAGCAAAGATTGAGGGCGCTGAGTTTGGCGCGGCTAACGCGCCAAGCGCGGCAGACCTATTAAAAGCACAAGACGCATCTGCCAGAGAGGCATTGATCCCCGGTGGGACAGACACTGTCCGGGGCCGGGCAGAACGTCAGGCCGCATTAGACACTGTGCAAAACAATCTGGAAATAGCGGCGCGTGATGCAATCAACAATATATCCAATGATGGGTTTTTGAATTACACAAACATCATTGATTTTCAAAAACAGATTGACGGCGTCATCAATGGGTTTAGCGGCGCTATGTCTGACGTTGACCCATCGTCAGGCGCTAAATTAAGACTGAGCCTGTCATCACTGGGCAACTCTGCCTACACATCACACATTAAGATGATGGCAGAAAAAGCTGAGAAGCAAGCCGAATATATAGCCAAGCAGGGCATTGATCAGATTGTTGATAACATAGGCCAGCAAGTATCTAACGCGGCATCTAAAGGCCCGGAAGAAATGCTTGGCATTGTAATGAATGAAAAAACAAAGCTGGTCACCTTTGCTAACTCTATTGAAGATCCAACAGCATTGACCAGTGGGCTTGAAAATTTTGACAAGGCGGTTAGCGAAGCACAACTAAACATTGTGTCTGAGTATGTGTTGCGAAACCCACTAAAAAACAGCCAAGAGATTTTAGACACAATTACGACTGGCAAGATAAAGGTCACAGATAACGCAGTGGCAACAGTTATGATGTCGCTTGATGCGGATCAAAGGCTTCAAGCCTTTAGACGGGCAAACACTGCCGTCAATGACTTTTACGCAAAAGACGCCGCAATAGAGGCACGGGCTGAACGCCAGCGCAAAAATCAAATACGAGATCTAAAGGCCGACTTGACTGAGGCTTTGATTAACGGCACCGCTGAAGATGAAGATGTCAGGGCAAAGATAGTGCAACTACGGGATCTTGACCCAGATGAGGCGTCAAAATTTAATGAAGCATATTTTGTCAAGGGTGGCTTTGATGATCTTGATACCGTGCTTGCTCTTGATCAAAAGGGAATGGATGGTTTCCTAACTGTTGATGATATTTTAAAAGCCCGGTCAGAGAGAAAACTTACTCTGCAAACGGCTAGAAATTATTTGACTGTCGTAAAGACAAACAGAGACAGCCTAAGAAAGCAGGCCATTGACAGAATTAAGAATGCACTTGGTGTTGCTGACCTTGGCATGTTAACGCTAGACCCAACTGGTGAGCGCAGTGAAGCGGCAAAGTTTGTAATGCAGGGTATGGTAGAATTAGATGAGGCAATCAGAGACAACCCAAAATTAGATAGGATTGCGTGGGCTGATAATTTTATTGAAAAGGGCAATATTCAAAAGCGTTTAAAGGATGAATTAAGTGCCGCGTTAGGTGTCGTTAACAAAATTAAAAAAGACCAACTTGGGATGGCAAGCGCCAAAACTGATACAGAGGATGATCTTAATGCGCTTATAAATCAATCATCGTCTATTCTTGATAGTAGTCCAGACACCCACCAAAACAAACACAATGAGTTGCTTGACGCTATATCAAACGTCAAGAGAGTTAGAGCGGCGCTAGAACAATGACAGACATAGCACAAGAACAATTGAACACAATGATCGCCGCTGAGAGTGGCGGCGAACTTGAAACTGTGCGCGATGAAAACGGCAACTATCGCCTGCGCCGGATGTTTGATGAAACTGTCGCTATGGATCAAATGCAAGCGCTTGGCCCCGGTGGCTATCGTGATATCTACGCGCTGTCTGAGGCGGCTGATGCGCCTGTTACTGAAAAAGAGGTTGGCGGCACACAAGCTGGCGCATTGGCAGGTGTGCCGGGTGCATTGGTTACTGGGCCGCAAGATCTTGCCGCATTATTGTATGGTGGTCTGAAAGCATTGCTAGCCGAAGAGGGGCAAGGCGTTGAAGAGTTTGGAAAAGGGTTTAGCGCTATATCTGGCGCGATAGGATCTGAAAAAGCAGGCGAATTGTTTGGCGGCGTTGTAGACAAATTGCCAATTGACGATGAAACTAAAGAGGCAATGAAGCGCGGTTATCTGGCTGGCGAGTTTGCGTCTATGGGGCTTGTTGCGCCGAAGGTTGCCAAGGCCGGGGCTGGCGCTGTTGCCGATTATGCGGCAGGCGCACCAGCCCGGCTAGAGGACGCCAAGAGTGGCGTTACATTAGGTATGGGTGTAGATCCTACTCAGATAGTCGATGAGGCTATTGTAGGCGCTCAGAAGCTGATGGGCGGCACTACACAGACTGAGGCTAACCCCAACAGAATATCAACGCGCTTGCCAACAGCTAAAGGCGCAACAGACGATCCTATTGCACAGCCGTTGCAAATAGGTCTTGATGAAGTTAAGGCAGACCCTGTCGTGTTTGAACATAATGTTGGCATAGTTAAAAACTATCCAAACATGACAGACGCTGAAGCCGCATTGCCGCCAGAAGAGGCAAGCGAAGCTTTTATTGAACATGCTAAAAACAATTTGCTTTGGATCTTTGATAAGGTTCCAGAGCAAACTAGGGAAAGGTCAAAGCTTTGGTACGATGGCGCTAGAGCAATTACTGATAGGTGGTCAGAAAAATATAATGTACCAGACGCATCCATAGCTGGTGTGTTGGCGGCTTTGTCACCGCAAAAAGATTGGTATATGAATGTTAGTTTGGGTGAGCGCGTTTTAGACATTATGTCTAACCAGCAAGACACTATGTTTAGCAATGAAATGATGGATCGCGCTTTTACGGTATTTCCTAAAGAAAAAGACCGCGCAGTCATCCAAGCCATATCAAATAAAAAATTATCTGAGTTAGAATTGCCAGCAGAAAAAGCTATATGGTTGCGTATATATGACGAAACCTATGGTGATAGAAGTCACCAAATCATATCACCAGAAGGTGATTTTATAGGCACTGCATTGACAGCCAAAGGTGATCCAAAAGGCACTGGTTGGGGGTCTGTCGTTGAAATATCAAAAGCTATATCTGCGTTTGAAAGTGGCGGCGATAAAAATATATTGACCCCTTTGATGGGTACGAAACACAAAGTTCGTAGTTTCTATAACAACATATTAGATCCAAATGGGCCAAGTGGTGATGTGACGATTGACACACATGCCGTTGCGGCGGCGCTATTGCGCCCATTATCTGGTCAGGCAACAGAGGTGCATCACAATTTTGGCAGTAGTCCCGGCAAAGCCAAGCAGGGGGCTGATTGGTTTGGCGCTACAAAGAACTCTGCCAAAACTGGTGTTCAAGGTAACTACGGTTTATATGCAGAGGCATATAGACGTGCCGCCGCTGAACGTGGGGTATTGCCGCGAGAGATGCAGTCAATAACTTGGGAAGCTGTGCGCGGCCTGTTTACAGACAAGTTTAAAGGGCAGGCGCGAAATGTAGATGATGTCAATCAAATATGGTACAAGTATAGAAAAGGTGAGGTAAGTTTAGATGAGGCAAGAAATGCAGTCGAACAAAGAGCAGGCGGCATCAACCCCCCAACGTGGCAAAGATCCGATGGTGGACTTGATGGTCAAGTACAAGATACCGCTGACTAGAAAAAATTATTTGGACTTAGCGTATTTTGGCGATGTGCCAAAAGAGTTAAGCGCTGAAGAAGAAATGGAACTGCCAGAGCGTTTTCGCAAAGGATAAACTATGGCGCGTGATCTCACAGAACAAATGGATCAAATGACGCAGGCCCAGCAAATGGAAGAAATGACATTTGGTGTGTCTGATGAGATCACGACTGAGCAAGAGGCTTTAGCACCCGTAACACCGGATGAGATCCCAGAGCCTATTGAACCAGTGTCGTTGCCGGACGGGACTGTGCAAGTTGCTAGCCTTGGTGATCTAGTTAAGGGCGCTACAAAGTTTATTGGTGAGCGCGTTGGCGAAGCTGAAAAGCGTGTGACAGCGGCGGTGCCACCAAAGGACATACAAACCATTGGTGAACGCATTGTCATACGTCAGGCAGATCAGGCAGACATTGATGCGCTTGAGGGTATCCTAGATGTCAAGTTTGACAAGGGGCTGAACCTACCAGCGCTTATGAATGCGTCTGGTGACTTTGACCTTGGCGGCTACATGCTAAAGGTCAAAGAATTAAACAAAGAACTATTTGAACGCGCCCGGCGTGGCACGTTAAATTATGATGCGCTGTTACAGCTAGCCGAAGAACAAGGCACAGATCGGGTGTTGCAAAAGTGGTTGACACGCCAACCGGGTAGAGGCGATGCGGCTGAAGATGTGTTGGCCGGACTTATACTGGCGCGTGACCTAACACGCAAAACACAAGACGCATTTGAGATGGCTGGCGCGGCAACAGATCAAGCAACGCGCCGCCAGCTATTTGCTGAAGCGGCACAGTATCTGACAATGGAATTTGCGCTTTACTCAAACCTATCTGGTGCGGTCAGTGAAAGCGCCCGTATGATGTATGCAATGCAACAAGCACAAAAGATTGGTGTTGATTTGCGCCGGGCTGATGAGTTGCTTGGCGTGTTGGAAAACGAGGGTATCAACATTGAGCATCTTGGCAGTTTATATTTGTCACTGCCAAACAACGCGGCAAAAACAAAATTGGTAAAGGGTATATTTGATCGCGGCGCTGATGTTTTAACTGAGGTGTTTATTAATTCTATTTTATCAAATCCCGGTACGCATATGGTCAACGTAGCTGGTAATGCCATATTTATGGGGACAAAGTCTCTTGAAGAAATGGTTGCCGGGGCTATTGGTGCAAGTGGCATCAACAGAATTGCTATTCCCGGTGTTCGCGGCAAAGTCAACGCAAAGGATAGAGCGTATGCGCGTGATGGCCTGATCCAGTTAGAGACAATAGGAACTAGCTTCATTGATGCTTTGTTAGTGTCTGGCAAGGCGTTTGTAAAAGAAGAGGCCAGCGATCTTACTAGCAAAATTGATGTAAGAAACAGACGCGCAATTGGAAATGCTGGCGACATTACTGAAATATATAGCCAGCTTAGAAATGGTAACTATGCGGCTGGTGCCATCAATACTGTTGGCACTTATATACGCATGTCCGGCAGATTTATGCTGGCAGAGGATGAGTTTTTTAAGGCTATTGGGTATAGGGCGTCTATCAAAAAGCAAGCCCGGCAAAGGCAGTTTGATTATTATGATGAGTTGGTTGCAGACGGCACAGAGCCTGCCGAAGCACAGCGCCTAGCCGCTGTTGAATATGTCAGGGTGTTAGAAAACCCAGATCAATCAGCTATGGCAACGGCGCGTGACGCCGCAAAAGAGTTGACGTTTCAAGGCGACTTGGATGGTTTTGCTGGTGAGATGCAAGGCTTCATGTCTCACCCACTTGTAAAAATATTTGGTGCGGCATTTTTTAAAACGCCAGTTAATGTTTTAAATGAGGTTGCATTAAGATCACCTATATCACTGTTGTACCCTAGTGTGCGGCGTGACTTAATGGCTGGCGGCAAGCAAGCTGATCTAGCTATGGCAAGGATTGCGACAGGGTCATCTATGATGGCCGCGTTTGCTTATATGGGGTCTGGCCTGCATACACCAGACAATCAAGTTATCATTATGGGTGCTGGGCCTACAGACCCGCAAGCGCGTCAGGCTATGGAGCGTCTTGGCCTTATGCCGCATACCATCAATTTTAAAATGGACGATGGCACATATCGCGGCGTCACCTATTCGCGCCTTGATCCGCTGTCAGGCTTGCTGGCTATGGCGGCTGACTACGCATACTACGCTCAATATGAAGATGACAACAGCGTATTAGAAAATATTACGGTTGCGTCTGGCCTTGGTCTTTACAACTACGCTATGCAACAACCATTCTTGCAAGGCGTATCTGATTTAACCGCCATACTAAATAACTCAGATCCAAGAGTGGGATTTGAGCAAGCACAAAAATTCTTTGCTGAACGCGCAACCACAGCGGCTTTGCAAGTTATACCAACTGTATCTTCATTTGGCGCTGGAATTGAGCGTATGCAAGATCCAGCCGCGTCAAGCACATTGCTACCGGGTGAGGGTTTCTTTGGAGAAGATCCAACACAATTAGGCCCAATGACCCGTGGCTTTTACACAGCATTGCAAAAAGCAAAGGCGCGTCACCCCGTATTTAGCGCTGATCTGCCGCCATCACTAAATTTGTGGGGCGAGGTTCGTATGCAGGGCAGTGGTGCTGGATGGGAAATGTTCTCACCCATAAGAATTATGGATGCCAAATATGAAGGTCTTGACCGGGAATTGATGGAACTTGGTGACGGGATAGCTATGCCGCGCCGCAACATCAGCGGCGTTATCTTGAACAATGAGCAGTACAACTCACTGATCTATGCAATGAATAGCCCCGATCCATCACAGCCAACGATGAAGGACGCGCTGAATGATTTGATTTACAACCCGCTTTATAACGATCTGCCGACAAAGGAAGATAAGTTGGATGCAATTAGAGCCGTTTACAATAAATATGCTAGTGTTGGCAGAAAGATACTAATGCAACAATACCCAGAATTAAGAGAGCGGGTAGCCGCAGGACAGTAAATAGTGTATTATTCACAGCAGAATGTGAGGCATTTAAATGGCAGACTATAACATTAACGCAATTACGCGCCGTGTCGTGTTTACCGGGTCATCAGGTCTGGGCCCGTATGCCTTTTCGTTTGAGGTGCTTGGTCAGGATGACGTGGCGGTATATTTTAACGCTACAAAGTTGACACTGACAACAGACTTTACAGTGACGGTAAATGCAAATGGTACTGGCTCAGTCACAATCGTAACTGGAACAAATGTGCCATCAACGCCAGTGGCGGCAGATCAAATAGTTATTGTGGGTGCGCGTGACATTGAGCGCGTTACTGACTTTGTTACTGCCGGGGATTTGCTGGCCTCAAGCTTGAATGAACAGCTAGACGCGCTGACAATTTTTGACCAGCAAATTAGTGAAGAAAACCAACGCGCAATTCGCGCCCCGGTCTTTGATCCAGCATTAGTCGCTGACGGCGGCGTTGTTGACATGACACTGCCCGTCAAAGCGTCCCGCGCTGGTAAGGTGATGGCGTTTGACAGCGATGGCAACCCAACTGTCGGTGAGGACATTGGTAACTGGCGCGGTGATTGGGCGGCATCAAGATCGTATGGTGTGCGAGATCTGGTAAAAGATACGAGCAACAACAACATTTATAGATGCAACACCGCGCACACATCTAGCGGCGCTGTGCCTATTACAACTAACACTGACACAGCTAAATGGGATTTGGTTATTGATGCGTCTGGCGCGGATGATGCACAAAAGTTGGCAATCCACCCAGAGGACAGCCAGTTCACACTGAGCGATGGAACGACTACTGGCTACTCAGCATTGCATCACAAAGAGAAAGCGCTTGACGCACAGACGGCGGCTGAGACAGCGAAAACTGCCGCTGAAACAGCGGAGACAAATGCCAATGATTGGGCTGTTAAAACAAATGGTATTGTTGAAAGCACAGACTATTCATCAAAGGCTTGGGCCATTGGTGGCACTGGCGTAACTGACGCATCAGGTGCTGGCCCTGCAAAAGACTGGGCCGTTGAAACAACAGGTCAAGTAGATGGCACAGAGTATTCAGCTAAAGAATATGCCATTGGCACACAGACCAGAGGCACAACAGGATCAGCAAAAGACTGGGCGACATACACCGCTGGAACTGTAGATGGTTCTGGATACTCAGCTAAATACTGGGCTGAACAAGCGGCGGCTAGTGCAGATAATTTCGATGACACATACCTTGGGCCAAAGTCAGCAGACCCCACAGTAGACAATGACGGTGATGCTTTGAATGCTGGAGATCTCTACTATTCGACATCTTCAAATACTTTGCGTGTTTATGATGGTGCGGCTTGGAATGATGCGGCTGTATCAACAACTGGTTTTGCTACCAACGGATTTAGCATCGCTATGAGCATTGCTTTGTGATCTAGGAGTTTTAAATGGCACAGAATTTTAGAAGATATACATTAAACGCAGTAGGCACTGTGGCCGCTGACATACCAGATGGCAGTAACTTTGACAGCTACGACACCATCGTTGGCATTCACATAGCCAATGTTACAGCTAATGCTATTACTGTTGAGTGCTACATTAACGATGGCACCAACGATATTCATCTGGTGAAAGACGCACCCATCGCGGCTGGTGGTGCGCTACAGGTTTTGGATGGTGGGGCTAAGATTGTAGTCCAATCTGGTGACAGGCTTTATGTCAAATCAAATACAGCAAGCAGTGCCGATGTTTGGGTGTCTGCGGTTGATGCAATCAGCACATAGGTGACACATGCCCTATATTGGTAATCAAGGATCGATAGCTGGCTTTGTAAACCAGCCAAGTAAGCAAGACCTAACAGGCGCTACTGGCGGCACACTGACGCTTACACATGCTGTAAGTGGGCCAGAGGACATATCACTTTTTATAAATAATGTGCGTCAGGAACCTACTGAAAGTTATACAGCCATAGGCACTACGGTTACGCTTCAAGGTTACACTGTTGCGGCAACTGATGACATTTATGTGCTTTACAATGGGCTGACACAACTTAGTTCTGTGCCTGTTGATGGCTCTGTATCTACAGCTAAAATTGCAGACAACGCTATTACTATGGCAAAGTTGGCTACATCAGGAACACTGCCAGCTTTGGATGGTTCTGCGCTAACTGGTGTTGGCGTTTCGGTAGCAAGAGTATCAGAGATAATTTCAAGTGGTAATGCTGGCACTTTTACAGCTAATGCTTGGCAAACAAGAGCATTAAACACAGAAGAATTTGACCCAGATAGCATTGTCACTTTATCAAGCAATCAGTTTACTTTAGGCGCAGGTAAATACCTTTGTTATTTTGATGCAGTAGCCTTCAAAGTGGCTAGGCATACAGCAAAGATTTACAACATAACTGATACTGCTGATGTTGCCAGAGGCACAAATGCGTATGCCGCTACAACACTTGATGTAAATACTGAGAGCAGTGGTTTTGCATTTATAAATATAACTGGCTCTAAGGTATTTGAATTACAGCATTATGGAACAAGCACAAAGACAACTAATGGTTTTGGCTCTGGTGCTACAGCGGCAAATCAAATACCTAATACCTTTAGTTCAGTAACAATTATAAAGGTGGGCTAAATGGCACTTTCAAAGATACAATCCGAAAGCATAAATCTTGCTGATGATTACACTTTTACTGGTACGGTAAGTGGTGCTGGTGGCGGTAAGGTGTTGCAGTTTAAGCAATTCACATCAAGCACTGCTATAAGTAGTAGCACTACGATACCAGACGATGACACCGTGCCTACCGCAACAGAAGGTGCGCAAATTATGACTGCAACATTTACCCCTACAAGTGCAACCAGCGACATCTTTATATTGTGCCACATTTTTGGCAATGAACATTCAAATGCCGTTGGCACTCTTCCTATCCCATTGTTCGCTGGAACAACACATTTGCAAACTGGTTATATTGAAGCAAGAGGCGGGCCGGGGGCAGATGGTCACACTTGGGGTCAAACTAGTTTTATGACTAAGCATACGCCCGGAAGCACTGCTGCAATCACATATCAAGTACGAGGTGGTTGTGCAGGTTCTAGCGGAACTTTTGAATCAATTGGTACGGCAACCAGTGTTACCAACGCAAGATTTGGCAACACCATCCTAAACACTATGACAATCTGGGAGGTTGAGTGATGTCTTTTACTGAAGCAATGATTGCTCTTGCCCCTAATGCTGTTTGGACAGCGCATGATGACGCTATTACTGAGTGGCACTCACCTGATATTGAACAGCCAACGGCAAAAGCTATTGCGGCTAAGAGGGCTGAGATTGAGGCGCAACGCCCATTGAAATTATTGCGTATTGAAAGAGACAGGCTTTTAGCAGAAACCGATTGGTGGGCTGGGTCTGATCGTACTATGACAGACGCACAGACAGCCTACCGTCAGGCTTTGCGTGACATCACCAAAACATATAGCAACCTAGACGATGTAGTCTGGCCGGAGAAACCCTAATGCCATACATAGGAAAAGCCCCAGTCAGCGGTGGTTTTCATAAGTTAGATTCGCTCACCGCATCAGCGACAGACACCTACGCATTGACGCTAGGCTCTGCGGCTTACTACCCAGAGACTGCCAATCAGCTACTGGTTTCACTTAATGGGGTGATCCAAGCTCCGCAAGATTCTTTCACAATAAGCGGCAGTAACATTGTATTTGCCAGCGCACTAACAGCCTCAGACAGCATCGACTTTGTTGTGGCTTTGGGTGATGTGTTGGGTGTGGGTACGCCTACTGATGGTACGATTACTACTGCTAAAATTGGTAACGGTGCTGTGACTGACGCTAAGTTAGCTACAAGTTTGGATTTATCTAATAAAACACTAACAATGCCGACAGGTTCTGTGCTTCAAGTTGTTAGTCACATTGAAACAGACTTCACCACCTTTACAAATCCCGGCACTGCTAGAACAGACCATTTATTGATTGCCTCTAATGCGGCAGATAGCACTTCTCATGTCAGTGCTTCTATAACCCCTTCTTCAACAAGCAGTAAAATACTCATACAGGCTTGTGTATTTTATGAAGGTAGCACTGCTGAACAAGAATATTTGTGGGACATCTATAGAGATAGTACAAAACTTGGTAGTCCAAAAGTTGGCAGTAGAGGTGGTGGTATTGCGTCATCATCGGTGGGCCATACTTCGGCAAATCAAGATAGCACACCAGAAACTAGATTTTATCAATTTGTGGACAGCCCAAGTTCAACAAGTGCCATAACTTACGCCGCCGCATACAACACCAGTTCTACGTCTGGCAGTTTGCATTTGAATAGAACAGTTACTGATAGTGACTCTGCAAGTTATGAACGTGGTGTGTCATCAATTGTTCTTATGGAAATAGCTGGATAGGAGACTGATATGGCACTAATACGATTAAACAATCAGTCTATAACTAACATCACTGCGTTGCCATCTGGTGTTGGTGGTAAGATATTGCAGGTTGTCTCTACTGAAAAAACTGACCAATTTACCACCACATCTACAAGCTTTGTGGATGTCACAGGTATGTCTGCTACTATAACTCCATCAGCAACAAGCAGTAAAATACTTGCTTTCTTCACTGTGGGTTTAGTTGGTAATAGTACAAACGGTCAATTTTGTTATGTAAAACTTGTTCGTGGTTCTACAGACATTTCTGTTGGGGATGCCGCTAGTAACAGAACGCCATTAGGTTCAGGCACTGGGGGAGATCAAACCTATGAAAACGGGCCTCTTACTATTCATGTTTTAGATAGTCCCTCTACAACATCTGCAACCACTTACAAAATACAGTTTAGAACGCAGGCTAGCGGCACCGCGAAATTCAACTCTCGTGGTGATGACGCAGACAATGCTAATTATGGCAGAACATCTGCATCTTTGACTTTGATGGAAATAGCTGGCTGATGGACAACGATGCTCACACCGACATTGCTATTGCCGCTGGTGCTATTACCAGCCCGGTGTGGCTTCATGCTTTGAATGAGTGGGTGACACTTGTCGCTGGTATTGGTGGTATCATTTTACTAATCATCCGCATCCGCAAGGGTTTGCGGAGAGATGTTTAAGGCAATCGTATTAGCCTGTAGTGTTCTATATCCTGACACTTGCTGGGAGTGGCATGATACACGCGGCCCCTATGAAGAAAGGCACCAATGCGTAACTCGCGCCTATGAGATAGGCAACGTGGTTGCTGAGATCCACAAAGGCACAATCATGCCGCGCTCATTTATTTGTAAGCCACTGGCACCCGGGAGGCTGACATAGACCCGATCACAATAGGCGCGGCCATAACTGGGGCTACTGCCGCATTCAACACAATCAAACAAATGGTCAGCGCCGGGCGAGATCTGGAAAGCTGTATCAATGACGTATCTCGTTGGATGAAAGCCGCCAGTGATATTGATCAAGCTGAGAAGCAGGCAAAGAACCCATCCATATTTAAGAAGCTGAAAGGCGCTGAGACTGTGCAGGCCGAAGCCCTGCAAGTTTACGCGGCAAAGAAAAAGCTTGAACAGCAACGCGCCGAACTCAAGCAGTATTTGCAGATGACCTACGGCCCACAAGCTTGGGCCGATCTGATCCAGCTAGAGGGACGCATTCGGCGTGAACGCCAAGAGATGATTTACAAGCAACAGGAAATGAGACAGAAAATCATAGAAATAATAGCGGCAGTTATACTAGGCACCCTGACAGCGGCGGCGCTGGGGTGGATATTCTGGATGGCGTTTGCCCGGTGACAGCCACCTCTGTTGGCTTGATGGGCGAGATGATCGCGGCGGCCTCAGTGATCGACAACGGCTGGAGCGTGTCGCACTGCCCACAAGATGGGTGTGATCTGCTGGCGTTTAAGGATGACTGCTTTATCAGGATTGAGGTAAAGACAGCCAACATGCACAAAGAGAAAAGATACCGCTCACCAAGCTATCACTTTAATTGTTGCAAGGGCGGTGGTAAAAAGAGACTAATGAATAGGAGCGATGCGGATGCCTTGGCCTTATGTAACCCCGATGAGCGACTGGTATTGTGGTTGCCCATCACACAAGTGTCGTTCAAGACACGCCGCATCGTGCCGACTGCATTCACGCGCCGGGCAGAGACTGATAGCTGGGATAAAATGGTTGCGGCAATTTTGGAGATGAGATCATGAACTGGAAAGACTACCCTAGTTTCAGTGAGGCAGAGATGCGGTGCAGTGAAACTGGCGATTGCAAAATGTCTGAAAATTTTATGCAGAAATTGCAGGCATTGCGTGACGAATACGGCAAGCCTATGACAATCACTAGCGCGTACCGCTCACCCCAGCACAGTGTCGAGGCAAGCAAGGCCGCGCCGGGTGTGCATACCAGAGGTATTGCTGTTGACGTGGCGGTTGCCGGGACAGACTGCTATGACCTAATGAAGCTG
>Ga0181577_10001829_pt1 | contig 16866 bp, 8 predicted proteins | sample 101ome_21_FD_132468 | JGI IMG/M metagenome (GOLD analysis project Ga0181577, IMG submission 132468) | Coastal salt marsh microbial communities from the Groves Creek Marsh, Skidaway Island, Georgia - 101413BT metaG (megahit assembly) | ecosystem: Environmental > Aquatic > Marine > Intertidal zone...
CTTCTCAAAGGGGATCTGACCGTGCAGATGCGATCCCGGTATCACCGTCATGGGGCCGTTTTCTTCGTCCACGTCATCAATAGCTAGCCATACGGTAACGACCTTGCTCGGCGTCAGCGGCCAGTACGAGGCGTCCTGATGCCAGCTCACCTGTTTCCCATCTCCCGGTTCCTGGCTGAAGGAGTGCGTCATGATGCTCACAAAATTGGGGCCCAGCAGATCTTCCGCGTAGTCGAGAATGCGCTTGTCGTGCAGGAGGTCGTATATGCCTCGGCAGTGTCGGTGCCAGCCGTTGATGGAGTAGCTGTTGTGACCGGCTTCTTTGGCGCGCTGCATCAGCGCGTCAAAATACGAGCGGTTGGCCGCGGCTTCCTCTGGTGTAAAGACGTCTAAGGGGCTGATATAGCCCCGTTCGTTATACTGCTGAATCTGCTCCACGGTGAGTTTTTTGGGACGGCTATTGGTGCAGGGGAAAAACGCGATTTCGCGCTGCATGTCGGGTAGGGCATCGGTAATCGGCATATGCGTGACTCCGGTCTACGTGTTGTTGCGTTTGCGGCTATGGTATCTGAACGCTCAGCGTTAGCCCTTCATGCCGGTCAGCGTCACGCCCTGTATAAAGTAGCGCTGCGCGGCAAAGAAGAGGGCGATCACTGGCAGCGTCATAAGCGTGGATGCGGCCATTAGCATGCCGAATTCGCTGCTGTGCTCAGAGCGAAAGTCAAAGAGGCCCAGCGCCAGCGGGTAGAGGCGCTGATCGTTGATATAGATCAGTGGACCCATAAAGTCATTCCAGGTGTTCATAAACGTGAAGATGCACACGGCTGCCAGCGCGGGACGCGTTAGCGGTAGAATGATGCGCCAGTAGATGCCGAAAAAACCGCAGCCGTCAATCTTGGCCGCGTCTTCTAAGTCTCCGGGTATGGCGCGCATAAACTGACGCAGCATGAAGATGAAAAACGCGGAGCCAAAAAACGACGGAACCCACAGGGCCTCAAGCGTGTTATACCAGCCCAGCGCGCGAAAAATCATAAAGACCGGAATCATCGTAACCTGTCCCGGTAACATCATCGTGGCCAAGAGCACGCCGAAAATAAGCTCGCGTCCAGGCCAGCGCAGTCGCGCGAAGGCATAGGCCGCTAGCGAACAGCTCAGCACCTGTCCCAGAATAGAGAGAAACGTGAGCAGCACGCTGTTGTATACGTAGGCCCAGCGATGCTCTGTCGCAATATAGGCGTTGTAGTAGTTGTCGGTGTATTTGCGCCAGATAGTCGCCCAGCGCGAACCGCGTTCAACTTCGACAAGCACGCGCATTTGTCCCTGCAAATCGGCGACATCACTCTGGTCGTCAGATCGATATAGAGGCCATACGCCCAGCTCGCGCTCGTCCCGGTCGTCGAGCGTTGCTAGCTTGAAGCTTACCTCCTGCCAGCGGTGTTTGCCCCAGTACAGCGCGTCGCGGCTTTCGTAGCGCACGCCTTCGATTTCCAGCACGATGCGCCATGCGTGCCACGACCGGTCCTGGCGCATTGGGAGCGTGAATCCCAGCAGGGCGTCACTTTCGCTCGGTAGGTCAAAGTCTCCCTGAAGGGCGATGACTTCTCCCTCGGAAAAGGCGTACGACCACGCGCGCGCGCCGCTCTCGTCTGCCTCGCTTAGCGTGCCTGCCCCGCGCGCTATGGTCCACTGGTCTACGGCGTTTTCTAACGCATAGCTGTTTTGCGATACGTCGCGCAGCGTCAGTGCGCGCAGGGCCACGCCTCTGTAGACCAGCGTCATGGCGTCGTGCACGGCGCCTCTGTCAACGCGTTTGACGAGGGCCGCAACAAGCACATCGCCATCCTGCTGCCACAGGTCGAGTGGTAGAGCGCGCGCGCCGGCGACAAAGAGGGCGCGGCTCAGCGGTCCGCGCAGCCAGGTCTGATTTTCCGCGCTGTCCAGAAAAGGTTCGGCGGCTCCGTACAGCGCGGGCTCGGCGCGCCGTACTAGGTCGTTCCAGCGGCTGTCGGATACGCCGTCGGGGCGTTCCAGCATGCCGACGGACTCGACGCTGGCGTACGGTGAAGCTTCGACGTTGGCCGGCAGCGCAGGAATCCACCGCGGTGGGTAGACAAAAATCTCCTCATCGTATTTCATGCTGGTGCTCAACAGCCATACAAAGGGAAATGCGAAGAGCACGCAGCCTTCGACTAGAGCCGTCTGCACGCCGATTTTATAGGTGAGCGCCGGCGGTAATTTCCAGGCGGCGACAAGGCTTAAAACGCCGAGCGTGGCAATAATGGAGAGCAGAGAAAAGAGCGATTCTTCAAGACTGCCGACCAGCGTGGCGAAAAAGAAGATTGCCCCCAGCGACGCTTCAACCCACAGGATAATCGCGGTAAAGAGTGCGTGCATATCAGTCGGCCTCGTAGTGCACCCAGCGCGGTGCCAGTTTCAGTTGCACGAGCGTCAGTGCGAGGATAAACAGAAACAGGATCCAGGCCAAAGCGGACGCATAGCCCATCTTGAAGTATCTAAACGCGTTGTTGAAGAGATAGTAGGCGTAAAAGAGCGTGGAATCGTCGGGTCCGCCCTCCGTCATGATAAAGGCCTGCGTGAAGATCTGCATCGTGCCGATGATGCCCATGATCAGGTTGAAAAATATGTAGGGCGATAGCATGGGTAAGGTGACGTTGAAAAAGCGTCCCCACGGTCCGGCACCGTCAATTTCAGCCGCTTCGTAGAGGTGTTGGGGAATGCCCTTGAGGCCCGCTAGCCAGATGATCATGCCCGAACCGGCGCTCCACAGTCCCATGAGAATAATGGCGCTCTTTGAGCCGAAACCCCACGAAGCGCTCTGCAGCCAGTTGGGTGGATCGCCGACGCCGAGCATGCGCAGAAGCGAGTTGACGAGGCCGACTTCGGGATTGAGCACCCAGATCCACAGAATGGCGCTGGCGACCATGGGCACGATAGCGGGCAGATAAAAGAGCGTTCGGTAGACCCGCATGCCGCGCACCTCGGTGTTGAGCAGCATGGCAATGGCCAAGCCCACGGCCATGCCCAGCGGCACGCCGAGCATCATATAGGCCGTATTGGCCAGCGATTTCCAAAACAGCGGATCGTCGCCAAAGAGGCGCGCGTAGTTCTCAAAGCCGACAAACTCAGCCGCGTGCAGCACGTCGTAGCGGCAGAAGCTGTAGACGATAGAAACGAGAATCGGGCCCGCTGTCAGTAGGATGAGGCCGATAAACCAGGGCGAGACAAAGCACAGCGCCGCCAGCGATTCGTGCCTTGTTAGCTCTTTGATCAGCTGTCCGCGTCCGCCAAACCAGTAGGCGGCAAAGAGCAGGCCGACAATGAGCAGGCCGGCTCCGGCCAGGGCGTACTGCCAGTTGACCAGCTCGCGCTCCTGCTGGCCGTACATGCGGTCGAGCTCGCGCTGCACGCTGAGCTGTCCGCGTTCGAGCGCTTCCTGCGGCGAATAGGTGTGGCGGACGGCTTTCTCGTAGGCGCGTGCGTGTTCGTCCCACAGGAGCTGTCCTACAGGAGTTACGGGGCGAAAGCGCGAGACGCCCATGAGTTCGGAAAAGAGCAGGAAGCTTCCCTTGATGCGCTCCGGCAGTTCGCCGTTGTGTTCGACTAGCGTCTGATAGGTGTACTGATTGATATGGGGCAGCGGCGCCATGGAAGGGACGTAGGCGCGCCCGCGGCTTGAAGCGTAGCGCGCGGCCACCTCGTGGCGCAGGGCCCAAATGCGATCGGAGTTGAGAAAGCGCAGCAGCTCAAACGCCATTTCTGGATGGCGCGAGCCGGCGGGAATGGCCCAGGAAAAACCGCCCGACCACGTGATGGACTGCTTGCCCTGAGGCGCGGGCGCTGGGGCGACGCCAAAGCGCAGGTTGGGGGCATAGTCGGCTATATTGTTAAGACCCCAGTTGCCGTCGATCTTCATGGCCACTTTGCCGATAAAGAACGGATCGAATTCACCCGATTGGAAGGCGCTTTGGAAGGCGTCTACCTTTTCTATACCGCCCAGTGTATCGTACACTTCTACCATAAAGTCGAGCGCTTCCCGAATGCGCGGCTCGGCCAGCGTGCAGGTGCGTCCGTCCTCGCTCATAAACTGACCTTCATTTAGCCAGCCGTAGATGTAAAGCCAGCTGTTGCCGTAGTTGGGAGCGAACCCCAGTTGGGTCATGTTTCCATCGGCGTCATACTGCGTGAGGCGCACGGCATATTCTTTGAGCTCTTGCCAGTTTTGCGGTGGTTTAGCCCGTCCCTGTTCGTCGACCAATCCAGCGCGTTCCAGCAGGTCTTCGTTGTAGTAGAGCGCGCGGTTGTCGGTGCTGTTGGGGATGGCGTACACGCGCCGCTGGTCTCCGATTCCAAAGCTGGCTTCCTGCCAGCAGGCGTTGAAAAACGTCTCTGGATGAATACCCTGTACGAGGTCCAACAGCGCTTCGGCCTGCTCGGGAGAAGCGCTGCCGCTCTCTATGCTTGCCTGTAGCTGCCGTGCGGTGTCCGCCTGCTTACTCGGACCGCGCTTCTCTATGGCCGCGCGCAGATCCGCCAGCGCGCGGGCGGCGGCCGTGCGGTCTCCGCGCTGGAGCGCCGTCAGCACGACGCGGGCCTGCTCTTCTTCGCGCACGCTCTGCTCCACGTACTCGTCAAGCGAAATAAATGCATCGCGCACCGCCCATTCGCCGACGGAGAAGCGGTCCTGCTGCAGCATGTCGGGAGGACTGCCGCCGGCAATGCCGCACATGAGCTTCTGGGGATCCATGCCGCCGCTCGAGCCGGCCGACGTCACGACTTCCCATCCGGGATGCTCTACTTCAAACTGCCGCAGGGCTGCCTTTAAGCCACGATCGTTGGGCGTGCCCCACACGATGAGCTCTTCGGCCATCCCGGACAGGGGAGTAAGAATTGATACTATGAGTGCGAAGATTCGCATTTGGTATACACTTTTTGGGTTAGAAGGAATAGGTAAAATAAGTATGCGAGCCTTTTTTTGCACGGGGGCTAGGCTAGATCTCACGGGCGCAACCAAGGTGCGATATTGCCGTCGAGCAAGGACGCATCCTATTTTAATCCTGCGCGCAATACAGCGCTCGATCTAACCACGGACCCACGATGAGACAGCCCAATATCCTTTTTCTATTTCCCGACCAGCTGCGGCACGACTGGACGGGCGCTAACCCGGACCTTCCGCTGCGCACGCCCCATCTGGATGCGCTCAACGCGCGGGGGACGCGTTTTAGCAACGCCGTTTGTCCCTCGCCGCTGTGTGCGCCCTGTCGCGCTAGCATCGCTTCTGGTCGCGAGTATCCGCGCTCGCCCGTATTGGGAAATGAGGATAACCTACCGTCCGACAGGCCGACGCTCTATTCCCACCTGCGCGATGCGGGCTATCACACTATGGCCTGCGGCAAGCTAGACCTTAATAAAGGCGACTGCATTGCGCGTCGACCTGCGTGGGGGCTAGACGGCCGAGCCCACCTCGAGTCGTGGGGATTTAGCGACGGGATTAACAACGAGGGCAAAATGGACGGTGCCAACAGCGGACGAGAAAAGCCGCAGGGTCCCTATCTACACTTTCTCGAAGAGCGCGGTCTGCGCCAGGTGCACATCGATGATTTTGCCCGTCGCACCAAGCTGTCTTCTTTTGCTACGGGCTTGCCCGATGATGCATACTGCGACAATTGGATCGGACAAAACGGGCTCGATTTGCTGGCGGCTGCACCGGCCGAGAGCCCGTGGTTTTTACAGGTCAATTTTACGGGTCCGCACAATCCCTGGGACATAACGGAGGGGATGAAGGCGCTCTATGCCGACGTCGACTTTCCTCAGCCTCATGCCGCGGGAGGCGATCCGCCTGAGGCGCTCCTGGAAGTCAGGCGAAACTATGCGGCGATGGTCGAGAATATCGACAGGTGGGTGGGGGCCTACGTAGATGCGCTGCGTGCGCGCGGGGAACTCGAGCATACGCTCATCGTTTTTAGCAGCGATCACGGAGAGATGCTGGGCGATCACGACCGCTGGGGTAAATCGCTGCCGCACCAGCCTTCCATCGGCGTGCCGCTTACGGTCGCGGGACCGGGTGTACAGGCCGGAGCGACGGTGCGTGCGCCCTCGACCATTCTCGACTTGGTCGCCACGTTTCTCGAAGCGGGTGGGGCCGAGTCGCTGCCGGCCATGGAGAGTCAGTCGCTGTGGCCGCTGCTGACGGGGCAGGCCGAAGCCACGCGCCCCTGCGTCTTTTCGGCGCTCGACGACTGGCGCGTCGCGTTTGATGGGCGCTACAAGATCGTGGAATGGGGAGATGCATCGCGCCGGGGACTGTATGACCTGAAGAAAGATCCGTCCGAAGCGCGCGATATAAGCGACCTAGCGGATGTCGATGATATTCAGAGCGCCTTGGTAGAGCACCTGCAGAGCTACGTTTAGCCGAGCTGCTATTCCGGTCGCTCTTCGATGGACATGCGGGTTTTAGGGCTTTCGTTGCCGAATCGATCCAGGGCCGATACGGCGACTTCGCGCAGGACCTGCGGCGGGTCGTCACTCTCTTGCTCGCTGGGCGGGGAGACCAGGGGAATTTGCGTTTCGCGCACTGCGCGGTTAAACACCTCGTGGTGCCAGTGCGCTCCGCGTCTGTAGTGTACAATCCAGCGATGAACGTCGTCTAAATCGGCGTGGGCCCACTGCACGCGCACCTGTTCGTTCCGCAGGTCGAGTTTGAGCGAAGGAGCGTTGGGCGGTCGGCTGTCTAGCCACGGCGAAGGCGGCACGAGGGCTTTCTGAGCATAGGGCTGTGAGCCGAGTGAATCGACGATCCCTCCGCGGTTTTCGCGCAGCGCTTTCATACTAAAATGCACGTGTCCTGCTCCAGTGGATCCCATAGCGCGAGCCACCATGATCTGGTTGACGATCTCGTCGGCTCCGCGCGCGTCTTTTATACCGCTTGCGTAGAGCCCCGGCCAGACGTGCCGGGCCCGGGTGTTTTGTTCGGTCCACCAGGCCAAGAGCATGGGATAGCTCTGAGGCACTTGGCGAATCGGCCAGTACAGCTGGGGGGATAGATAGTCGACCCAGCCCTCTTGCAGCCAGCGCCGGGCGTCGGCGTAGAGCACCTCGTATTGGTCTAATCCGCGAATGGAGGGTGGATGCCCCGGTCGCCAGATGCCAAAGGGACTCAGGCCAAACTTGACGTGCGGTTTTTCCTCCTTGATACCCCGATACAGTCGTTTGATAAACTGATTGACGTTATTCCTGCGCCAGTCGCCTAGACTCATTTTACCACCGTCGCTGCGATAGGCCGCCCAGCTCTCGTCGTCGGGAAAATCGCGTCCGTTGTTGTAGGAGGGGTAGGGATAGAAGTAGTCGTCAAAGTGGATGCCGTCGACGTCGTAGCGTCTCAGCACGTCCATCACGACGGCGAAGGCGTGGTCCTGCGTGCCCTCTTTGCCCGGATCGAGCCACCAGTAGCCCTCCTCGCCCAACTGCAGCGCAAGATCGGCCCGTTTGTTGACGATAGAACGGGGACCCACCGGGCCGCCTTTGGGATGATGGGCTCGGTATGGATTAAACCACGCGTGCAGCTCTAGTCCTCGCGCGTGGGCCTCGACAATCCAGAACGCCAGCGGATCGTAATAGGGTTCGGGCGCCCGGCCCTGCTCTCCGCTGAGATAGTACGACCACGGCTCAATGCGGCTGGCGTAGAGTGCATCGGATTGGGGCCGCACCTGAAAGACTACGGCATTGAGGCCCATCTGCACCGCCGTGTCGAGGAGGGCGATGGCCTCGGCCTGCTGCGTTTCGCTGTCCAGGCCGGGCTCGGAGGGCCAGTCGATATTGGCTACGGTTGCGACCCAAACAGCGCGAAACTCGCGTTCAATCGGGGGGATATCGGCGTCTCGATCCATTTTTGGACCTTGTAAAAGGGCGCAGCCGGCGCTCAGTAAGAGCGCCAGCAGGCCCAAGGTGTTGAGCGGCCCATGCCGCATAGTGACTCCGCCTTTCTAAGGCAACATTTTATAATCGCCGGCTTCTTCCCAGGGAAGACAGCTCAGACCGTATTCGTCCCAGACGACCTGACCGGCCCGCAGCGTAACGCGACAGGAGGTCTTTTGCGTTGCGCTCATGCGCGCGCGGCCCGAATCGACCAGACCATACTGGCCCTCTTCGATTTCTAATACGGCGATATCGGCTTCGGCACCCACGCCGATTTGACCCAGCTCGGGACGGCGAATCACCTCGGCCGGTTTCTGCGTCGAACGGTAGACCACCTCGTTGAGCGGCATGCCCATGGCCAAATACTTGTCCATAGTTGAGACCATCGTCGCGTTGGGCCGCATGCGGCTGCCCGTATGGAGGTCAGTGCTGATCGTATCGGGGGGAAAGCCCTGCTCCATGGCCGGCACGGCAATGCGGAACCAGAACGAACCGCCGCCGTGACCCGTGTCGAATATGACGCCCTTTTCGCGCGCGGCCCACACGTAGTCGTTGATCTTTTTGTTCTCGTCGATGAGGGGAATATGCGACGCGTAGAGGTGGGTGTGAATGTCGCCGGGCGCCATGCGCTCAATGAGCAGCTCTTCGTAGCTGCGCTCGGGCATGGGCGCAAAGTCGACCATGGTGATGGTATCGCTTAGACGCGCCGCATCGATGCCGCCCTGTGCCGCTTCCCATCCCGGGCCGTAAAAGTGGGCCGACTTGGAGCCAATGGCGTGCTCGGGATACTGCTTGATCATGTCGGCACACGGCTCTGGGACCATCTCGTTGACGTCCTGCTCGCAGGCATCGGCCATGCCGGCGACGACGATATTGATAAACGCCAGCACCCGCGTGGTTGAACGGGCGATAATCGTATTGACAAAATCTTCAAAGTGTTGCCATCCCGAACTGCCGGTATCGACGCAGGTGGTCACGCCGTAGGGCAGGCACTGCTGGTCGGGGTGCAGCCAGCCGCCAAAGCGCTGGTATGCGTGCAGGTGGATGTCGATGAGGCCCGGCGTCACATAGTGTCCCGTCACGTCCAGAGTCTTGGTTGCTTCGCCGTGTACATCCGCACCCACGGCGGCGATCTTTCCGTCTTTTATGGCTACGTTGACCAGCGCATCGATACCGTTTTTAGGATCGATGACGTGGCCGCCTTTTAAGAGCACGTCGTATGTCATGCCAACCGTCCTTTTTTGAGTATGGGCATAGAGCTTAGGAAATTGTGTCCTTCCCGTCCACCTTGCTGCCGGGCTTCTTTATCGACACTTTAACGGACCGTGCGGGGCAGCCAGTGATGTGCGTGGCTATGCTCGTGGGCATGCTATTGCGTTCCTCACGCCTCTAACTAAACCAACACAGTGAGAATGACATGAGCGAGAATCCCAACGTCATTTATATCCTTGCCGACGATATGGGCTACGGCGATATGGGCTGCAATAATCCCGAAAGCAAGATTCCCACGCCCAACCTAGATCTGCTCGCAGCGGAGGGAATGCGCTTTACCGACGCCCATGCCGGTTCGAGCGTGTGCACCCCGAGTCGCTATAATATTTTGACGGGGCGCTATGCGTGGCGCTCGCGCTTAAAGAGGGGCATCGTGTGGGAGTGGGATGCTCCACTGATTGAACCAGATCGCCTAACGGTGGCGCAGCTGCTGAACGATCGAGGCTACCGCACCGCGTGCATTGGAAAATGGCACCTGGGATGGGACTGGGCTCTGCGCGCGGGTGGCCATCCCAACGATACGCTGTCCTATGGCGCATTTGACCGGGCGCAGCGCGATGCCATGAGCGCGAAGATCGACTTTTCAGAGCCCATCGCCGGAGGGCCCACCGCACGCGGGTTCGACTATTACTTTGGCGTAGACGTGCCGAATTTTCCGCCCTACGCCTTCTTCGAAAACGATCGTCTAACGGCGCAGCCGACTGCGCAAAAGCCCGAATCGATGTACGGTCGTCCAGGTCCTGCCGTGCCCGATTGGTCTCTCGAAGCCGTGGTGCCCGAATGCACGCGCCGCGCCGTTGAGTGGATAGAAGAGCGCAGAGGAGACAGCGCACCCTTTTTCCTCTACCTGCCCCTGACCTCGCCGCATTCGCCCATTGTGCCCAACGAACCCTTTGTTGGAACGAGCGGCTGCGGCCCCTACGGCGATTTTGTGTGCGAAGTGGACTGGGTCGTTGGGCAAGTTATGGAGGCGTTAGAGCGCAGCGGGCAGGCCGAAAATACGCTGCTGATATTCACAAGTGACAACGGTCCGGAGGGGCGCACGCCCGACGAGATCGGCGTATACGAGCGGGTCCGCACGCACGACCACTACAGCATGGGCGCGCTGCGCGGAATTAAGCGCGATGCGTGGGAAGGCGGACATCGCGTGCCGTTTGTCGCGCGCTGGCCGGCCCGGACGAAAGCGGGGGCCGTCTGCTCGGAGCTCGTCGTGCTCGGCGATCTGATGGCCACCTGCGCAGAGCTCGTCGATGCGTCGCTGGCCGACGACGAGGGTGAGGACAGCGTGTCCTTTCTTCCGCTGCTTTGTGGACGCGATGCGCCCGTGCGATCGCATGCCATACATCACAGCATGACGGGCCGCTTCGCCCTCCGCCGCGGCGACTGGGTGCTGATCGACAGCCCGACGGGAGGGGACAATCCCGAACCCGATTGGTTTGGCACAGAGCGCGGGTACGTCCCCCATAGCGAGCCCGGTGAACTGTACAACCTGCGCGAAGATCTGAGCGAACGCGTCAATCGCTATGGAGAAGAGCCGGCCGTGGTGGAGGCACTGCGCGGACTGCTCGACGAGGCGAAAGCGGGAACGGGCTCTGCGCAGGCGGCTAGCGACGGTGAGATATTGACCGAATAATGCCCTGCGATAGAGACGCTTAGTAGACCACGCGCACGGCGCCGGACTGGCGCGCCGTGCCCCCATCGGCCTCGATCTCCACCTGGTATATATAGAGCCCGGGCGGCACGCGCTGGCCGCTGCCGTCCACGCCGCGCCAGACGCGCACGAAGCGCCCGCTGCGCTGACTGCTCCTTCCCTGAGCCACGAGCGCCCCCTGCAGGTCGTATATCTGGAACGACACCGGCGCCCAGTCGGTGAGCTTGAGCAGGTCGTACGAAACTTCTAGCGCGTCGTTTATCCCGTCGCCGTTCGGGCTGATCGTCACCGTGCGCGCCACGAGGTTTTCTATCAGTCTGCTGCGTTCTCCATCTAGCCGCACGCGCAGTTCGCCCCCTGCCGAGAGCGGATCGACGTCGCCCGCCCGCGCCGTTTGGTACACGGATTCGATCCCACTCTCTTCTGCGCGTATATCGAGCGCACGCACCTCGAACGGCGTGCCGTCTCTGAACACGCTCGCGGTAAATTCGACCTGTATAAACGTGCCGGCCTGGGCGATTCGCTTCCAAATATCTACCGTGAATCCGTCTTGGCCGTACTCTGGTGTGAAAAGGACCTCCCGGTCGTCTACGCGCACCGCTGTGATGGCCTCGATCTGCGCTGGCGTGCGCACCTGCAGGTAGCGAAAGCCCGTATCGCCGCGGCCTTGGTCAATCTGTACCTGAAGAGACAGCGTGAAGTCCGTTGGCTGACCTGCGCTAACGACGAGCGGGCTAACTTCCGCTATGAGCTCGTCGGCTAAGGGCTGCTGCACGTACTCAACAAGCAGGTTCTCGAGGGCTGTGCCGGGTTCGGTCATTTCGATGCGAAACTGTATGTAGCGCCTGGGCGCGGGAGAAGAGACGATGCCGTCGGTCACCGTTTGCCAGGGGCTCCACTCGGGATTGGGGAGGATGGGGCCTAGCTGGACTTGGGCTGCTCCAGAAAAATCGAGCGGATTAAAGGCGGCATAGTCCTCGGCGGAGACGCGCTCGAGTTCATCGCCGCGCTGCAGGAAATAGTGCAGGGGTTCCTCGTCGGGTCCCGTTCGGGTCTGCACGGCGATGGGCAGAGTCTGCAGGTCGCCTTCCTCATAGGACATGCGTCCCCAGATGGGATAGCCCCCGCGGATAAAGAGCGGCTTCGAAGTGAAGACTCCGTTTGGCACGGTGCCCTCGGCGTAGACCTCGAATTCGGCCAACTCCCAGGGTTCGCCCGTATTCGATTTGAGCCGTATATAGCGGACGTCGCGCCGCTGGAACGAGAGGTCTACTACGGGCTGCCTATTGGGATTAAACGCAGAAAACGCCAGTCCGGGGATCGTTCGATAGGGCGCATCCAGCGGGTTGTCCTGCTGTCCGTCGCTGCTGGCTACTTCGAAGCTGCCCAGCACGAGCCCCTTGTGCTCGCGGTCCAATCGCGGGTAAAGGCGAATCCGATCGACGCGAAACGTGGCGCCTAGATCGATATAGATCGTTCCTCGTCGTTCCACTTCCAGATCGCTGTCGGGCCCCCAAGCCGTGCTGGCATCGCCGTCGATCCAGTGGTCCAAGTTCTCGCGCTCAGATAGGGCGTCCGCGTAGCCGACCGGCGTTAGGACCTGCACTTGAGCGGCGATCAGCCCACCGCGCAGCTGCAGGTCCGTAGCTAAGTTTTCTCCGCGCTGAGTGGCCCACGTCCAGATTGAGTCGGGTGAAACGGCGACAAACTGAGCCGATTCAACGATGGAGTTCCAGCGCATACCGTCGTCTGTGCGTCCGACGCGCAGCGTGTCTAAGGCGTGTGCGCAGGTGCATACGCAGAGGAGCAGGAGAGCCGTATATCGTGCTATGGGTTTCATTCTCCGAGGATCACCTCGACGCCCCGTTCGCGCAGCTGGGCGACTTCTACGCTGATGGCCTGTGCGCTGAGCCGGTTGCCTATAAGGGCGACCGATTGGAGATCTTCCAAGGCCAAGAGGGGCGTCAGCTGCACGATGCGATTGGCAATAAGGCTGAGCTGGCGCAGGCGCTCTAAGTTGGCCAGCGGCGTCAGATCGATCACGCGGTTTACCGATAGGTCGAGCACTTCGAGGCGCCCCAGCGAGGCTAGCGGCGACAGATCACTCACCAGATTGTTAAAGACAAAGAGCGATATGAGTCGGTCCAAACCTGCCAGCGGAGTGAGGTCAACCAGCTTGTTGTTGGCTAGGTCCAGCGCGCGCAGGGGGAGCTCACTCAGCGCCGAGACCTCGTCGATGCGGTTACCGGAAAGGTCTAATTGGCGCAGGCGGGTCAAGCGGCTCAGCGGCCCGATATCGGTCAGCGCATTATTCGACAGGTCTAGCTCAATGAGGCGATCCAGTGCGCCTATACCCCGCAGCTCTGTCAGCCTGTTCTCTGCTAAATTCAGCCCGTTTAACGAGCGGTCTAACGGGCTGAGCGGCGAAATATCTTCGACAAAATTGGCCTTTAGGTCGAGCGCGTCGAGCGACGAGAGTGTGCTCAGCGGGGATAGGTCCTCGATTTCGTTGTCCGTCGCGTTGAGGATATTGAGACGCGTTAGGTTGCGGAGCGGACGAACTGTGCGAATGCGATTGCGCGATATGTCTAAGCGAAGCAGTCGAGTCAGATCTGCTAAGGGCTGTAAATCGACGACTCTATTGCCGCTCAGATGGAGGGATTGAAGCTGCGTTAAGTTCGCCAGTGGGCTCAAGTCTTCAACGCCTACATCGCGGAGGGTCAGCGTGCGGAGATTGACGAGGCCCGATACAAACGACACGTCTTCGAGTCGGGTGCTGTTTATTTCGAGCGTGCGCAGTCTGGTTAAACGGGCGAGGGGATAGGCGTTGGGAATGCGCGTGTCGCTTATGGTAAGCGAAGCTAAGTTGTGCAGATGCTCTATGCCCCTGAGATCGCTAATGCGATCACTGCCCTCTATTTTCAGGCGTGCGATGCGGTTGAGATCGACCTGCGTGAGGTTGCCGAGGTTCTTGTTGGCAGCGCGCCGTATGCGCGCCTCTAGCTGTAGGTCGGGGATGAGGATAATCCCTTCACTGCGATAGATCGCAACCTGAACGCCGCGTCGCACGAGGGCTGGCAGGTCGGTCGTCAGCGCCCGCTCGCTGAGCGGGTTACCCGAGAGCTCGACGTTTTTGAGGCGGTCCAGTCTGCCGAGCGCAGATATGTCAGCGATGCGGTTTCCATTGAGGTTGAGGAGCTCTAGCTGGGGCATAGAGGCCAGTGGAGCAATTGAAACGATGCGATTAAAGTCCAGGTTGAGATGCGTTAGCCCAGACAGGGGGGCAAGCGGGGCCAGGCTAAACAGGTCGTTGTTCGACAGATCGAGCACGGCCAGCGAATCCAACGCGCCCAGCGGCGTTAGGTCGCCGATTGTATTGCGCGCCAGGCGCAGCGTCTCCAGGGCATGCAGCTGCTCTATACCCTGGAGATTATCGATGCTATATCCGCTGGCATCTAGAGCGGTGAGCGCTTGTAGCTGCGTCGAGTCAATGCGGCCGTCTGGTTGATCCAACTGGGCGCGCACGGCCGACTCCAGTCCGGGGTCTGGAAAGTGCTGTTCGGCCGATGGGCCCGGTGTTGGGTTAACGTCGATGAGTCGGCTCGTCCCGTCTCCGCATCCGCCAGACAGCAGCGGGATGAGGATGCAGCACGCTGCGCGGTATATGGTCCCCGAGAGGATCATCCCTACTCAACTCCTGCAAAGACGGTCATAAAGCCGCGGGTGTTGGTCTGCGTTCCCTCGATCTCGAAGCTGCGCCGCGTTACCTGCAGTCCGGCTAGTGTTGTAAGTCGGTAGCCCAAGTACTCCGATACGTTGTTGAGCTGTATCGCGGCGACGAGACCGTTAAACGAGTCTTCGGCCCCGGGGGGACGCGGGTTGCGTAACTGAGAGAATCGTTCGTATTCCAGGCCGGCCTCTAGCGTGCTGCGACGCAGTATGGGCAGGCGGGTAAGGAGCATGAAGAACTGACTCCACTCGCGCATGAGAGGTCGGCTGCGGGAGACGGGTTTCTGGTGTATATATTCACTTTTCCAGCCGGGGATAATGCTGATTTGCCGCAGGTTGAGCCCGTATTCGGCCTGATTCACCGCGCCGAAAAAGTAGGCGCTGCGGCGCTGTCCGGCTAGCGCTCGCTGCGCGCGTTGGGCCAGCTGGTTGTAGCGCTGCGATTTAACCTTATGCCCAATGCGTAGGCCCGCCAGAGGTTCGATCTGCCATCCTATCCACGTCGTATTGATCACCGTATTGCGCGCGGGGCGCTCGTCGGGAACGGGAAATAGGTCGCCGCGTGAGTTGGGTGGCTGCAGCCACTGTACGAGGTCGTCAGCGATTGTATCGCGCACTTTGCGCAGGTCTTGGAACAGGCGCACGCGCCCCCAGCGGGCATAGCTGTGGTCGACTGTAGCCAGTGCATAAAGAGCGCGGTTCTGTCCGGCGGCTGCTTTTTCTCGAATGCGCATCCAGCCTACGGTTAGGCGCACGTCGGGATGGAGATAGGCTCCGGCGTAGGCATTGAAGCCCTTCTGATCGCGCTGATAGGGCAGATCGGCTTCCTCGTCGTTTTCAAAGCGATCAATGGTGCCGTTGTGATTCATATCGATACCATAGAGAAACTCGGGTCTGTCCGTGCGAAACCGCAGAAAGGGTTCGTCGTAGTCCGGTATGCGATTGGGGCTGATCTCGTTGTCGTTCTGGTTAAAATCAGAGACAAAGTCATTGTTTTCGTCCCAGCCGGGAAAAACTTCCAGATCGCCAAAGCTCCATCCCTTGCGCTTCCAGTCTGGTCGTCGATCCTGATCGTCGTTGTCGTCGACAAACTCGTAGCGCTGCAGCGGCCGACTGTAGTCTAGGGCCCCGTTTTCATCCACTACGTCCATGGACGTGCTGTAGTGTTGGTCGACGTCAAACGCTTCGGCATACAAGAAGTAGGGGTAGGCTTTCTTCGACAGGTTGGCCGTCCACGCGTCGGCCCGAGTGCTGGCCGTGCTGTGCATGCGCAGGCGCGGGTTGGGATACTGCCGATAGCGGTGGTTCACGTTGTACTCTAGGTAGGCCTCTACGCCGTCGAGATCGGTCACTTCCATTGTGAAGCCGACAATCTGGTTGGCCGTTGGCAGGCCGTAGTCAAAGGAGAGCACGCGCTGATTGGATCCGTCCTGCACGTTGCCTGCGGCGCGTGCCAACACCGTGTATACGCGCGTTCCGCTGAGCGCCCTCTGGCGATCCGATCCCATTTCCACTAGATAGTCGTTGGCCAGGACCAGCTCTGTCGTCACGCTGCGAATTTGGCTGGGGTCAGGGCCCGTATAGGTCGAGTTAGAGAAATCAAATGTGAGCAAGATTTCCTCGCTGCCGTCGGCCGATAGGTAGCCGCGGCGCTGAAAGCCGCCCTCGACAGAAGCGCGAAAGCCGATCTCGGAGCCTCTCGTCTGCCGTCCCTCCAGATCTTCCACTAGGATGTCGCTGGCAAAGAGGGCGCCGCCGCCGCTTCCATCCTCGGGCGAATCGTCGCGAATGCGCACGTAGATAGCGCCCACGGGCTCCTCGTTTTGCACGCCGAGTAGATCGCCCTTAAACAGATCGTCGCTAAAGGCTTCGGCGCGCGTATAGCTGTGGTGAGCGTTGACAAACGTGCCGCCCATCTTGACAAAATCGCCTACCTGGAACGTCAGCCGTCCGCCCGCTAAGTTGGTGTTGTCGGTCAGCTGGCGCGCCGTGCCGCCGACGATGAAAGAGTTGGGGTCGCTGATGCGTGAAAGCAGCATCGTCGCCTCGTATTTGTCGGTGGCAAAATCCCACTGTATGCCGTTAAACAGCGGCTTAGAGAAGGTCATCGGCGTTAGCGTAGTGCGAATTTCGTTGCCCACGGTAATGGCGTAGTGATACTGCCCCTTGTGGTCGGAGGCCACGACCAAATTGTTAAACCAGCGGCCAAAGAGAGAGGTCTTTGTCAGCGTGCTGCCAAAGGGTTCGGGGTTGATTTCCTGCCAGTCGTATATCAGCCATCC
>Ga0181577_10001832_pt1 | contig 16850 bp, 19 predicted proteins | sample 101ome_21_FD_132468 | JGI IMG/M metagenome (GOLD analysis project Ga0181577, IMG submission 132468) | Coastal salt marsh microbial communities from the Groves Creek Marsh, Skidaway Island, Georgia - 101413BT metaG (megahit assembly) | ecosystem: Environmental > Aquatic > Marine > Intertidal...
TATCTCGTTGCGTACTGCCTAGCCTTTTCTTCTCCAAAGTCTTTAGCGATTGCTTCGTCATACTTGGTCTTGTACAGCGCCGCACGCCAGATGTTATCCTCCCACTGGTATATATTCCCCATAGTGTCCCAAGTTCCGCCAATGTACTTTCGTGCATTCCTTGTTACAAAGTCAAGCACACCAGAGATCTCTTTGGGGCCTGTGATTTTTAACTTTTCACCAAAACTTGCGTAACTCTCCAATGTTTTTTTGCGGGCTTCATCAATCTCAGTCATGAAAGAAGACCCAATAACTCCGTCCTCTTTCATCTTCTGTGCAAGTTCGTCATCTTTAATGAGCGACCTTGCAATGCGTGGTACATCGCTCCACCTGCCACCAGCGAGGTCATACATAGCACCGCTGGACATAAGGTTGTTGAAGTGAACGACAGGCTGCGCAATAGTTTTTAGACCTTTCCATATTCCGTTATAGAATTTGTAATTGTCTTTTACCTTAGACCAGACTCCTTGGTTGTAAACCTCACGCATCTTCATGATCTGTCCGTGAGTCCACTTGTCTACGTACTTTCCACCAAGATTACCGAACTCTTTTCTATCTGGGATCTTTACATATCCTTGACTACGAAGGTTTCCGATAGGAAGATTTCTAGGATCTTTAGCCACACTCCTAGAAATTCGATCAAAGAACTCTCCTAAAGCACGGTCATTGGAAAGCATTATACCTGTGCGGTATAGTGCGTAAGGTGCGTCCTCGATCTCTCCATATTCTGTGCGCTCTGCCTTCGTCCAGTCCCTGCGAACACGAACAGATGCCGCATCAGCAGCGCTGTCAACGGTTTCTCCACGTGCGTTCCTAAACTCAAGAGCCTCCCACATATCAAACTCTTCTTTGTCCGGGCTTCTCTTTGCCGCCCATTGTTCAATAGGTATCTCTTGAACCTTTCCACGCATCTTGTACAGATGGTCTGCGGCAAATACTTTTGACACCGGATCATTAGCAAAGGGGTTCTCTGGATCGTACCCACGCTTTCCGTCAACCTCATACTTAGTGTATGATCTGCGAAGATAGTTGTCAGCATTCTTAAGAAACACATCCTCACTAAGCATGCCCATGTCTACCAAAGCCTCAGAGTATTCTGTTATCTTATCTCTAGCCTCTGCCGTTCTTGAAGACAATTCAAATTTAAAATCATCAGTGCCGATCCCTTGTGTTTTAGAATCCAGCATACGGTACATAAGTTTACGATCTTCAAGCGGCATGTCTTCAAGCCCCTGAAGAAGACCTTTCCAGTCCTCAAAATATTTGCCACGCTTACCACGGAACTGCCTTATTGCATGAATAACTTCATCATTCAATTTGTAGTAAGGAGAGAACCAAGTTCCAAAGCCTTCCCTCAGCGTCAGTTCACGTTCTTTCCATGATCGTCCGGGTTTTGTTCCATAGGTTGTTCCTCCTGCCTCTACACGAAGAGCAGGCATCATCTCGCTAATCTTACCGCCACCTGTTGCCTTTGCGTACAGAGTATCAGCAATGCGTGGAGTAGCGCCAGTCGCACCACCAATCAGTGCGGCAGTAACCATGTGCTTGGATCTCTCTTCCCAGTTTGCGTTAGGATCAAAAGAGTACAGGCCGTATGCCCCACCAGCCAATGCGCCTGCTCCCTCCGGAGTCTTTGCTAGTTTCCACATTGCTTCGCCAATAGGCTCATAAGCCTTTGCGATTCCTTTTCCAGCCAAAGAAAAGACTGGGCCAGCGACCGCACCACCAACTGTTCCGGTTGCAATATTTTCCGCAACCGTAGGGGGTCTGTTGGGATCTACTAGGCTCTGAGACTCTGGGTCAATGTATGCGAGTGATCCAGATAATGCTCCCGAAAGCGCACCGGCCTTTGCGCCATGAACGACAAGATCTGACACAGTTCCAAGGTGTCTTAACTTTGATGCTGGAATTGCCCACCCAACTGGGTCTGCAACTAGGCCACCATAGTACGCATACTGTACATCATCTCCGTACTCATTGATAAGAAACTTTAGATATTCATCTTCACGCTTCATGTCCTCTTCGCCAATTCCAAGTCTCTGCTTTGCGCCACGTACAGAATCTCTCGCCCCATATGACAACGCATAGAATATAGCGTCTGTTTTTCCACCTTCAGGGGTTGGAAACTTTTTGCCACCAGTGTATCTCTCAAGACGCTCAAAAGGATTTTCGGCTAAACTATTTAGAATGAATGGATTCTCCTCATACTGAGGAGCGGTTACAACATTCTCAACAGGCTCATCTACATATCCACCTATCCTCTTCCCTTGCATGCCGGGAAGAAACGCACCAAGTATATCTGAAGCCTTTAACTCTGCCATTATCTATATTCCTCTGGTAGTGCGTCTCGACCATAAGTTATCACAAAAAAATCAATATTCTGTGGAGATGGATTCTGCTTTAACATTTCTAATGCAGCGGCAGGAACCATAGGCTGACCAATAGGCTCCTCCTCCCTGATAGAAGGCCATCCCTGAATAGTAACCAGTTTATCTCCTTCGTAAACATCAAAGGAGTATTGGCTTGCCCAGTTGTTAAAAAAATCTGTGGGTAAAATTTTGTCGCCTTTACTGCCGTCAGGGTTAACCATGGCAAATGGAAGAGAACTTCCTGATGACATGCCAGATGATTGATCTTCGTAGTATTGTTTGAATCTTGGGGCGAACAAAGAATTCCAAAATGAACTCTTTGAAGACCCCGGAAGACCATCATCCATGCGAAGACGTTTGCGCAAATCTTTTGAAAAGTTTTCATGGTAGATTGCTTCTTGATTTTTGCCTGCACTTCTAAGTCTTTTCGCTTCGTTCTCATGTGCAATTATGAGTTCTACATCCTTTACTGCTGCGCTGGTTTTTCCGCCCGATGTTAGTTCTGCGTTGTACTGAGCAACTGTAGACGCAGATGTTGAACCCGGAGGAGGGGTGCTGCCCTTTGGAACATAGATGGTTTTTATTTTTCCATCATCACCTTCAACATAATACGTATCGAATCCAGCGTCTGCAGGAATGTGGCCGCTCATCGCAGCCGCTTCGTCTACAGAACCACCTGCGGCAATAGCACGATCAAAAGCCTCCTGCTTTGTTGCAGGTGGAGAGTATTGACCGCCGGGATAGAACACGGCCTTTTGAATCTGGAACAGTCTTTCCTCATCATCAAACTTAATCTCAGCCTCCATCATCTTCATGGCTTGCTGAGTAAATTGTGAAGCCCTAGACTCCACGCCCATAGATTTTGCTGCAAGTTCCAGCATGAACGACTGAAGAAGCATTGCGCTCATGCGCTTCATGTAAGACTCACGACGCTTAGTAGGATTAGATGTTAGATCTCCAAGACGTTCTTTGAGAACAGGGTCATTTCTAGCATCACGACCACCAACAGTATTGGATCCGTCATGCTCAGAAGCAGCCGTGCTTATCACCGCCTGATGCTGCTGAAGTTCTTGGGCAGATGCGCCTGACTGCTCACCCGTATCTAACCACTCTTTGTCTACCGTGGTCTGTACCGCACCAGATGTTACAGACTCCTGATCACGCATCCACTTGTCATCAAACGGGGTTACTTGTTGATCTACAACCATTCCGCCGTCGGCCATCTGCTGATCTGCTGTCATACCGCCTGTAACGTCCATAGAGCCGAATGGCTCCATCTCAGGTGTCATAGGACGGGCCATGCCAGCGTCCTGTGACGGGCCTCCTGTGAGGTCATACGGCATATTAGCAAACCCTAATGCTGCGGGGTCTTGCTGCTGAGACATGTCTGTTCCATATAAGGCGTTTGGCTGAAACCCTTGCCCCATATTAAACTCTGTAGGTAATGCGCTAGGATCTACCGCTGCGTTCTGCGCAGGAAAAGTCTCAGCCCCGAAAGCAGGAGCGCTTGAGAACTCTTCGTCCATAACCTGAGATGCGTTCATCCAAGAGGCCATAGGATTAAACCTCTTTCGCTGAGGCTCATCATCAGGTATGTCAGCCCTTATCGTAGTGCTGTTACCAAATATGTCGAAAGGTATTTTTGATTCAAAACTTAATGGCATTACGCTACTCCTTGAGGAACGAATCTAGTGCGTTGTGTTGCAGGAAGCAATGTGTTGCCTCCTAAACCACCACCTCCACCGGCTCCACTAAATGGAACAACTGTGGCTCTGGTCGGTGGAGCAAGAGGCTCGTAACCTCCGCCTCCGTATGATCTTGGTGTTGAAGGTATCTCCGGCTCTTTGAACATATGGCTCATAAGTTGCATAGCCATGTTGTACAGGAATGAACTTCCCTGCTGCTTTGCCCAGTCAGGAATCTTATCCCAGAAACCTTCTGTAGCAATTCCTGCTTTATCAATAGCAACTTCAAAAGGGTTCATTGCGCCTTCTGCTGCAGCATTGTCCATTGTGTACAGATTGCTTGTAGGTGGCGGGGAATAAATATCACCGCCATCAGGGGCTGTAAATCCCGATAGAGGATATACAGGCGCAGTTCCTGCTGCCACATCTGCGGATTGATTATCCAGCCTTTGTAACTCTGCAACAATATTATTTTTTTTAGTATTATCTACTAGAGTATCTGTAAGATCTTGACCAGTGCTTGCCTGAACATTTAATCGTGGATCAAGTGGATCCATTACATCGCCAAAGTCTTGGTAGATAAGATCAGCAGTTCCTTTATCAAGTCCATACGTTAGCGGTTCGCCCGCACGTGACAGCGCTGGAATGGTTGGATCTGTGAACGATGTTCCCATAAACTCAGCAGCATCGTAAGGTGTTGCCAATGTGGGTTGTTGCTGAACAAATGGATCTATCATGTATTCGCTTTGGAATGGTACTTCAGGAGCGGCTATAACATCACCAAATGCATCGTACTGAGGAGTAGTCGTAAGACCTGATCCATACTCTGCGTATGGTTGAACTATCTCTGGAGCGCCTATTCCGGTTGTAATGGAAGAGGCAAATGGATCAACCATCGCCGCACTTGCTAACGTGCTTGCATCAGCAGCAGCCGATCCAATTACATTTCCAAAAGCATCGTACATTGGCGTAACTGGAACAGCGCTGGCAACGCCGCTAGAAGTTGACGCTGCTGCAGAGCCTGCGCCAGAAGCCATAGAGCCAACACCCATGCCTGCGGCTGCACCCAATAGGGTAGCCAACTTGGGGTCAAGCCCCATTCTCTTTCCAACCTGTGAAACGCCCATACCTAGTAAGGCGCTACCTATAACTGGTACTGCTTGAGCCATATATTACTCCTTACCTATTCTGTACGGTTTTTCCTCTTTCTGTTGTAGTAGACATGCCACCCATGTTGCCGCTAATCAAGCCTTGATACATTCTCAATGCTTCCCACGGCGCCATTTGCTGATAATCAAATATCTCCCTAGACATATCCCTTTCTGCCTGAGCCTGTTGCTGCAATGGAACACCGACACGATTGTAGTAATCACGCATGGCATCCATAGGCGTGCTGACCATAGCGCCGTACTGACCTAGAGCGTTTGCCTGCTGCTGTTGCGCAGTGTTGTACGCATTCATGTACATGCCTGCGCCAACGTCTGCAATGTTCTGCCCAACATTCTCAATGACTTGCTGATTAAGAAGATCGCCACGACTTGAGCCGCCTTGTTGGTACATCGTTTGGCTTGATCGCAACTCTCCCATAGCCTGCTGCGCCTGATCAACAGCCTGCCTTCGGTATACATCCATCATGTCTCCGTAAGGAGATCCGGGGCCTGTGTCTACACGACCACTCATCATGCTGGCAAATCCAGATTCAGCAGCACCTCTAATTGGACTCATGCCGCTTGTTACAAAATCCCTAGTCATACCCATTGCTGCTAACTGGTCGGAGGTCATTGGCGCTACAAGATCACTCATCTCACGCCCTGCTCCGTAGTGCTGAGGCACTTGGCTTTTGGCTAAATACTTAGCACGATCAATAAGATAATCGAACCTACGCCCCTGCTCATAAGGGTCTTGTATATTAGTAGAACTTCCTGTTGTAGTTGTCGTTGGCATTGTTATCTCCTATAGAACGCTGACAGGGATTCTAACTTTAGCGACTGGAAGAAGTGCGCTTTTATCAAGCGGTTTATCTGGATCGCTAAAGTATGCATCTTGTTGTGCTTTGTGAAAGGCCATCTGATCTTCTGCAGCAGATTTGGAAAGAGGGCCGCCAGAAGAAGAACCGGACGAAGACTTCGATGAAGACTTCGATGAAGACTTGGAAGAAGAACCAGATGATCCTCCAGAAGAATCTGAAGATGTCGTAGAAGAGGGCAGTACACTAGAAGTATACAATACTGGATTACCCGTACCTCTCCCTCCTTTAGTTCGAAAAGCGCCTGTCTTGTCATCCCAATAGGCTCTTGATCCGGGATCTCCAAGAACTCCGGGTAATTGTATGTACTCTCTACCTTTTTTGTCTTTGTCAACGTAGTATTGCTGACCAATAGTTAGCCCGTCTCCAGTAGTTGGAAGAGGGTTTCCACCGCCGCCAAACATTGTACCCTTAGTTAGTCCCGGCCCAATTGACCCGCCCCCAGAGTTTAATCCTTCGGCAGCCACAAGAGTAACCTGCTTTCGTTTGGCCTGCTCCTCTAATAGTTTTTTAGCCGCTGCGTCACGTGCTTGTTGTTCAGCCTGTAACTGCTCAGGACTCTTTGCTGATCCTCTCATTTTCTATCCTCTTTGTTACTATAGTGTATTGAAGTTTCCACCCATGTTTTTCCAGCACCTTTGCCATGCCCTTACGGGTAGGTGCTTCGATAAACTCACAACCCTGACTTTTAGCATACTCCTCAATATCAGGAAGATGATCATATATATAGAACGGCATTCCCTTGCTCTTACCTTCTGCGGTAAGTATTCTCAGAAAAGTCATTCTTGGGTATCTAAGTATTTGAGTTATAGAGTGGGCTATCACTTCGCCTTCTTCTTCTATAACCCAAAGATCAGAAAACCCGCTAACAAGGTCTTTATAAAAGTCCTCGCCTTCGTATATGCTGTCGCTGTAGACCATCGCCCGTTGTATACCGGGAAGAACCTTATGCCATATAAGAGGAACTTCGCTAGGGCTAACCAGTCTCATATATTACTTTTATGCGTCCTAAAATATTTGTTATCGGGATCGTTCAGATACCTAGCAAGAACTGCAGGATCTTTCTGAATCTCTCCGTTAGTTTCTTTAATCCAGTTTTGCCACACTGTCAGCGGAATCGACGCAACTTTTCTTCCAATTGCTGAGTGCGTAGGGTTATTAACACCTTCATTATATTCCCGCTTATTCTTTTCAAGAACTGGGGAAGCATCCATCACTTTGTTTAAAGAAAAACTTCCGTCTTGTTCCTCTTCAAAGTACGTAGTAGATACTCCATCGTGATCAAATATAGTTTTTACTTTGCTCATACAAAACCTTTTCCACCCACGTTAGCAACTTTCTGCGGTTTGCTGTAAGCCTTTTTCAGTTCCGCTATGGCGTCAACTTTTTTGCCTTCAATTTTTTTATCAGGCTGCCGGTCAAAGTGTTTCTTCTTGAGTTTCATTTTATCCCCTAAAAAAGTGGGGGAGGCGAATGCCTCCCCCTATTGTGGCCTCTATTAGAGAGCCGGATCCCAACCAAGGATAGCGCCGTTGGCTTCCTCGTTGCGGGCACGCAGACCGTACTCCACAACAAGCATCTTCGACATGCTATCACCAGTCTTCGCCAGATCAGTCGTCTGGAAGTTTCGCAGATAAGCGATATCCCAGAAGTCATAATCAAGGAAGTAGCAGGTTTTGGCAGGCATCTGACGGTTAGGCACGATTTTCAAGTTACCGAAATCGGAAACATAGATGTCAACCGCTGCCACGACAAAAGCCGGGGACTGGTTGTTTGCGGTCGTGCGCAGGTCAGACACGCTCTGCGAAAGAGTTGAGATTTTCTGCTTGAGCGCACCGTCAACCATAAGGATATCAGGTTGCGCACCGGCATCCCAGCACTGCTTCATGAGATCACGAATGTCCGACTCAGCAACGGCTTTGTCCGTACCCGGAGTCGGGGCGGTCGTACCGTAGTCAGCAGCAGAGGCCGTGGCCGTACCGTTCTCAAGGTTGGACTGAACCCATGCGCCAACACCACCGGTTTCACGGGCCGTACCGGAGGAACCGGCGACCATACCGTTGTTGCTGAGAAGCATTTTTTCCATGTCCAATTTGAGTTCTTTAGCACGCTTCGCCATCTGGTAAGCCTCGGTCGATTTACGACCAGCAAAGTCAACCGCTTCAGCAGTGCCAGAAGTCTGGATCACTTTACGACTGATTTGCGTGTAGTTACCACGACGGGTCGGCTCTGCGACCGCCAATGCGCTTGCATCGTCGCCTTCAGCAACCACGTTGGTTGCGTCGGCTGCTGCCAGCGTATCGGTTTGCCACTCAAAGTAAGTGTTCGCACAAGACGATTTGCCGATGCTAGACATAAACGGCGTGTCATCCGGTGCAATGTTGTAAATGATATTTGAGAGGTCTTCACGAATGCCTACGGCACCGTAAGTCTCTCTGGTATTAGTTGGCACTGTCATAATATTTTCTCCTTAGAAAAAGTCTTCCATCAAAGCAGCGGCATCATCCACCGACCCTGATGATTTTAGTTGATTACGAAGTTCGGCCTGACGCCTACGATCAGCATCAACCTTTGCCCTTTTACTTCCGGGCTTAACCAACTTGGGTTTGTTCTTCAACTTCTTTCCTTTTACATCAGCCTTCTGCAAAGCGTCATAACGCATTGCTTTCATAAGAATGTTGATTGCACGTGAGTCTGCTAGGCTAGTTATTTCTTCCTCAGTGTAGCCAGCGCCCACTCCGTAGTCACGTATTTCTGTCGCAAGTTGTCCACGCTTCTGATCATCAGACCACTCAGGTATCAGTTCACGTAACTCTTGATTAGCGATTTCCACCCTTTCGGCGTGTTCACGCTTTTGATCCTCTTGCATCTGAACCTGAACCTGATTAATCTGCATGTTAACTTTCTGGAGTCGTTCTTGTTCTTCACGAAACTCTTCACGCTTAACAGCAAACTCAACAGGATCATCTAGTTTAAGACGGTTCCAATCAACATCCTTAAACTTCTGCATACCGGATGATATTTGAAGTCCAAGGTGTCCAAGTGCTTGTTGATACTGCTGACGCTCGACATTTAACTGTTGAAGTCCAGACCTCAATTGATCAGCAACTGAGTCCATTTGCTTACGTTGTTCAGCAATCTCTTGCGTCTTTCTTGTATAATCCGAAGTTCTTGAGTATCCACTGATTAGTTCATCGTAGGTAACTTCGACATCTTCACCATTAACTTTTACGGTGTATGTCTCTTCACCTTCTTCTCCTTCAGCCTCTTCTTCGGTTGACTCTTCAGCCTCCTCATCGGATTCTTCTGAATCGTCGGCCTCACTTTCGTCAACAGATTCTTCCTCTAGGGGTTGAGATTCTTCTGACTCTGTGGGTTGCTCTTCTGCTTCAGAGGTTTGTGCTTCTTCAGCATCCATCATCTGCAAAATTGCTTCTTGTGCGCCTGCTACATCCATTGCCTGCGCTAAACTTTCTGCCGCTTCCGCTCCCATTGGGTTGGCATTAGCGATATTAGGTAAGTTAATTGCCATATTAAATATTTCTCATTGTTGATGTGAATTTAGTTATTTGTCCTTCCTCAAATATTGCTTGCAAATGTCCTACCAATCTGTCTAGCAATTTGAGTTCAAGCCAAATCTGTTCTCTACTATCAACGTCGTGTTGATTAGTTGTGCCCCACTCAGATACTAACTGTTGTTTCAAGGCTTCTACGCTTTCTTGAAATAGTTTGTCTTCTAATATTCTTCGGGCTTGTTCAATCTTTAATTCTTTGCTCATCCAATTTTTACCGGAGCGTTGCGATCAGCCTCCATTTCCATTTCTACCATTTTAAACTTAGCATCGAGCTGAGTCTCTTTCATCTCGTTTTGTACTTTCATTCTCTTGACTTCTAACTCTCCCTGCTTAACCTGATCATCTATTTGCATAGATTGCAGTTGAGCCTCCATCATTGGATCTGGGCCGGGAGGTTGTTGCCTATCTGGGGGAGTAATGTAGTCATCCACATTCTGATAGCCCATTGACTTTATAAGTGCGGCCATCAGGTTATAGTTATTTTCTGCGGATACCATCGGATTGCCAGCCTGAGATCCGGCCATCTGCACTAACTGCATAAGTTGAGCAACCTGCTGGTCTTTGTTTCCTTGGCCTAGCGCAACAGATACAGTGGCATCCATAGAGTCATTCCAAGATGTTGGATCAATCTCAATCCACTCGTTCCTTAGTCTAACTACACGTTTCTTGTCCATGTATTTGCAAAGAAGTTCATATATCCGTAACATCAACTCCTTTACGCCAGTTTCTGCAAACTGCCTTGCAATTAGTTCAACACGGCTTTGAGCGGCAGTCATTACAGCGTTAACCGCAGCAGCCGTAGTATGCGACGTAAGAGCCTTGTCATTTAATCCCTGACTATTTCTGCTTACTCCTGCACGGCTTTCTCTGATCCCGTCAATATACTCCAGCATCTGGAATGTGTACGGCTCAAGCGTAGGAGTTGCCAGAGGCATGACTGCGTTGGGTGATTTAACACGAACTATTCCACCCGGTCTTGCCGAAAGAAGATCGTCAAGATTAGCCTGCCCCTCAAGAACGGCAAACCTTCCGTAGTTTTGGTTGTACATATTATCCAAAAGGTTTCTGGTTACAACGCTCTTGATCTGTTGCAGAGGTATAGTAAGATCAGCAATAGATAAACCAAAGAACTTGTGCGGAACTTTAATAGGGGTGATGCTAATAAATGGAATGTTATCAACTTCCTCATTTGAGAGTATTTCATTTCCAACCGTGCAAACTTTTCTTAGTTCTGTAATTCCATCACCATCAAAGTCTGTTCTCAAGAAAGACTCGTAAAGCCAATACTCTTTTAATGCGTCCTCATTCGCAGCGTTGTTTCTAATGTAATAAGGATCTCCAGTGTTGTCATTAATGAATCTTGCCGCATGCTCAATGTCCCAGTTCGCTGTGTAATCTCCATCTCCAATGTTGCTTTCATCCATGTCCGGGTACATTTCACGAAGTTCGGACAAAGTTTTGCGAACACGGTGGCATACAAATCGTGCCTCCTGTATAGATTTTGCTTCACGGTTGATAACAAATTCTTCTGGCGGAACATTTACGATAGAAACCTTTCCGTCATTCATGTATCTTCGGATAACAACGTTGTGCATTGGCATGCCCATTGCATCGCTTATCTCTTCATGCTCAACAACTTCAACGTTTTCATCCATAAATATAGAATCGAACTCAACGTCGCTTAATCCTTTGTACGTCTCACGCTGGTATTTCTCAGACTCTTCCCACCAGACCTTGACAATCCCGTTCTTCTGAAGAAGTGCGTCGGTAAACCAGTTGTATAGAATCTGCCATCCATCGTTCTGTCGCTGCAAAACAAAGTTTACATAGTCGGTTGCCTGCTGTGCTGCGGCTACATCTTCAGGCCCAGATGGTTGAAACTGTACAAGTTCGTCGCCAGAGGCAAACACACGCATAAGAGCGGGCTTTATCCATTCAATGCTGTCCTGAACTGTGCTGTCAACAAACTGACTTCTACCGTCCACCTCGTTTCCCATAGGTTCGCCGTAGTAATACGACATAGCCTCTGCTCTTTGCTGGGATATTTCGTCAGCCCATCCAATGGCCTCTGACATTTCTCCATCTATACGTTGCTTGATATCGTCTTCTGTTATAACTCTATCTTCCATTATATAATTCCATATTGAGGATATGATATATCCTTATCAAAGTTAAAGTTCCAAGTGGTATCTAATCCAGCGACACCCCAACGTCTCGACATAAAGCAGTACCGCATAGCGGAAACGCTGTCATCTCTTATCGGAACGATCTTCCCATCCTTGCGGTGGTATTGCCTATACTCTTGAAGGAGGTGGTGTAGATCGGACTTGATCTTAAACCTCCCTTCCTCCATCCAAACGACCATCTGCTGAATCCCCTCTTCAACAGAGTTGGAACCTTTCTTCTGACCAAGTGCCGGTGGATTTGAAAAGTGATCCAAAAGAAAATTACAACCATGATCACGATACTGATCAGCAAGGCCGGGATTGCCCATAGAATCCCTACGATTACCATCATGAGGATACGCAATGGGGATAAAAGATGGCCTCCTAAGTATTTCTTTTGAGTGTTCAGCAGGCGACCTTTTGTTTGCGTTGTATGCATCATAAACGTAAAATATTTCCTCATCAGGATCTAGCGCACCCCATACAACAGCCGTGTCATGATCCCATCCAAAATCTATTCCGGCTATTCTGGGCCAATGTTCCTGTATCTGAACATTATCATAAATAATCTTTTCTTCAGGTATTGGGAATACAAGTCCTGATCCAATTGTTGGCTTACCATACTTGCGCATTTCTCTCTCATGAGGAGAGTAAGCAGCAAGAATCTGAGTCATTGTATCCTTGTCTAGATGTCCGGGTTTTTTATTAACCACGGTGCGCACATCTTCTGACGCATCATCCCAAGTTGCATTCGTAAGAGACTGACCACGTTTCAGGTCGTTCATGAATGCGCTGACAGTTTCCGTCATTCCCTGCTCAGGAGTAAATGTAAGATAAACCATTCCCTTCCTGTCTAGGGTACGTGTTACAGCCTGAGAATATAATATTCGTTCAGGCTCCTCGTCTAGCCAGATGCAGTCAACAGATCGTCCCATCCATTTCTCTACGCCTGACTCATAAGACTTAAACTGAACCGTGCTGTTATCACCACTTACATGTTTTACAACAGCCAATGCTTTAGCGTTAGGCACGCCCGGTTTCCGTTCGGTGGAAACGATACAGTCTCTGGGGATTGCTCCGGTACCGAAGGCTTCCGGGTCTTCCGGGCTGCCCAACAATTCTGCCTGACATATATCTCTAGTGGACTCATTAGACACGCCACCAACCCAAGCGGTAATGGCTCTGTTATACCTTCTTCCTTCCCACCAATCTGGATATATGCCCGTCAAATGCATAGCCATTTCAGCAGCGCCAGAATATGACTTGCCGATACGGTTAGCGCACATAAGCAACCTCTGATTGCTCTGAAACCCTGTATCATGAAATTTTTTCTGAAAAGGATACGGGTCGTAAAAATCTAACTTACTGTACTTCTGTCTTTTAATGAGTTCCTTCGTATTTTCGATGGCTTGCTCAATCTTTTGCCTTTCCATTACTGCAGCATTTTTTGAAGTTCTGCTAACTCCGCTGTTAATTCTTCCGTAGATTTTTGTTCTGTAGTTGTTATCTCTGTCTCAGTTTTTTCAACAGGCTTAAATCCTGCACGATCCATAAGGTCTTTGCATGCATTCAACCTAACAGCCTCGGAGTCTGCTCCGTTAGCCAGCGCTATAATATTTGCTATAACACTGGGAACTGAATCCATAATCATAGCCTTCTGTCTTGCCTCGATTTCTTTCTGGTATTTTTTCTTTAGTTCCCATCCTCGCTGTTTTGGCGAACCATAGCCTGCATATTTAGCAGCCTTGGTAGCATTACCAGTGTTAATGTAAAGATCTAGAAATTTTTCTTGTTGTTCTGTCATGGTGTAATATCGCCCCAATCAGGTTCATCGTCTCCAAAAAGATAGTATCCAAGAGGTGCGCCACGCATCCCCGTCTTAGCATAAGTTTTTGCTACGTCCAGAAGAGTTGGTTCTGCAGATTGACCCTGCTGAATAGTCGCTCTAACATTGGCAGCAACATCTGTCTTACCCATTCCTATTGCTTTACCCGCTTCGGTAAAGTCGTAGTCTTTTACATTAGCGCCCTTGCCGTCTCCGATTACACCGGCATCCATAAAGTCAATACCTAACGACTCTTGCCCTCCGGGGTTTAGCGCACGATCAAACATTTTGTTTCCAGACCCAAGCCTCATTTCGTCATACTGGACAAAATAGGCACGCCCTGTTCCTTGGTCTACAATTACACGCCAGTCATAATTTGCATACTGCCTGTCCTGACCAAGAACTCTTCCTCCAAAACTTATGAATCCCTCTCCTTCAACAAGACTATCCTTTAGTTTCTCTACATCTACTTTAGCGCCGGTTTTTCCTCCGCTTAGTTTTATCGGGTTTTCTTCTGCCCACTTTAAAACATTCTCCGCAGTTCTTGGAATACTCAGAGGCATGTCCTTTAAAAGATTTGTTGCAGCCAAGGCGCCGCTAAATCGTGGCTTGTCCTGACCCCTAGATACATCGGCAACTTCCTTTACTTTTTCTTGACTCCTTATGTTAAATGCATCAGAACCTATACTAGAATTCCATCTGGACAGACTAAGATTAATCGGCCTGCCGTATACATCGGTGCTTTTAATTGCTGGTTTACTTATATGAACAAGCGCTGCTTCAGAACTCATCGGAAGTTTCCCGTCAAAAACCTTCATAACATCAGTGCCCGTCGATTGCATTCTAGGGGCATTGGTTAATATTGTTCTTGGGTACAACATTCTTTTGAACTCTGATGCTAACAAAGGATGATCTGGTTGTCTGCGCATTAAAACATCAATCATATGCTTTGCTTGGGAAACGTACTCATTTCTGTTCAAAGCCAAATCCCTCTGTATACTTCTTTTTGTTTTGGCATCTGCCGTGGCGTATTGAGAAAGAAGCCTGTCTTCTAATTCAAAGGCACGACTAAAGTCTGAAGAAACATTTGCGGACATTCCATAATCACGCATATCAATCATGGCTTTAGGGCTAAAAGATCTCCTAACAGAATTCCCAATAACATCCTCAGCCATCATTACTAGATTTGCGGGCATTCCTCCAGCATACCAATCTGTAGGAACTCCAAGTCTCTCAAACAATTTTCCTGAAACGCTAGGAGATTGGCCACTAACCTTCCCCCTTCTGGTAATGTCCGGCGTAAGTTGCGCTCTGGTTATAGCATCTTTTCCAGCCTTTAAACTTTTTACGGCGCCCAAAGGTGCAGCAGCAGCAAGTTCTGTTACATCAAATCTTGTAAGCGGGTCTCCCTGAGCAACCTTGATCGCAGGATCAAGAATAGCCTCGCCAATGCTTCCGATCATTTTACCCTGAAGTCCAAACATTCCTGAGTATGGGTTTGACTGCATATCACCCAAAACATTCCTTGCGAAGCCCGCAATAGGCCCAGCAACAGGAATCTCTGGTCTTTGCCCAATTACCTCTTGATCCCAGTATCCAGTATCCGGGTTATCGGTAGGAGACTGAAGCAGATAATCTTCAGGGTTTAAAATGTCTTCATCCATTCTTTTTTCTTCTCTCTAGCGGCCCCGGTAAAAGCCAACCTATAATAACCGGGCCTAAAAAACCAAGAACCAAAAACCATCCAGCAACCTGAACAAGTTCCTCAATCAACATAAAGAATGATTTACGCTGTACCGTCTGTGACACATTCCCATTCTTCTCTGTTAGATCGGCAAGGACAATCCCCGTTGAGGCACCCGCCAGAGCACCCACCATCGGAGCAGTTACACCACCGCTCATCACAGTTGCCGCACCCGCACCGATTGCCGCTCCCGTCCCGCTGTACGTTGCGTCCCTTATCGTCTGACAACTTACTAACCCAATACAACAACAAGCAACACTAAAGCCACGATACCAAGAACCACTCTTTGCTTTGTGTTTAAACCATTCCATTTTTTTACTATTTCTTCCCACATTATTTCTTCCTCGATGTCCTTGCGGATTGTTTAAATGCCTTTGCGGTAGGCGCACCTTTGCTCCCCGGCTTGCGCATTTTCTCCCCTGATCCAGCCTTTATACGCTTACGCTTCGCATGAATGTTTGCGTAAAGGCCGCTACTTTTTCTTGGCATAACTCACCTTCTTGCCAGATTTTTTAGCAGCAGCCTTGGCCTTAGCCATTCCTGCTTTCGTATAAGCGTAATGTTTCTTTCCAACTTTAGGCATAAGCCCTCCTTACCATTTAACTTTGTTAGCCCAGTAAGCCGCAGACATTTTGCCTTTGGCTATGTTCTTAGCATGACGTGCCTTAAAAGATTTCTGTCTTGCTGTTGGCTGTTTATCTCCGGTAACACCTTGCTGGCCAAACCTAATAGTCTTAACTTTGTCTCCAGACTTTGCCACGACTACATGTGACTTCTTAGGATGGTTAGGTGTACGCTTAGGTTTATTAAATGCGGAAACTCCAGCCCTAGCAAGCCTTGGGTCTCTTTTTGCAGCCATTAACGCATCTCCTTTCCAAACGCTCTGTTGATTGTCGCTTCAAGAGTTTCAATTCTGTATGTTAATACATCCAAATGATCGACCATCATTCTAATATCATCTCTGTCACGCTTTAACATCTCAACGTCATTAGATATACCGGATGCCCACCATATAGCGGTAGCGGTCTGTGTAATCAAAAATATAATTGCGCCTAGTAAATAAGTAGGTATTGTCATGTTCTTTCCTCGGGGTACACTGGGCTAGGGTTAATGCTAAGTGACGTACCATTTGACTGACCGCCCCAAAGAATACAAGCCTCTTCCCTATCCTTCATGTTTCGTGTAACCACAAGGGTAGACGTTGTTTGCTCTTTGTTTACGAATAATACAATGGTTGTATCAACGCTCATATGGCTCATTACCATAGGTATTTCGCCGTAGTCTTTCTCAAGGTGCTTCATCATGCTAATGAAACTGGGGGTACACGCCAGTTGGAATGGGACATCAAGAGCATACATATCATCAGGCATAGGCTGTTGCGTTAAAAGAAACGCGGCTAATAATTCTTTCATCTGTTCCCCA
>Ga0181577_10001833_pt1 | contig 16845 bp, 20 predicted proteins | sample 101ome_21_FD_132468 | JGI IMG/M metagenome (GOLD analysis project Ga0181577, IMG submission 132468) | Coastal salt marsh microbial communities from the Groves Creek Marsh, Skidaway Island, Georgia - 101413BT metaG (megahit assembly) | ecosystem: Environmental > Aquatic > Marine > Intertidal...
ACTGACTTTTATTGCGTTTACGGAAATTTCCCATGAAATCACGTGATGATAAAAATAGCATAGCTGCATCTGTTGATGGTTTTGGTGGGGCACTGCAAAGTGTTCCATTGCCAGAGGGTGTTCAGTTAAGAAGTGATGATGAAATGATTATCTGGGATCAGTTCACGCGCGCACGCGCACGCGAGGATTGGCGAGATATGGATTTGATCCTCTTGGCTAAAGTTGTTCGCATGGAAGCAGATATACGTCAGCATCAAGAAACACTGGATAGGTCTGGTGTTTTAATTAAAAACAAGCGCGAAACATTAATTCCAAATCCGCTGATCTCTGTCATCGATACGTTAGAGCGTAGGCAGTTAGCGGTTATCCGTTCAATGTCTTTAAACCAACAACACTCTGATCCTAGAACACTTAACGCCAGTGCAAAAACAATAAGCGAAAACAAAAGCATCATATCGTATTTATCTGGTGAGGATTTAATAGCAATGCCTGAGGGAAATAATAAATGAACAACTATGAACACAAAATAGTATCCGTCGATGATGTTGTTCCTTATGCTTTAAATAGCCGAACACATAGCCAGTCACAGGTTGCGCAAATCGCTGCTTCAATTCGTGAATTTGGATTTACCAACCCAATTTTGATTGACGAAAACCTTAATCTGATTGCTGGTCATGGTCGATTAATGGCGGCAAAGAAATTAAGCATACAAGAAATACCTGCCATTGAGGTAACAGGCTTAGATGATCGAAAGCGCAGAGCATTAATCATTGCTGATAATAAATTGGCAGAAAATGCTGGCTGGGATGATGAAGTATTAAAAATTGAACTTGAAGATTTGGCTGGTGATTTTGGCGAGTTGATGGGCTTTACGCAAGATGAACTTGTGAAGCTATTGCAGGGTGACGATGCTGAAAACGAATATACGCAAAAAACCGAAGTTCCGTATTATGAGCCAACAGGTGAAAAGCCAGATATTGTTGAACTATATAACGATGAAAAGACAAGAAGCCTGCTTCAAGAGATTGAATATGCTGATGTAACAGATGAAGAAAAACGGTTTTTAACATTAGCTGCTGGGCGACATACTGTTTTCAATTTTGAAAATATAGCCAATTTTTATGCTCATGCTTCACCAGAATGTCAGCAGTTAATGGAAAATAGTGCATTGGTGATTAACGATTTTGATAAAGCCATTGAAAATGGATATGTTGAAATGTCCGATAAACTTTTAGAGCAATATCTGAAGGAGTACCCTGAAGATGAATTTTAAATCAGATTTTGCGTGTTTTATTTTAACTCACGGCAGGGCAGATAATTGCGTTACCTACAATGCTCTTAGAAAACACGGATATACAGGCAAAATTTATCTAATCGTTGATGATGAAGATGATCAAATTGATCTGTATAAAAAAAACTATGGCAATCAGGTTATTGTTTTTAATAAGCAGGCTGCCATAGATATGACCGACAGTGGCGATAATTTTGGCAAACGCAATTCTGTTGTCTATGCAAGAAATTATAGCTTTGTCATAGCAGAGCAAATCAACTTGCCATACTTTTTAATGCTGGATGATGATTACAAATCCTTCCGCTATACCTTTGATAATGCAGGGAAATATATAACCAAGAACATACATTTGAATAATTTAGATGTGGCTATGGAAGCGATGCTTGAGTTTTTTATAAAAAGTAATGCTTTGACCGTGGCAATGTCTCAGGGTGGTGATTTCATTGGCGGTGAAGGCTCTAAGGTATCCAAGTTACATCGGCAGGGTAAGTTCTCAAGAAAAGCAATGAACGCCTTTTTCATGGCAAAGGATCGGCCATTTAAATTTATGGGTCGAATAAATGAAGATGTTAATGCTTACACGGAAATAGGTTTACGCGGTGGGTTGTTTATTACTGCCCCGCGTGTGCGCTTAGAGCAAACTCAGACACAAGCTAACGATGGCGGCTTAACGGATATTTATCTTGATTTAGGGACCTATGTTAAAAGTTTTTATTCCATTATGTATGCGCCATCTTGTGTTAAGATCATGTCAATGGGCGTGAAAAGTCGCAGATTGCATCATATGGTTAAATGGAAACATGCTGCACCTATGATTATCTCACAGGATTATAAAAAATGAAGGTAGGATTTACTGCATCGGCTTTTGATTTATTACATTCTGGGCATATCGCAATGCTTCAAGAAGCAAAATCCGTCTGTGATTATCTAATTTGCGGCCTACATATTGATCCATCGATAGAGCGAGAAAGCAAAAATACGCCTGTTCAGTCTATTGTTGAGCGATATATCCAATTAAGTGCTGTGAAATATGTAAATGAAATCATACCTTATAAATTTGAAAGGGATTTAATTGATATTATTTTTATAAAAAACGTAAATATTAGAATAATTGGCGAGGAATATAGGAATACGGAATTTTCTGGACACGAATTGCCAATAGAGCATTATTTCAATAAGCGGCTGCATCGGTTTTCTTCAAGTGAATTAAGAACGAGGTTGAAATAAAGCAATGCAAGAAACCAGAGGTGAAAAGGTAATTCGGTTTATTGAGGCTTTATGCCCAGTTCCAGAAGGCAAACTTGTGGGGCAAAAAATCAAGCTATTGCCGTTTCAGCGTAAATTTATTTTGAATGTTTACGACAACAAGCACGGTACGAGCAGAGCATATTTGAGTGTCGCACGAAAAAATGGCAAATCGGCTTTGATTGCTGGTATTCTTTTGGCTCATATTGTTGGACCAGAGGCGCGTCAGAACAGTCAAATAATTAGCGGCGCAAGATCTCGTGATCAGGCTGCTTTGGTTTTTAAATTGGCAGAAAAAATGGTTCGTTTATCGCCAATGCTAAGTAAAATCATACGTATTGTTCCGTCCCAAAAGTCACTTATAGGTTTGCCTTTAAACGTAGAATACAAAGCAATATCTGCGGAAGCTGGAACAGCACACGGTTTGTCGCCAGTTCTGGCAATTCTTGATGAGGTGGGTCAAATACGCGGGTCGCAAGACGCGTTTGTAGAGGCGATTGAAACTGCACAGGGTGCGCACGATGACCCGCTGTTGATTGCAATTAGCACGCAAGCAGCAACGGATGGTGATTTGTTTTCAATTTGGCTCGATGACGCTAAAAATGCAAAAGATAAAAGGATTGTAAGCCATATCTATGCGGCAGATGAAAATTGCGATGTAATGGATAAAGCTGCGTGGAAGGCTGCAAACCCTGCACTTGGTGAATTTAGAAGTCTGAAAGATATTGAAGATTTTGCAAACCAAGCGGCTCGTTTGCCAGCAAAAGAAAACAGTTTCCGCTGGCTTTATCTAAATCAGCGCATAGAAGCGGTTTCTGCATTTCTTAGCCGTGCTGAGTGGGAAGCGAATTCCAGTGAACCAGAAATATATGACGGTATGCCGTGTTATGCTGGGCTTGACCTATCTGCAAGTCGAGATTTGACAGCTTTTGTAATGGTTTTCCCTGTCGATGGGGTTTATCACGTCAAATCCCAATTCTTTTTACCGTCAGATGGTTTACGCGATAAAGCAAAAGCCGAAAAAGTGCCGTACGATCTTTGGGCCGATGAGGGATATTTAAATACAATCGACGGTCCTGTAATTAATCCAGCTGAAGTGGCTCGGGCTGTCGCTGAAGCCTCTGAGCGTTATGATTTGCAGATGCTCGCTTATGACCGTTGGCGTATTAATGATTTTCAGCGTGAATTAGACGCAATCGGCGCAGTTGTCCCAATGACACCGTTTGGGCAGGGTTTTAGAGATATGTCACCAGCCGTTGATACGCTGGAAAGATTGGTTGCTGAAAGAAAATTGCAACATGGTGGACATCCAATTTTAAACATGTGCGCAGCAAATGCAGTGGCAGAACGTGATCCAGCTGGTAATAGAAAGCTAACAAAAGCAAAATCCATAGGTAAAATCGACGGATTGGTCGCTTTAGCTATGGCACTAGGTTCTATGTCTGCTGAAGATAAATCACTGCCACCAAGCCCGTGGGACGATCCATCATTCACTTTAGCTGCGCAGTAGGGTTTAGAAGTCTAAACAAACACAGCAAATAGTAACATGTTGTCCTCTTGGGGTTAATCGTGTATATTTAAACAAACCATGCGCGATGGAATTAATATATGGGTATCTTTGACAGGTTTCGACGAACCGAAAAACGCAGCTTGGAAAATCCAAGCGTGCCTGTTTCGGCATCTCTATTTGACTGGGGTGGCGCAAGTTCATCTGGGATTGTTGTCAATGAAAAAAACGCAATGTCTGTCCCAGCTATTTGGTCTGCGGTAAATTTTCTGTCAGGTACTTTGGCATCATTGCCAATTCACGTTTATAACGGTGATCGGCGCGGCGATCAGGCTTTGGAAAATATGCTAAATCGACATTCATCCAATGTTGATACGGCTTATGATTGGAAAAAATACACGTTTGATCGCGTTTTTACGAATGGTCGCGGTATTAGCTTAATTAAACGCAATAATGCTGGTCGCGTTTTATCTATTGTGCCTGTTGAGCCTCAAGACGTAACAATCAAGCGCACAATGCTTGAAGATGGCCCAACGTACACATACAAGATTGATGGAACGGGCGTATTCGGCGCAGAAGATGTTATCGAAACTGTTTGGATGCGTGATTATGACTATGTTAGCCATATTTCACCGTTTGTGGCGCATAAAGACATCATCGCATTGGCCATTGCTGCCACAAAATACGGTTCAAAGGCGTTCCAAAGCGGCGGTATTCCACCTGCGGTTCTGCAAGGCCCGTTTCAATCTGCTGCATCTGCTGTTCGTGCCTCTGACGATGTTGCGAATACAATGGCTAAATTGGCCCGTGAGGGTCGCCCCGTCATGGCGTTGCCAATGGGTCATGAATTAAAGGCTGTTGGTTTTAACCCAGAACAGATGCAATTTATCGAATTGAAGCAGTTTTTGGTTGAAGAAATCGCTAGAATTTACGCTCTGCCGCCGACTTTCTTGCAGGATTTGTCTCGTGCAACATTCTCAAACGTTGAACAGCAAGATTTGCATTTTGTGAAACACACAATCGCAAAATGGGTAAAGCAGTTTGAAAGCGAGTTGTCGCTAAAGCTATTTGGTCGCAATTCAGAGCAATATGTTAAAATCAATCTTGATGGTTTGCTACGCGGCGATCTTCAAAGCCGTATGCAAGCATATGCGACATCCATTCAAAACGGCATTCGTACTCCAAACGAGGTTCGTAGCCTAGAGGAATTGGAGAGCAAGCCAGAAGGCGACGACTTGATGATCCAAGGCGCGACTGTTCCCATTAAAAATCAAATGCCTGAAAACGGAGGCGAAAATGTCTGAGAAAGAAATTCGTGCTTTACACAAAAGCGTTGAAATCCGCGAAGAAGATAGCGGAGAAATCCGTGTTTCTGGTTATGCGGCTGTTTTCGGCGAAGAAACAAACATCGGCGGCATGTTTACCGAGGAAATTCGTCAGGGAGCCTTCAAAGACGCTGTAGGGCGCGATGATGTGGTTTTTCTAATTAACCATGAGGGATTACCATTGGCTCGCACACGCTCTGGCACATTGACGCTGCGTGAGGATGACCACGGGCTTTATATGGAAGCTGCTCTTGACCCATCTGATCCAGATGTTCGTAGCATTGTTCCAAAAATGAAGCGCGGCGATTTGGATAAAATGTCTTTTGCATTTATTCCGACACGTCAATCTTGGGATGATAAGTCAAAAACACCAAAGCGCATGATCGAGGAAGCGCAGTTGTTTGACGTTTCTATTGTTACCACACCTGCTTATGATGGCACTGAAATTGGGCTGCGTTCATTTGAACAGTTTAAAGCCGAAAAGAGCAAACTCACCGAACAAACCCGCAATCGCTTAAAGCGTAAATTGCGGAAGTTATAACAACGGGTTCCCGTTGTTTTGCCTCAACCCCCGTCCCTTGGGCAAGGACTTGATCGAAAGGAGCCAAAAATGGCGAATTTGAAAGAACTGCGGGAACAGCAAGAAAAGCTACATGCTGAAGCCCGTGACGCACTGAACGAAGCAATTTCTTGTGAGGATGAAGGCCGCGCGCAAGAGTTGGAAGCACGTCATGACGCAATCATGGCTGACTTTGACAAAGTACAAGCGCGCGCCGAGAAATTGGCGGCTTTGGAAGCACAGCAGCGCAAACTTGAGGAAGTTGCTGTAAAAACTCCTGTTCGCGAAGCGATTGCTCGCGGTGTCGATAAGGGTCTGACAATGGACTATCGTCGTGCATTCGCGGAAATGGTCGCGGCTGGTGGTGATAGCTACGTTGATCCAGAGGTTCGCAATGTTTTGCGTGAATACCGTGCGCAAACAACAACAGCGGCTTCTGGTGGTTACACTGTACCTTCAGAAGTTGCATCCTTTGTTGAGAAATCATTGATTGCTTCTGGCCCAATGTTGGGTGGCCAATACTTCAGCTACATCAACTCACCAGATGGCCGTACATTCACCATCCCAACAGTTGATGACACAGCGGTAACTGCTGTTGCACACACTGAAGGTGCCGCGGTCACAGACGATGGCGGCAAAGACGCAACATTCGCTGCTAAAACTTTGGGCGCATATTCATTCGACACAGAATGGGTTCGCATCTCCAAAGAATTGGACGCAGACAGCATCATCGGCATGGAAGGCTTCATCGGCCAGCTATTGGGTGAGCGTCTAGGTCGTTTGGGCAACGCGAAACTGACAACTGGTTCAGGTTCTTCTGATGTTGAGGGTATCGTTACCAACACAGCAGCAGGTAAAGTTGCAGCGTCAACATCTGCAATCACATCGGATGAAATCATTGATTTCGTTCACTCAGTAGATGCAGCATACCGCGCATCAGCTTCAACAGCTATCATGATGGATGACACCACATTGGCAGCGGTTCGGAAGCTTAAGGACGGGCAGGGCAATTATCTGTGGTCCATGGGGAATGTTCAAGGCGGCGTACCAGCAACATTGTTGGGCTACAACGTTTTGGTAAACAACGACATGGCAGGTATCGGCGATGGCGCATCATCCAAAGTGATGGTGTTCGGTGATATGTCTAAATACTATGTGCGCCGTGTTGGTGGCATCGAGACATTCGCAGCGCGCGAGCGTTTCGCACCAGATTACGGTCTATTGGGCTTCATGCGCGTTGATGGCGTATTGTCCAACACAGCTGCAATCAAGCACTTGGCATTGGCCGCATCATAAAATAACGGCGGGGCTTAACGGCCCCGCTTTCTTAATACGGAGGTAGAAATGCCAAAGATTAGATTATTGACTTCAATGGCTGGTATTGATTTTTCTCATAATCGCGGCGACATCATTGACGCAAGCGATGCAGAGGCAAAACGCTTTATCGAAGCTGGCATTGCAGAGCCTTTAGAAGTAAAAAAAGTTGAGCGTGCTGTCAAAAAGACCGTGACACGCAAGGCTGTGAAGGAACAATAAAATGGTAAAGCCGCTGTCTTGTCATCATACGCTTGAATTAGTTGATGCGCCTGCAAGCCTGCCTATCTTTTTGGATGAGGTAAAGGCACAGTTGCGCGTTGAGCATTCAGATGATGACACCTTGATTACGCGTCTAATCAATGTGGCGGTGGCTTACACTGACGTAAAAGGTGCGCTGGGGCAGGCTATGATTACCCAGAAATGGGGTCAGTGGCTTCCATATAACCCAACGCAACAAATTGGACTGTTATTAGGTCCAGTGCAAAGCGTAACTGCGGTAAAGTATTACGACACAGACGGCGTTTTGCAGGATGATGACGTAAACAACTATGATGTTTTCGGCACAGAGCAGCGTACAATCGTATCACCAAAATCTGGATTTTCTTGGCCAACAGCACAGCAACGTGACGATGCGATCAAGATTGAGTACCAAATTGGATTTGGGGACGCATCTACAGATGTACCAGAGACAATTCGTCATGCCTTAATGCTATTGATTGGTCACTGGTATGATAACCGTGAGCAAACCCAAATGGATCAACTGCAAGACATCCCATTCGGGTTTATGGAATTGATGAACATGCACAGGGCGTGCTGGTATGGTTAAGGCTGGTCTTTTTCGTGATCGTGTGACGTTCCAGCGTTTATCCTCTGGCGCGGTTGATGATTACGGTAATGTTTATAACGGATGGTCTGACCTAACCACGCGATCTGGTGATCTGCGGGAGCAAAAGGGCAAAGAGGCCATTTCTGGTGGTGCATTGCAAGACAACGGCATGGCTACTCTGCGTGTTCGCTCTGACAGCGTTACATCGACAATCACTGCGGCTGATCGTGTTGTTGCGCGTGGCAAAACTTGGGCAATTAAAAATGCGATCCAAGTTGACGCAAAAGACACCTTGATTGAGTTTGTGCTTGAGAAAGGCGTTGCGTCATGAAGTTTGGTGCGAAAATTACTGGTCAGAAAAAGTTGATGCGTCAGCTTAAGGATTTGCCAGATGCGTCACATGAGGCTCTGAAAAAGAGCATGATTGCGACAGCTAAAACTGGCGCACGCAAGGCTAAGGCTATTGTGCCAGTTGATACTGGTGAACTAAAGCAAAGCATCAACTGGAAGTATCATGAAAGTGGAAAAGGCTTATTCGCATTTGTGAACTTTCAGGATGGCACAAAAGAAAATGCGATCAAGGTTGGTGTTGTAAACTATGGTCGCAGAGATGGCACCTTTAGCGGCTATCGTTTTATCGAAACCGTAAAGATGCTAATTGCGGCACGGCATATGCGTGCGGTACGCAGAAATTTGAATAAAGCGTTCAGAGAGGTAGTTAGATAATGGCTGACGGTTACTCACTATCTCTGCAAAAAGGCATCCGCGCTGCGTTGGTGGCTAACTCTGGTGTGACAGATTTGGTTTCAACTAGAATTTACGATGAGCCACCGCAGAACGTAACTTATCCTTATGTCAGATTTGGCAATATTGAACCATCTGCGTTTGATACCGACACAGCCGAGGGCGCACTTGTTGATTTGAGCCTTGAGGTTCATTCGCGCAGTGCGTCAGGCCGTGTTGAGGCCATGCAGGTGGCAGAGGCTATCAAGGTGGCCTTGCATCGTCAGGAAGCGTCTGTGACTGTCACAGGTTACACGCTAGTAGAATTGATTTTCGAGACTTTTTCTGGCACAAGAGATGATGAAGGTCGTGGTTATACGGCTATCATATTGTTTCAAGCTATGCTTGACACTGCCTAAACTCCCGCGCTGTGGGCAAGCGCATTGATAAAGGAGGCCGATCATGGCTAAACAACTTGGACGCGCCCTGCTGGTGAAGATCGGTGACGGCGAAGCATCTGAAACATTTTCAAACCTATGTGGCTTGAACTCAAAATCATTGACCATCAACAACTCAAGCATTGACGTGACAACACCAGACTGCACATCGCCAGAGGGCGCATTGTGGACTGAGACACTGGCGGGCTTGAAAAACGTGTCTGTTTCTGGCGATGGTTTCTTTGAGGACAGCACAGCAGAAGCACGCATGAACACAGTTGCTATGTCTGCTGACAATAACTGCAATTTCCAGATCGTTGTTCCTGATTTTGGAACATACGCTGGCGCATTCCGCATTGCATCTGTTGAGTTTGGTGGTGAGACAGAAGGTGGCGTGACTTACAGCGTTTCACTTGAAAGCACTGGTGCTGTAACCTTCACGGCGGCATAATATGACTATTACGGCAGAAGCGCCGCGCGGGGGTGTTGTCGAGTACATCGGCGACACCTCCTATACGTTCAAGCTACGCAATCGTGAGATTGAGCGTTTTGAGGATAAGCATCGCGGCATCTTTGAACTTTGGGAAGGTTTTTTCCAAGGTGGCAAAAAGCCAACAAGCACAGAGGTGCGTGACATTCTTGCGCTGGGCTTGGTTGGTGGCGGCATGAAGGATCATGATGCTGATGCTGTTATATCAAAGGCAACACCAGAGGATTTGATGCGGCTGTATCAGGTGGCGCAAGCGGTTCTTGGTGTGGCGTTTATGCCTGACGTTGCAGAACAGTCAGACGTAAAAAAAAAGACAGAGGACCAACCCCAAAGCGATTAAGCGTTAGGACAATGATTTCCAACGGTATCATTGCGGGCTTAAAACCAGAGGAAATCCGTGATATGATCCCCAAGGACACATGGATTGTCTTTGAAGGGTGGCAAAATGCACATTCCCCTAAAAAGGCTGGTTCTGATGCAATGACAGCGGATGACTACCGCGCCCTAGTGGAGAAAGTAGATGGCAATTTCAGCAGAGCAGCTTAACATCATTCTAAGCGCCCGTGACAAAGAGTTCACGAAAGCAATGGAGCGCAGCCAACGCCGCGTTGAGATGTTTGCCAAGAAATCTCAGAAAAGCATGTCAACCACGGGCAAGGCTTTTGCAAACTTGGGGGATGTTGCAAATAAGTTTGGTCTGGCACTATCCGCTGGTGCAGTCGCAACTGGATTTGTGACGGCGATTGATAACGCAACAAGGTTGGCAAAGGAACTGACCAACTTATCGCGCATTTCTGGCACAAATGTTGAGGATTTTCAGAAATTTGCTATTGCCGCAAGAACTGTTGGAATTGAGCAAGACAAGCTGGCTGACATCCTAAAAGACGTAAATGACAAGTTCGGTGATTACATCGCAACAGGCGCAGGCCCACTTGCTGACTTTTTTGAAAATATTGCGCCAAAGGTTGGCATAACTGCTGACGCATTCCGTGGCCTATCGAGTGACCAAGCACTTGGTCTTTACGTCAAAACGCTTCAAGACGCTGGCGTAAACCAGCAAGAATTGACGTTCTATATGGAGGCATTGGCAAGCGATGCAACTGCGCTTTCGCCTTTGCTATTAAATAATGCTGAAGCGTTAGACGCTATTGGGTCAAGCGCACAAGATTTGGGTCAGATACTCGATGAGGATTTAATAAAGCGCACAACTGAGTTGCGTGATCGGTGGGATCAGGTAATGCGCATCATGACAACTAGATTTGTTCAATTTTTCTCAACGGTTGCGGTTGGATTTGATGAGCTGTTTAACCTAACAGATACTGCAAAGATTAATGATCTTACTGACGATTTGGTCAAACAAGAAAAAACATTAAAATCATTACAGGAGAGCATGGCGACAGCTGGCGAGGCACATAAGGCAATAATGAATGATCCAACTCAGCCGCAATACGCAAGAGATGCCTCCAGATTTGCGTTAGATGAATTTGCGGCTGATATAGCCCAAGCTAGTGCGGAATATCAGTTGATTGCCGATGAAATTAGGCGCTTGCAGGGGAATAAGGGGACTATATTGCCGCCAATCGTTGACCTTGTTGGAAGCGGTAGCGGAACAGGCGGAGGCACTGCTGATAAAGTAAAAGATGTACGCCTTGAGTTCACCAAACTTGGCGAGGCTATGGATGACCTAGACAGCATCGCGTCTACACTGGAAAGCGGTCTTGAGGATGTATTTATGTCTGCCCTTGATGGGGCTGGCAGTTTCAAAGACGCAATGCGCAGCACTGCTCAAGCTGTTATCAAGGAATTATTCCGCGTGCTTGTCGTTCAAAAAATGGTCAATGCGGCAATGGGCTTCTTGGGGATGCCTGTGTCTGGTGGCGGTGGCGCACCTGTAACCACCAGCGCGTCTGGCGGCACATTGCAAGCTGGAACGCCATCTATCGTCGGTGAAAACGGCCCAGAGATGATCGTGCCGAGCCAAGGATCGCGCATTCTAAGCCATGCGCAAACGATGAATGCTTTGCGTGGCGGCGGTGATGGTGTAACTATTGTCCAGAATATCAACGTATCCACAGGCGTGCAGCAAACCGTGCGCACTGAGATCAAATCACTTATGCCGCAGATCGCTGAAAGCGCAAAGGCGGCTGTCGCTGATGCCAAGCGGCGTGGCGGTTCATACGGAAGGGCGTTTTCATAATGGCTATATCTTATCCCTTATCCCTGCCGCAAACTACTGCGATCCGACAAGTTGACTTGCGTGCGATCAATGCGGTTGCTATTTCGCGCAGCCCGTTTACATTTGGCAGTCAGGTTCACGCCTACGCTGGCCAAATGTGGCAGGCAGATATTACGTTAAAGCCCATGCGCAGAGCAGACGCAGAGCAGTGGATTGCTTGGCTTATAAGTTTGCGCGGTCAGTATGGGACCTTTTTACTTGGCGATCCCCTTGGCTGCACCCCACGCGGTCTAGCATCCACTCTTGCTGGTACGCCTGTGGTAAACGGGGCAGGGCAAACTGGCGGGTCACTGAACATCACTGGCGCATCCAGAAATAAAACTGGCTGGCTTTTGGCTGGTGACTATATTCAGCTTGGCAGCGGATCATCATCAACGCTGCATAAGGTTTTGCAGAACGTCAATACGGATGGATCAGGCAACGCAACGCTTGATCTTTGGCCTCATATACGGACGGCACCAGCAAATGGATCAACTGTTGTTGTATCAAATGCAAGGGGTCTGTTTAGGCTGTCATCCAATGAACAGTCATGGTCGGTCAATGAGGCCAGCATCTATGGCATTACATTTGGAGCGATGGAAGCACTATGAGCCGCACAGTACCATCAGCATTACTCACCGCACTTAGTCAGCCAGAGGTTCAGCCGTATTACGCGGTTGAGCTTGATTTTGACACGGCCCCGCTGCGGCTGTGGACGGGCTATGGCGACAAAACCATATTCACCAACACATACACGGGTGCAGGCTCTTTACTGTCTGTGGGCGGCTTAGAGGAGGCGTCAGACCTATCGGCGAAAAACATCACGCTGACCTTATCTGGCGTGCCGCAAAGTATGGTGTCGCTTGCGTTACAGGAACCATACCAGCGGCGGTCCTGTAAGGTTTATTTTGGCACACAGGACACGCCAACACCGATTGAGGTGTTCAGTGGCCTGATGAATACAATGCAGATTGAGGATAGCGGCGAAAGCAGCGTGATCACTCTATCTGTGGAGAGCAAGCTGGTGCGCTTGGAAAAATCGTCAGGATGGCGTTATACTGCGAAAAACCATCAGGCACGCTATCCGAGTGATACGTTTTTCAACTATGTGGCTGATTTGCAGGATAAGGAAATCATATGGGGCAGAGAGAAAGCCTAAACGATTACCTGAAATCGGTACGCAACACGCCTTTTGAATGGGGCGTTCATGATTGCCTTACTTTTACCAATAACGCATTTCACGCCATGTATGGCGAGGGTTGGGCTGATGATTGGCTTGGACGTTACATGGTTGACGGCAGGCCGATGCGTAGAACTGAGTTGATGCGTGAGTTTAAGTTCAGCACGTTTTATGCTGCGGTTGATGCAAGGTTAAACAGAATTGACCATGTGCCGCCACTTGGTGCGCTTGTGGTGACAAGACAGGCGCAACGCTGGGTGACTGGTGTTGCTATGGGAATTTGCACAGGCACCAAGGGCGTTTTCTTATCCAAGGAAGGTGTGCTATATTTGCCGCTAGATGCGATTGAGACAGCGTGGATTAAACGATGAAATATACTCTAGGTGACTTGACGGTTCGGCGCTGGAATGATTGGGATCGTGTTCCGCGTATGCCAGAGGTAGTTATACCATATATCGCTTCAGCCTTAACGGTATCAACTGTTACTGCAACAGTAATTTATTATGTTGGCACAACCTTAATCACATCATGGGCTTTGAACGCACTTGCGCCAAAGCCTGACTTTGGGTCTCTTTCATCTAATGGCATCTTAGTCAACGCCAAGGATGCAACTGCGCCTGCTGAGTTTGTGTACGGTGAGGTGCGCAAAGGTGGGGTTGTCACTTATTACGAAAGCACGGGTGAGGCTAATAAGTATCTGCACCAGATTATCGTTTTGGCGGCGCATGAGGTCAACAGCATTGGTGACATCTATATCAATGATACTGTGGTCACATTGGATGGCAGTGGGTTTGTCACAAGTGATGGATGGGATAGCAAAATCCGCATTCAGAAGTTTGATGGAAGCCAAACGACTGCACCAGCCGATCTGCTGAGTGAAAGTGAACTGACGGGCGACGATGCACTTGACGCAAACTTTGTCGGGAGCGGCTTGGCTTACCTGTATGTGCGTTATGAATATGACCAAGATGTTTTTGCAAGTGGCATCCCGCTAATTACCGCAGTCGTGCAGGGTAAAAAGGTCTATGACCCACGCACAGCGAGTACGGCATACAGCAATAATGCCGCGCTCTGCATTCGTGATTTCCTGACCGCATCATATGGCCTGAATGATGACGCGATTGATGAGACTGCATTTGCGGCAGCGGCAAACGAATGTGATGAAACTGTGGCTCTTGATACTGGCGGTACTGAAAAGCGTTACACGATCAACGGTATCGTGCGTGCAGATCGTGCTGTCGGGGATGTTCTGGGCGACATGATGGCGGCTTGTGCTGGAACATTATTCTGGGGGTCAGGCTATTGGAAGCTAAAGGCTGGCGCATATTCATCACCTGTCAAAACCTTAACGCTGGATGATCTGCGCAGTTCGATCAGCCTAGATACACGCATTACGCTGCGTGATAACTTTAACGAGGTGCAAGGCACGTTCAACGATGCGGAACAGGATTGGATCACGGTTGACTATCCAAAGCTGACAAGCACGGCATTCCTGAATGAAGATGGTGGCGCGGGTAACGAGACAGCCATAGACTTGCAACTACCCTACACCACAAGCGCATCCGCAGCGCAGCGTTTGGCGAAACTAACGCTATTCCGTGGTCGTGAACAGATGACCGTCACTGCCGAATTTGGTATGAATGCCTTTGACATCGAGGTTGGCGACATCATCGCATTCACCAATGATCGGTATGGCTGGGATGAGAAAGAGTTTGAGGTCATCGGATGGCACTTGGCGGCAAACCAAGATGCGGGCGATCTGCGTGTTGCGTTGACCTTGCGGGAAACATCTGCGGCTGCGTTTGACTGGAACGCAGAGGAAAGCGAAATTATCGCCAATAATACCAACCTTACTGACCCCCGTGCAGGTTTGACAATCTCCAATCTCACTGTGACTGATAAGGGCAATGTTCAGACGGACGGGACATTTATTGGTCAAGCACTTGTGCAATGGACATCAGCATCTAGTAGTTTTTTGAACCACTATGAGGTCCAGTGGAATGATGTTAATGAGACATCCTATCAAAGAACGGAAATTCCAGCGGATGAAAATTCTGTCGTGATAAGTCCACTTGAAACTGGAACTCAGTACAACGTGAGAGTTCGCGGGGTTACTGTTTCTGATGTTAAAGGTACATGGGTTTCCGCGCTGCCATATACGCATGGTGGGGACACTATCGCGCCATCTCCAGTAACAGGTCTGACTGCTGTCGGCGGCCCTAAAAGTGCCGTTTTGGATTGGTCTGCGCCGACAACTCAGGTCGGAGGTGGAGATCTTTACGATTTGCGTGGGTACTATATTTACAGAAACACCGTAAATACTCAGCCAGCAGATCCAATCGCATTTTCTGGGTCTGACAAGTATGTAGATGGTGGACTTGCGGTCGCGTCAACATACTACTACTGGGTCACAGCCGTTGATTTTACTGGTAATGAAAGTTCTGCTGTTGCATCAGGTCAAATTACGTCTGACAGTATTGAGCCGACACAGGACACTAGAATTTATACTGGAGTTGTTTGGTATCAAACACTTCAAGCAACTGCCCCATCAACGCCCAGCGCAACCGGTTACAGCGAAACCACGCTTACACTTTCTGGGCTGACATCTGGATGGGCTGAAACCCAGCCAGTTGTTGGCGCGACTGACACAACGGTAAAGGAATGGAAGTCATCATTTAAGGCCGAATATGATATTGATGATAATTTATCAATAACATTTAGCGCTCCGACTGGATCATTCCAGTTCACTGATGATATTGCTTCAGATAATTACAATGGGTCTGGTGACGGCAATACTCTTGGCACGCAGGGTTGGTATATAAATCGAGACACAGGTTTTGCTGAGTTTGGTTCTGCCGCCATTCGGGACACACTCTCTGTTGGGCAGGTGCCTATACTGCCGCAGACGCAAATTACAAATCTGACAAGTGATCTCAGTACGGCGCAGTCAACAGCAAACACTGCTGTAGCTGATGCGGCAACAGCCCAATCTACTGCCAACTCCAAGGTCAAGACTTTTAGCCAAAGCTCAACACCATCAGCATCATCAACAGGTGACCTATGGTACAACACAGGTAATGGATTTTATTATCGCTGGACGGGAAGTTCTTGGGCTAGGACATCAATCCAAGCTGATAGCGTTGTCGCTGGGTGGGTTTATGCGGGAACAATTAATGCAAACAATATCAATACTGGTACACTTAATGCAGACAGGTTGCCTGGTCTTGGTGTGGGTAACAGTACGGCGATTGTAAACGCAGGAATATCTGATAATACGACAACAAACTTTAGCGTTAGCTTTTCTGGGGCCAAGGTTGGCACAAAGTGTATGTGGATTCTTCAGATTGATGGGTATTCAAGCAATGAAAGTCCAAGAATAACAGTAACTCCTGCCGCTACAAATGTCAGCAGGGATCACACTACATCCACAAGAACTTGGATCACAGAGGGTGCTAGCACTGCTATTCGTGAACCTCACACATTTGTTTGCACAGGTACAACATCATCATCAAGCGGTTCTGTTGGGTTTAACGTCTATTTTAATGGGAATGACAGCAGCAGCGGTACATTTAATGGCGTTGTTTCTGCACTAATCTTTAAGGCATAGGGTTATGGAGTACACAATATATGATGGCAATGGATACTACGTCTGCGGTGCAATTCCTGAAAATGGCATCATCCCAGATGAAATGATCCCAGAAGGCGGCAGCGTTGTTGATGGGCTTCACGG
>Ga0181577_10001834_pt1 | contig 16844 bp, 13 predicted proteins | sample 101ome_21_FD_132468 | JGI IMG/M metagenome (GOLD analysis project Ga0181577, IMG submission 132468) | Coastal salt marsh microbial communities from the Groves Creek Marsh, Skidaway Island, Georgia - 101413BT metaG (megahit assembly) | ecosystem: Environmental > Aquatic > Marine > Intertidal...
AAACAAACGGGATAATTTCCCCAAAATCCCGAGCCTTTAAAAAAGCATTTGACAGCACTTTGTGAAAAGGTAGTCAAGGAAAAAGCCGATTTTGGAATTGTAGTGGATCCAGATGTGGATCGGTTGGCTTTTGTTGACGAAAATGGTGTTGTTTTTGGGGAGGAATACACCTTAGTGGCCTGTTCAGATTATGTTTTGTCTAAAACGCCAGGAAATACGGTTTCCAATCTGTCTTCTACCCGAGCTTTGGCCGACATTACCAAGAGACATGGGGGAACATACTCTTCCAGTGGGGTTGGCGAGGTGAATGTGGTTGAAAAGATGAAAGCAGTAAATGCAGTTATCGGAGGAGAAGGCAATGGAGGGGTGATCTATCCCGATTTGCATTACGGTCGCGACGCTTTGGTGGGGGTGGCTCTATTTTTGAGTTTTTTAGCTGAAAAAAAGGCGTCTGTATCCGCTTTGAGAGCTTCTTATCCGAATTATTTCATGAGCAAGGGTAAAGTCCAGCTTGCTCAGGGCATGGATGTAAACGGGATACTTAATAAAATAGCGGAACGATACGCTGAAAATAAACCCATCACCATCGATGGCGTGAAAATAGACTTTAGCAATTCTTGGGTACACCTGAGAAAGTCAAACACGGAACCCATCATCAGGGTCTATACCGAAGCTGAAAGTGAAAAAGAAGCAGAGGATCTGGCAGAACGGTTTTTGAAAGAAATTCAAAGTGCAGGTTAATCAACAGGGGCCTTATCGGCATGTTTGAAGCGTTTGTGTGTCCAGAGGTATTGGGTGGGGTCACAATAGATGTCTTGTTCCAACCACTCGGTAAAAGTATCCGTAATTCGGTGACCCTCGGTTTTGGTGGGTTGATCACTAATCAACTCAAAGGAGGCCTCATAATAGCCCCTTTTCAAGCGTATGATTTTAGCATACACCACTCCAAAATCTAATTCTTTGGCGACGATTTCTGCTCCTAGAAAAACAGGAACTTTGACTCCCAAAAAAGGTCTCCAGTAGGAATTGGGTTTGGGACGGGGAGACTGATCACTGGCGAACCCATAGATGCCCACCGTTCCATTTTGATGCATATTCTTGATGCTTTCAATCGCTCCATATCGCGAAAGGAGATGGGCATGATGTTTTTTTCTGATCTTGATGACCAATTCATTCAAGTAACGATTCATGATGGGAGTATAGATACCAAAACCAGTAGATTCGGTAAAATAGCCTATGGACAACATCCATTCCCAACTGGCATAATGTCCACACATGATGATGGCACTCCTTTTTTCTTTTTCAAACTGTGTTAAAACTTCAATGTTTTTGAAGACCATCCTTTTTTTTATCTCTGATTCAGTCATCTTAAAAGATTTAAAGGCTTCAAGCGAGATATCACACATGTGTTTGTAAAATCTTTTTTCAATCCATCTAATTTCCCGATCTTCCTTATCAGGGAAGGCCTTTTTGAGGTTAGACCGAACGGTTTTTTTTCGATATCCCAGTAGGTGGTAAATCACAAATCTCAGTACATCTGAAAAAACATACAACACACTAAAAGGGATAGAGGCGATTAAGTAGATCAAGGGGTAGGCAAGAAGGTAAACGACTTTTTGCAAGGGATATTTTTCACAAAGATAGTATATTTGTTATTGAAATATGCTAATATGCCCTCTCTTCCCACCGTAGTTGTCGCAATCATTATTGCCAATGTATTGGTGTCTTTTATCGGTTTTAAAAACCCAACTTTCTTCCAACGCTATCAATTCCAAATGGCCAAAATTAAATCTGGAGACCAATTGCGATTATGGACTTCTGGTTTTCTGCACGTTGATTTAAACCATTTGTTCGTGAACATGCTTTCATTATATTTTTTTGCAGGCCCTGTAGTTTATAACCTTGGGGAGCTAAAATTTTTGGCTTTGTATTTCACAAGTTTATACTTAGGCAATTACCTTTCCTATCGCTATCACAATGCGGATGAGAATTACACGGCAGTAGGTGCTAGTGGAGCGGTTTCTGGGGTGGTTTACAGTGCAGTACTGTTGTACCCTGAGATGAAGATGATGCTGCTTTTTTTACCGATTCCTCTCCCAGCCTATGTCTTTGCAACGCTTTACTTGATCTACACCATGTACGGAATGAAAAAACAGGGAGATAATATAGGCCATACGGCTCATTTTGGCGGTGCGGTAGCGGGATTACTCGCCACCATCGCCTTTGTCCCTAGTGTATTGGTAAACTCCGCATCTACCCTTGTCATTTTGTTGGGTATATTAGTGATCGCTGCCGCGATATTCAGACGAGTGAAATAGGAAATAAGATCGTTTATTGATTGAGTAGTTCCTCCACCTTTTTCTCAAGTGCTGTTCCTCTGAGGTTTTTAGCAACAATCTTACCGTTCTGATCCAAGATAAATGTAGCGGGGATGGATCGCACCTCGTAGGCCTTGGCAATGGGTTCATTCCAATATTGCAGATGCGATACATGAGACCACTGTAAGCCATCATCTTCTATGGCTTTTAGCCAATTGTCCTTGTTTCTATCGAGTGAGACTCCAACCACGTTTAAGCCTTTGGCTTTAAGTTTGTTATAGGTGCGAACTAAATTGGGGTTTTCTACACGGCAAGGACGACACCAGGAGGCCCAAAAGTCAACAATGGTGATCTTCCCCAACTGATCGGTCAATTTTACCACTTCACCCATTGGGCCGGGGCCTTCAAAATCTGGAGCCACTTGTCCAACTTCAGCAGGTGCGGGAGAAGCAGTGAGGGTTTGATCCAGCCTTTTCCCTGTTTTACTGTTTTTAATACGGTCAGAGAAGTTGTCAAATAGTAGCTTTGCTTCCTCATTGACCATCTGTTTCGTAGAAATAAAACGATCCAATATCAATGCCGAAACATAGGAATTTGGATGATTTTTGATAAAATCAATTTCATAATTTTTGATTTGTTGCTGAACATTCAAGTATTGCTCTTGGAGATCCGCAGCCAGGAGAGAATCACGAGCAATAGATGCTTGCTGAAGGTCTCTGCCAATACCATTCATGGAATTGACAAAAACTTTGGTTTCAGCTTTATATTTCATAAATGCATCGTTGGAGACCGTCCCAATTGCCTTGGAACTCATCAAACTGTCTTTGTATAAAGAAACCTTAATAACCCCAGATTCTATGATAAATGGAAAATTGCCTCTTACACTTTGTAATGAAAAAAAGTTTACATCAGGAGATTCAGCTAGACCCTTCATTTGAAAATCACCGTTCATTACTACAACTGAGTCAACGATCACTGGCTGTTGATTGGCATCTGCCTCCACTCGATAAACCATGCTGCCGTCTTTGAGATCGACCGCACCCTTGATATTGAATTCACCCGATTGGGTTGAACATCCAATAAGAATTCCGCTTAAAACTAAAAAAAATGCTTTTTTCATGATTGGGCTAAATTATTAAAATTAAATTCTTTTTCAGACTAAATAAGCTTTCATATATTAACAACGTAGAAGAAAAAAATAAATTATAATTGCAATTGCTATAAATTGATGTTAAAGCCTAAAGATATAACTCTAAAAAGAATAGAGGTAATAACCGACCCGCTCTACCGTCAGTTGTATGCTACAGATGCCTCTGTTTATAAAATCTATCCCGAGGGGGTATGTTTTCCCAGGAACCGAGAAGACATTGTTGAATTGATTGATTTTGCGAGAGAGAAAGGCATCCCCTTGATTCCACGTGCTGGGGGAACTTCGCTTGCTGGACAAGTGCTAGGGAAAGGTTTGATCGTTGATGTATCAAAACATTTCAATCAAATTATCCATTTTGATGTAGAAGCCAAATCTGTAACCGTAGCTCCTGGTATTGTTCGGGATGAACTCAATGATTTTTTGGCGCCGCATGGATTGTTTTTTGGTCCTAACACTTCTACCTCCAATCGCTGTACCATTGGAGGAATGACCGGAAATAATTCTTCAGGGACTACTTCCATACGCTATGGTGTTACACGCGATAAAGTGCTGTCGCTTGAGTGCGTTTTGTCCGATGGCTCCCTTGTGAAATTTGAGAAATTAAACCATCAGCAAAGCCTTGAAAAAGAAAAACAACAAGATTTAGAGGGTGCATTATATCGATTTTTCAGGGAAAAACTTTCCGATCCAATACATCAAAACAGCATCCGTTCGGAATATCCTCAAGCCTCAGTCCATCGCAGAAACACTGGTTATGCTCTGGATGAACTGCTGGATGATTTTATCAACACAAAGCAATCGGGCTTCAATTTATGCAAGTTGTTGACTGGAAGCGAGGGAACCCTAGCTTTCGTTACCTCCATCACCCTTTCTTTGGACGATCTTCCTCCAAAAGAAGGTGTTATGGTTGCAGCTCATTTCGATACCATTTCGAAATGCCTAAATGCAGTAGCTCCACTTATGCAACATCCCCTGCATACTTGCGAGATGATGGACAAAACCATTTTGGACTGTACCAAAAACAACAGGGGACAAGCAAAAAACAGATTTTTTCTTAAAGGCGATCCTCAGGGCATCTTGATGCTCGAACTCCGAGCTGATGATCCCGACTTATTGGACCAACAACTGGTTGACTTGATCAAAACCTTGGAGGATTGCGGTCTTGCTTATGATTACTCTATTCTCAGAGGAGGAGAGATTAAGCAGGCTTTGACCCTCAGGAGTGCCGGACTGGGATTGTTGGGAAATATAATCGGTGACGAGAAGGCCGTTGCTTGTATTGAGGATACTGCCGTTCCTGTAAATCAATTAGCGGATTACATAGCGGAGTTTACCACCTTAATGGAACAGTTTGACCAACAACCCGTTTATTACGCTCATGCGGGTGCTGGAGAATTGCATTTGCGACCCATTCTCAATTTAAAAAATAAAAAAGGGGTAAAAGATTTTAAAGCGATCACCACCGCCGTTGCTCATTTGGTCAAAAAATACAGGGGCTCCATGAGTGGTGAACACGGAGACGGGATCGTTCGGTCGGAATATATTCCTATGATGTTGGGTGAGAAAAACTACCAACTTATCGAAAGTATCAAGCAATTGTTTGATCCTCATGGCATCTTTAACCCAGGCAAAATAGTGGACGCCCTTCCCATGGATCAAAACCTGCGGTATGTTCCTGATCGTAAAGAACCTAAGGTGGAAACTTTTATGGATTTCAGCAGTGATGAAGGCCTACTGAGGGCTGCTGAAAAATGCAATGGCTCTGGTGACTGTCGAAACACCATCTCCGACGCAACTCTTTGCCCAAGCTACCGCGCCACGAAAGATGAAAAAGATAGTACCCGTGGTAGGGCCAATGTATTACGGGAGGTCCTAACAACATCCAACTCCCAAAACCCTTTCGATAATCCACAAATCAAGGAAGTAATGCAGTTGTGCATTTCCTGTAAAGCCTGTACTTCTGAATGTCCCAGTAGCCTTGATATGGCCACCTACAAGGCCGAGTTCCTCTTTCAGTATCAAAAAGCCCACCCAGCCTCGCTTAGGGATCGATTGTTCGCCTATAATGGCCTGTTGAGCAAAAGGCTACAACCTATTCGACTCTTTCAGAACACTGTTTTTAAAACCCCTTTTCTTGGGAACTTAATCAAAATCACCTTGGGGATTGCGAAGCAACGTACTTTGCCCCAATTGCATGCAGCTTTGGATAAAAGATTGATGAAAAAAAAGAAAAACCAATCGGAGCGGGAGGTTTATCTTTACCTGGATGAGTTTACCAATTATTTGGACGTCAAGTTAGGAGAGGAGGCTTTTGAACTCTTATCGCGCTTGGGTTATCGCGTGTTAATTCTTCCTTCCACAGAAAGTGGACGTGCCTACATTTCCAAAGGCTTTTTGGAGCAAGCCAAGGCCTGTGCCAACCGCAATGTAGCCTTGTACAAAGACCTGATTTCATCTGAAGTTCCTCTTTTGGGTGTCGAACCCTCAGCCCTGTATACTTTTAAAGATGAATACCTTAAACTGGCTGACGATAAAACCAATGCCCAAGAACTGGCAAAAAACTGTTTTTTAATTGAGGAATTTATCGCCAGGGAGATAGATCATGGCCACATCACCAGCAAGGATTTTACAGAAGCCCCAAAAACCATAAAGATCCATGCCCATTGCTATCAAAAATCATTGGGCAACCCTGCCGATACCTTTAAAATGCTGAATTTACCGAAAAACTACAAAGTTACCCTTTTGGCAACTGGCTGTTGCGGTATGGCTGGTTCTTTTGGATATGAGGCCGAACACTACGAAATCAGTCAAAAAATAGGAGAGGAACGCCTCTTTCCGGCCATCAGGAAAATGGAGACAGAAGCTGGGATTGCCGCCAATGGAACCAGTTGCAGGCATCAAATCTACGATGGCACGCATCGAGAAGGAAAACACCCCGTTTCACTGTTGTACCAAGCCATAAATTAATTTTTTTTAAACCAAAAGTGATGAACTTCCCCTTGTTAGATCGTGATTACCCGATAACCAAAGATCAAATTGAATTCTACCGCACGAATGGATTCATAAAATTGAAAAATATATTTGATGCTCCCACATTGAACTATTTTGGGAATCTTATCAGCAAAAAAGTAGCCCAAAAAACAGCCGATATTTCTGCGCTCTCAGAAAGAGATACCTATGGTAAAGCTTTTTTGCAAATCTTTAATCTATGGACGGAGAGTGAGGAGATCAAAAAGTTTGTTTTTTCCAAGAGATTAGCAAAGATTGCCACTGCTTTAATGGAGGTAAAGGGAGTAAGGATGTATCACGACCAAGCCTTATTTAAAGAAGGGAACGGGGGCTTTACCCCCTGGCATGCCGATCAGTACTATTGGCCATTGACCAGTGACAAGACCATCACCGCTTGGATCCCATTGCAAAAAATTGATGCCGATATGGGGCCATTGGAATTCAGTGCTGGCAGCCAAAAAATCACTGAAGGAAGATCCCTCGCCATCAGTGATGAAAGTGAGGAAAAAATTGAAAAAAAACTAAGGGTTAGCGATTTTAAAAAGGTATCAGAACCCTTTGACCTAGGGGAAGTCAGTTTTCATTCGGGTTGGATTTTTCACCGTGCAGGACCCAATACAACCAATAATGTTAGAAAAGTCATGACCGTCATTTACATGGACAGTGAAATGAAGCTCAAGACCCCTGAAAATGAAGGCCAAATGAACGACTGGAAAACCTGGTGCCCAGGTGCCCAGGTGGGGGAAATAATCGATACTCCTCTCAATCCTATTATTAATCAACAATTAATTTAGATGATATATTTCAAAATCCTAAAAATTAGTCATTTAATAATAAGTAAACTTCGTCAAAAGTCCACACTTAAACGATTGAATCAGCAGGGAGAAGAGGGGCAGCACTTGGTTCGGGCTTTTTCAAAAACCACAGGCAATCCCTCCCCAGAAACCCGCGCTGTTTTTGAGAAATTAGAAGCTTTTAGAGCAGCGCTCAAGGAAGACCAGCGCAATATCTCCTTTAAGGAAATCGGTTCAGATTCAACGATGACTGTTGCAGCGGTTTCTGAAAAGGCCGCATCTCCAAAAATTTGGGCCCGTTTTTTTTACCACTTGACCCAAACAACTACGGTTCAAAATGTTTTGGAAATCGGTACTAATTTAGGAATTTCAGGGCAGTATTTTCTAAAAGGGTTGGCTTCAAAAAAAAACAGCCAATTCATCACCTTGGAAGGAGTAAAGGGGCTTTGTGAAATTGCCAACACCCGTTTTGCTGCGCTTACCGCTGAACAAAAATTTGAGGTGATTCATGGTTTGTACGATCAAACATTAATAAATATAATTAATAAAGATATTTTATTTGATTTGGTTTTTATCGACGGGAACCACCGCTACGAAGCGACGCTGAAATATTTTGAAATGCTCAAGCCTAAACTTTCAACAGGGGCCATGGTTATTTTTGATGACATCCATTGGAGTCGGGGAATGCGCCGCGCATGGCGTGACATTTGCAGACAAAAGGGCATACGCTTTACCGTCAACTTTTTTAAATTGGGTATCGCGGCATACGATCCGAACCATCAAGAGTCTTCCCAAGCGGATTATCAACTATTTATTTCTACTTGAGTGATCTGTGCCATGGCCTCCGGCCTAATCAAAACTTTCCCATTATATTTGTATTTTAAAACCTTATGTCAGGAAATAAATTTGGAAAATTATTTCAGCTCACCACATTTGGCGAATCCCATGGGAAAGCCATAGGAGGAGTAATCGATGGTTGTCCCTCTGGAATAGAATTGGATAAGGAAGCCATACAACGGGATCTCGACCGAAGGAAACCCGGTCAATCCGCCATTGTTACCCAAAGAAAGGAACCCGATGAAGTTGAGTTTTTTTCTGGTGTTTTTGAAGGCAAAACCACTGGTGTCCCCATTGGTTTCGCTATTTTTAATACCAATCAAAAATCGAGAGATTATGATCACATCAAAGACCAATACCGCCCCTCTCATGCCGATAAGGTTTACGACGACAAATACGGCGTAAGAGACTATCGGGGTGGCGGTAGGAGTTCTGCCAGAGAGACGGCCAGTAGGGTAGTGGCAGGTGCCATTGCCAAGCAGTTTCTCACTGACGTTAAATTCACCGCTTATGTGTCTGCCGTAGGAAAAATACAAATGGATAAATCCTACCAAGATGTAGATTTTGATACCATAGAAAAAAACCCTGTTCGTTGTCCAGACCCTGAAAAAGCGCTGGAGATGGAAGAATACATCAAAAAAATTCGAAAAGAGGGAGATACCGTAGGGGGGGTCATCAGTTGTGTAATCCAAAATGTCCCCGCAGGGCTGGGAGAACCTGTTTTTGACAAACTCCATGCCGAATTGGGCAAGGCCATGCTTTCCATCAATGCTGTAAAGGGTTTTGAGTATGGCAGTGGTTTTGCCGGCGCTACCCAACGCGGGAGCAATCACAACGATTTGTACAATTCAGACGGCTCCACCCAAACGAACCACTCCGGTGGAATCCAAGGAGGGATTTCCAACGGTATGGACATCTATTTTAAGGTGGCGTTTAAGCCGGTAGCGACCATCATGCAATCCCAAACCACGATTAACAATAAAGGAGAAAGTGTTGAGATGCAAGGCAAAGGCCGCCACGATCCCTGTGTGGTACCGCGAGCGGTTCCCATTGTAGAAGCCATGGCTGCGCTAGTCTTGGCCGATTTCACCTTGCTCAATCGAGCGGTTAAAAAATAATTTATGAAAAAAATACCACTGCACTGGAGCATACTGTTAGGCATGATTCTCGGTGTTGGGGTGGGTATTGTTTTTACCACATTTGAGGCGGGGCCCAAATTCATCTCCGATTGGGTAAAACCTTTCGGTACCATTTTTATCAATGCCCTCAAGTTGATTGCCATGCCCTTGATATTGGGCTCCTTGATCAAAGGGATTTCTGACCTTAAAGACATTTCCAAACTCTCCAAAATGGGAGGACGCACCATAGGCATCTACCTTATGACCACCATTGTAGCGGTCATAATTGGATTGATAATGGTCAATACCTTTAAGCCTGGAAACAGCATCAGCGAGAGCACCCGTCAGGAGCTGGTGCAAGCCTATCAGTCCGATGCTGCGGAAAAACAGGCCGTCGCCCAAAAACAAAAAGATGCTGGCCCTTTACAAGGATTGGTGGATCTGGTTCCCGATAATATTTTTAAAGCCTCCACAGAAAATGGCAATATGCTGCAAGTCATCTTTTTTGCTTTGTTTTTTGGTATTGGTCTGATCCTTATCCCGGCGGAAAAATCAAAGCCGGTCAAAGACTTTTTCGATGCCTTTAACGAGGTGATCCTTAAATTGATCGATCTGATCATGCTGGTGGCGCCCTATGGGGTTTTTGCCTTATTGGCGGCCTTGGTGGTCGAATCCCCCAGCTTGGATTTGTTCCGTGCCTTGGGCATGTATGCCCTCACATTGGTGATCGGTTTGGCTTTGATGGGGCTATTCTACCTGCTGTTGGTCCGCTTATTTGTAAAATTTAGGCCCAAAAAATTCATTCAGGGCATTGCGCCAGCACAGTTGCTGGCTTTTTCCACCAGTTCCAGCGCGGCCACCTTGCCCGTTACCATGGAAAGGGTAGAGGAGCATCTGGGTGTGGATGAAGAAGTGGCCAGTTTTGTTTTGCCCATTGGAGCCACGATCAATATGGACGGCACCAGCTTGTATCAAGCCGTGGCAGCGGTATTTATCGCCCAAGCTTTTGGAATGGACTTGAGTTTGAGTACCCAGCTAGGAATCATACTTACAGCAACACTGGCCTCTATAGGTTCTGCGGCAGTACCCGGAGCAGGGATGGTAATGTTGGTGATTGTCTTGGCACAAGCGGGCATACCCGAAGCCGGATTAGCACTGATCTTTGCCATCGACCGACCCCTTGATATGTGCCGAACCGTGATAAACATCACTGGAGACGCTTCTGTTTCCATGATGGTAGCCAAATCGTTGGGAAAACTCCATCAACAACCCATTGAAAAAAAATGGGATGACCACTACCGGCCAAACAGCTGATCTAAAAACCTATTTCTTAAAACAATCATCTGTAAAAATCCTTAAAACAGAAGTAAAGATATCTATGCCAAAAGCGAATCTCTTTCGCCAATGCCATAATAAGTCCAATCCATAAGCTTACTTTTTTTAGAATCTAATGAACCACAGGCGAGGGTTCAAGGGGCAATTTCCAATTGATCCAGGCTAACCTGAGTAGTAAACAAGCCATAGTTAACAATGGCCTTTTGCTTTTCGATGGCATCAATACTACCTACTGATTTCCCGTCCAACATCCTCACTTTATCACCCACTTTAAGGGTTACCTTAGGTCGGGGTGGAGGGGAAGGCTGGGATTTCTTTTGTTTCTTTTCCTTGCGGATCTTTTCTATTTTTTGGGTCACCTCCTGGGCCACTACTTTCTTTAGCTGACGGTCTTTTTTGGCTTGAGCAGCAGTTTTGCGCTTGCGTTTGGCATTTTCTGATTCCACCAAACGGAGTAAGTCTGCGATCAAAGGTCTCTTTTTGTTGTTTTGAAAAAAACGCTCTGCCAAATCATTGAGTTTGTTTCCTAAAACAATCATCCGCTGGTTGTGATCAAAAAGCTCCTGGTAATTGACCAGCTTGGATTTTAATTTTTCATTGAGTTTTTCCAAGCGTTCGGACTCATTCTCAAACTTATTTTCTTTTTCCTTTAGTGATTTTCCAGTTTTGGCCATCTCGTGCCGTTCCTTTTGCATCTTTGCTATGGTGGCATCGAAGCGGACTTTTCCCCTTTCAATTTTCTTTTTTGCTCGGTTGATCAGGCTAAAAGGAATGCCGTTTTTTTGGGCCACCTCAAAGGTAAATGAGCTACCAGCTTCCCCGAGGATCAATTTAAAAATGGGTTCCAAGGTTTTGTTATCAAACTGCATGTTGGCGTTGAGCATAAAAGCTTGTTCGTCCGCCAAAAGCTTGAGGTTGGCATAGTGAGTGGTGATCAAACCAAAAGATTTACGTTCGTAAAAGTCCTCTAGAATAACCTCTGCGAGCGCGCCCCCTAATTCGGGATCAGAACCCGTCCCAAATTCGTCAATCAAAAACAAGGTTTTGTCATCGCATTTTTTGAGAAAACCTTTCATGTTTTTCAGGCGGTAGGAATAGGTGCTGAGGTGGTTTTCGATGGATTGATTGTCGCCGATATCGGTCAGAATGCTATCAAACCAACACACCCGACTTTTTTCATGAACCGGGATCAAGATGCCACTTTGGAGCATTAGTTGGAGCAAGCCCACCGTTTTGAGGGTGATACTTTTCCCTCCAGCATTGGGCCCGGAAATGACAACGATCCTGCTTTGGGGATGCAAATGAATGTCTTGCGGAAAGGTCTTTTTCCCCTCCAATTGATGGGTACGATAGAGTAGGGGGTGGTAGGCATTTTTAAGCTCCAGTTCTTGTTGATCCGAAAAAACAGGCAGTAACGCATTGATGACCTGAGCATATCGTGCCCTTGCAAAAATGGTATCCAAATGGATCAAATAACTTTGATAATGCGCGATCAAATCCAAGAGTGGTCTAAGAAAATCAGTCAATTGACTTAGGATTCTTTTGATCTCCTCGGTTTCCTCAAAAACAAGATTTTGAAGTTCTCTCGAAAAATTTAATGTGGCTTCGGGCTCAATAAAAACAATACTCCCCGTTTTGGAGCTGCCCATAATGCCTCCTTTGACCTTACGGCGGTGCATGGCCTTTACCGCCAATACCCGCTTATTTTCAACCACCGATTCCCGAATATCATCCAGATAGTCGAGATTTTGATAATGGGTCAATGCTTTATTAAAGCTTTGAGCGATTTTTCCTTTTAGAGCTTGGATTTGCTTTCTCAGACTGAAAAGTGTCTCCGAGGCATTGTCACGGATCTCTCCAAAGCGGTCAATTACGTTGTCAATTTCCTTTTTGATTTCCGTATTGATCTCAATTTCAGCACCCAACTGTTGCAATGTAGGATAGTAATTCTTGAATTTGAGGAGAAACTTTAATAGGTTGTTGACCGTTTGCGAAGCTTCGGCTATGTTTCTAAAAGCATTGACCTCCAATACACTGTTTTCAATTTTCAGTAGCTGAAAAGCTGTGGAGAGGTCCTCAAAGCCATGATTGGGGATGCTGTTATCATTATCGAAAGAAGCCAAATATTCCGAAACGGCCTGAAGTTCTGGGAGTAGGGATTTTTGATCGGGGAGGGGGGCTAAGACCTGAGCAGCGGCATTTCCCATTGGTGTGATCGCAAAAGCTGCAATTTGTTCAGTGACCCTATAAAACTCAAGGTCTTCCAATGTTTTTTTTGGGAGGTGCCCCATCTATTTTTCTAAATTAGCAGTACAAAATTAAGAATTAGTGGCGTTAAGCATACATCCCCATTGGGAAAATCTCTTGCAAGAGGCGTTTGAGGCGCCTTATTTTCAACAACTCATCGGTTTTGTTAAATCGGCCTATGGTTCGAACCGCTGTTATCCCCCCGGAAAGCTCATCTTTAATGCTTTTGACTTATGTCCACCCGAACAAACCAAAGTAGTGATCTTGGGTCAAGATCCCTATCATGGCCCTGGACAGGCCCATGGACTTTGCTTTTCTGTACCAGAGGGGGTGTCACACCCCCCTTCATTGGTAAATATTTTTAAGGAATTGGAAAAAGACATTGGGATTCCCTATCCCAAACGGGGCGACCTGACGCCTTGGGCCCAACAGGGGGTGTTGTTGCTCAATGCCACCTTGACGGTACAGGCCCACAGTGCGGGCAGCCATCAGAACAAGGGCTGGGAAACCTTTACGGATCATGTGATTCAAACCCTTTCCCAACGTTTCCAAGGTATCGTTTTTTTATTGTGGGGCGGTTATGCCAAGCAAAAATCAAAATGGATCGACCCCCAGAAACACAAGGTATTCACTGCTGGACATCCGTCTCCATTGAGTGCCAATAGGGGATATTGGTTTGGAAATGGTCATTTTTCCAAAACCAATGATTATTTAACCGCAACGGGAAAAGCACCTATAGATTGGACTTTATAGCTCAGCCTCCAATGCGCTTGACCTCATGACCCATGGCTTGTAGCTTTTCGATGATTTGATCCCTGTAATTCCCTTGAATAAGGATTTCACCATTTTTAACGGTGCCACCAGTATTAACGGTCTGTTTAAGGATTTTGGCCAGTTCCTTTAAGCTTTCGGCTTCTCCATCAAAACCTTTGATCAGGGTCACCACTTTGCCAGCCCTTCCTTTTTTACTGAAATGGGCTTCTAAAAATTGTTTCTCAAATACTGGAGTTTCTGTTCCCTCAATGTCTGGCGCTAATCCTTCAAATTTAATTTTAGCTAAGTCAGATAGACTATTTATTTTTTCGATCACAATAATTGATTTAATTAAAATTAATTGTTCTTTTTCATCGTAGAATAAGAGAGATGTTTTTTGAGATTTTTTTAAAATTTATTAAAAAATTTTAAAAAAAAAAAACAATTATTTGAAATATTTGAATTATTATCCGTTCATTTATGAAAACTAAAACCTTTTTTATGAAAAAATTATTTACTATATGTATAGGAGTTATATGCTTCTATGGATGCCAAGATTACGATGATCAATTTGATGCGTTAAATGATAAAATACAAAGTCTTAATGACGAAATTCAATCTTTAAATTCATTAAGTAGTGATGTCAGTAAAATTTCGTCTGACATTTCTGCACTTTCAAAAACAGTTACTGAAAATAATTCTTCAATAGAGGATGAAATTGAATCGCTTTTGACTCGAATCAATCAGATTCAAACTAGTGTTGAAGAGGTAATCAGCAACATCCCTGATGTTTCGGCTATCGAAACCGAAGTTGCTGATTTGAATGCTGAAATTAACCAAATATTGGAAACTCTTGAATCTCTTAGAAGTGTTGAAAATTTTTATGGCGATGTTTATATAGATGATTTGGAAGATTTAGTTACTGCAGAAGGCTTATTCCTAAGCCTGGGAGAAAATTCTCCCATGGTAGCAGTCTGGGGAGATATAGAAATAGATATTGATGAGGGAGATGAGCTAGATTCTAAAGAAATGGTAGACAGAATCAATGCTCTCGCATCGAGGTTTGTTGCTGTATATGATAGAGAAGAGGACGATGACACAGACGATGACGGAGATGGTGATTTATCAATATATAATGAGTCTGATTACACTATTACTTTACCGAATATGAAAGTAGCTTCCGATGGGATTAATGATACTACTGGTCGTGTTTTTTTTCCAGAATTAACCAATTCTCCAAATGTTATCTATTATGCCTATACTAATGACGATGGAGATGAATTTTTTCCAGCAGATTCCATTCAGTATCTTTTCCCTAAATTAACTCAGGTTGAAGACTTAGAAATAAATGGAATTAATGGCGAATTAAGACTCCCTCAGATAACTTCTGTTTTAGATGATATATATTTAGATGCATATGGGGCAACACCTACTCTTATCGATATTTCAAACATAGTCATTGATGCTGATAGTTTTAATGGGAATGCTTTTGAAGATTTTGATTCCTCAACTGTTGAATATTTTAACTTGGGAGAATTTCCTTTAGGAGATAATTTGGAGTTTACTGCAGAAGGAGCCCAGGTAATTACCAGTATGCCAATTACTTATGACGAAACTTTAGAGCTTGAGGTGCCTAATGGAAGCATTACTTTCAATAATCCACTATCCTTAGATGAAGATATTGAACTATTGCTCAGTCGTTCTGATATAAATCTTTCTATTGTTGATGGAGACACCAATGGATATGATATTACATTGGTTTCAGCTGGAGATATCTTTTTGGACGATCTTGTTGATTCGGACTATTTATCTCTAACAGCTTCTGGGACCATTTCTTTAGATGCATTGGTAACTGTGAATGGAGATTTAAGTTTTGAGGATAACGAAATTACAGATGGTGGCTATACTATTGAAATTCCACAATTGGATATGAATAATGTTAGTGGTGATTTAAGAATGCCATCTACTGGTGTTCATACTCTTCACGTTGCTAATTTTAGTGATTCAAATTACGTTGGAAATGAAATCGAAAATCTTACAGTAGGATCCCAGTCGCTTGATCTAGACTTATCAGATTGGATGTTTGCTAACTACATTAAAACATTATCCTACACAGGATCAAATACTACTGATGTAACCCCCGGAGCAATCACTAATGATTTGATTATTTCACAAACTACCTCATTAACATCTGTTGTAATTTCAGAATCCAGTCATATTGGAACACTAACGGTTTTTTCCAATACAGCCTTGCTTTCATTAGAAAGCGCTGGTGTTGTGATCAAAACAGAAGTAGCTTCAAACTCAGCCATGACAAGTTTGATTCTTGGACATTCATTCATAGAAGGTGAAGATGCACTCACTATATCTGTGAGTGACAATCACTATATCACTGCTTTGGACCTTTCAACCATAGAGAAGGTTAAAACCATTTTTATCGATAACAATACATCATTGAGTAGTATTGTCGGCCCTGGGGCTAGTAATCTCGCTGAGCCATTAGCAACAATCAGTTTGACCATTACAGACAACGCTTTTGAAGGGACATATAAGCCTGCTGTTGCAGCAACCGAAACAACTCCCTACAGTGCTGCTACAGGAAGTGCCACAGTGGTGGATGCATTTAGACCGCTCATTGATGGCTATTTGGAACAAACCAGAACTGCTGCTGTTTCCTTCACCATTTATATAGATGATCTCGATACAGATGCCGACGGAGAATTTGACGATGGAAATATCGAAACCATATTAGATGCTGACACGGCTGCACAAGCGGGTCCTGATGGTATTGTAGGCAATGATGATGACCAGTCAAATGGTGGCAAAATTGATATTTTAGCTGAGCTAAATATTTTCTAATATTTGACAGCATATCAATCAAAAATTAACCCCCTCAAGTAGGGGGTTTTTATTTGAATCAAAATTGTATTTTACATAATATTAATTATAGAACAAATGATTAAAAATTGAGTAAAAGGGTCAGTCAGTCACAAAAAAACCTTTTAACAAGGCCAAAGCACTAATTCCAACCAATGGAATGACACCATATTGAATGAGATTTTCAAAAAGAACATTTTCTTTTAAGGGGGAATAAACATAAACAATCAACAAAATTCTACCAATGATATGAATCCATCGGAAAAGTTTTCTTTTTTGTCGTGCTTTCATTTTGAAAAACTCGAATAAAATCTAATGCATTTGTGTCGGGGACCTAAAGCTTGATACCAAGACCTATTTTAAATACCCAATAAGAAGACTCACCGATGTCCAACCAGCCGATTTC
>Ga0181577_10001847_pt1 | contig 16800 bp, 14 predicted proteins | sample 101ome_21_FD_132468 | JGI IMG/M metagenome (GOLD analysis project Ga0181577, IMG submission 132468) | Coastal salt marsh microbial communities from the Groves Creek Marsh, Skidaway Island, Georgia - 101413BT metaG (megahit assembly) | ecosystem: Environmental > Aquatic > Marine > Intertidal...
ACTGATAATTAGACTTGTAGTAGTTAACTAATGACTCATGAGAGAGGTTTATCAAAAAAAATCGGATATACCCTGTAATACCGCTTTATTCTTATGTCCACAACTTTTACAATCAAACGTTAGTTCATGACGTAAAGATGGAATGCTGTTAATAAATTCCATTATTTTTTCAAACTGTGTTGTAGACAGCTGCTCAATAAATGACATAATTTCTTCTTTAGATTCATTTGCGAATTCAATAATCTCATCTTCTGTTCTCAGCTTATCTAAACATAATATTAATGTATTATAAATTTGATCTACTCCAGATTCAGAATCGATACTATCATTTAACATCGCCATATATGTAGGATATTTCATATCGATTGTATATTGATCATTAAGTTTTACAGAAGTATTTTTCTTAGGCACATCAATTTTAATATCATCAAGTTTTATATCAACTTCATTTTCAGTTTCACATTCTGTACATAAAAAATTAATTTTTGTAGACTCACCGACTGACTTAGCTCTGATTTGTGTGAAAAGATATTCGACGTCAAAAGAGGTAAGTCTACTAATATTGATTTCATCTACAATACAAGATTTAAGAGTGTCAGTAATTGCATTTAAAATACTCTTTTGATCTTTAGTTTCCAAAGCCATCAGAAGAATCTTTTGTTCCTTTACTAAAAAGGGCCTGAATCTAATCTCTTGTTTTGTAGAAGGTATAACGACGTCATACTTTGGTACATCATTTAATTTAGGTAGTGCCATTCATTTCATCCTTAAAATTATAAAAATTGTGAAAATTGAGTTCCATTTAATAGTTGAGCATTTGTGCTGTTGACAAATTTGCTAGCTCTCCAATTGGTATAAGAGAGCTGTACATTCAATTCAAGTATGCCATCAAGCTCATTATTTAGTTGTATTGCATTCATGGTAGTCGGGAAGGCCTCTTCCAATACACATGAATAAATTATCTCATCTGTTTGCAGCTGGTTTGTGTTTACTACTGTAGATCCACGTCCCTTTTTAATTTGATTAATTGTAACATCTTTTGCATAATCTGACTTATATCCTATTTCATATGTCTCTTGGTCAACCGCTGCATTTTGCCATGCCTCAAAGTATTCTTTAATTCCATAGTCATTTAGTACATGAAATGTCATCGATATGTCATCAATCAAATAACCATATGCCATCTTACGGGTTGTGAGTCCAATAGTTCTTTCGCGTGTCGTTACTTGTCTACCAGGTAACACCACATCTTTACATAATAAATTTATTTCACTTTTAGTTTGAGTCACTCCAGGAATATCAGTCGGCAAGCTCACAGAAAATAGGTTTGCTCTTGCAATACCACCTTTCGATGAAACCAATCCTTTAAAATCATCAATACCTAACATTAGATCATTCTCCTAGAATCACTATAAACTTTGTTCCTACTAGATTTCTGGAAGTCAGCAGTCGGTAGGAATGTAGCGATTTCCCATTCAGGTGCCGGTACCTTTGCGAATCTACTTCTGACATGCTCATTTAAATAGTGTTTGACACATGGTTTAAAGTACTTCATTTTAGCAGCTCTCTTGAGCAAGCTATATGATAAACGAAATCTAGTGGATTTATCGTATCTCTTATTATTTGTATAATCTAGTAAAGCATCTAAAAACTTAGCACGCAGTAATGGTGGCAGATAGTGTAAATTCAATCCAAGGAAACCACCATCTGCTGGACCAATAACAATAACTAATGGGAAGCTATCATAGTATGGCAGTTCCTTCTTTAGTTTAGGATCGTAGAAGAACATGTACATGCTACCTACAACACTATCGTTATCAAGCTCAACAGGCTCTTCTCTCATCAGAGCATTACGATTAATACCACGCATACTAGAAACACGTCTACGGAACCACTCACGTGATTGTCGTGTTCTAGGCGTAATACCGGCCCTGAATGCTTCTAACTCTAAGTTATTAAATAAGTTACTCATGACACTATTTATAACTATTCAAAGGAATATCCGAACTCTTTAATATCGTCCTTATAGTGCTGAGCTACGTCATCGATCCAGCGTGGATTTGTATAGTATTTGCGATAGTCTTTATGTTTTGATTGATTAGCAGGGAACAATGGTTTATAACAATTGTACATATCCTGGATCTTAAGAAAGTCTTTGTCTAAGTTCTCAAATCTCAAGATATAATCTACTTTATCATAATATGTTACTTGTTGCTTATGAACACAACCCCACTTACCATGTTCCCATTCTCTGTTAGCAAATTCTTCCCATGAAGTTTTAAGTGGATCAATGCCATATTGACCACCACTAGTTTGATTTCTACGTACATAATAATGATATGCACTCACAACTCTTGCCCATGGATTTCTCACTACACAAAAAGTAAATCCCATATCCATCTGCCGTTGGTCAGCATCCATCCACTTTTTAATTCTTTTTTGTGCTGCATGTTTTCCACCATGTTGTTGCTTGAAAAGATATGCACCATGGACGTTATGTGTTAGCCACTGACTAATAGCAACACCTGCATTTTTAGGAATATGAATAAAAGTACCGGTTGGTTTTGTGGTAATCACTGTCATTTTTTAGTCTTCTTCTTATAGGGTTTAAGTGGTTTCAATGGTTTAATTTGTTTAGGATTGATGCCCATTTTTTCAAGAGTATGTTCTGTCCAGATCTGGAAGTCCCAGCCCCTATCCTTAGCATATGACTGTGCGGCTTTCCATTTGTTTTGATTCTTAACGTAAGTCATAGCCTCGCTGATATAACGCTTAGACTTATCAGGTTTCTTTGGAGGTTTAGTCTCTTTGTCAGGCTTTATCTCTACAAGAACTGTTCTACCATCCTTGTATGTAATCTTGAGATCCATAAAATATCTATGGTACCTTTTATCTATCTCCCATAAATATGGTATGACGACTTCTTCTGATGACCAATGCTTAATGTTAGGGTTGTTGTCGCACCATTTGAACGCATTTCTTTCCCACATTGATCGATAAACTACATTGTCTACATCACCTTTATACTTACTACGATGTTTGACTTTGTATTTGCCAGAATATGCCATAAATACCTTATAAATAATCTTAAGATTTTTCTATATTTATTAGGATACAAAATGGAAGTATTAGACACCATATCTAATTTCTTAGAGGATGTTGAAGACGCAACCAATCCAAGATTTAGATACCCAATAAGTCATCAATCTGAATATAAAGGTACTATAAAGTTTACGGCATTAAAGGCTGACTATCAAACGTTGGGTTCTAAGATAATTGGAACGGCCAATGCTGGTGGGGCGACGAATGCTCTAACTGATATACTTGAGGGTATTGAAGAACTCATTGATTTTTTTGATGACCTAGAGGCGTTATTAGGTGGCAACTTTAGAACGCTAAATTACGATGGTGTCAGTCACGATCCAGCTGGGTCAGTAACATTACACCTACCAACCTCACTATCATATCGTGATAATATAGACTACCCGGCGGCGCCGTTTGGCGCAATGGGTATGGCAGCTGAAAGACTATTTAGATCAGGTGGCGTTGATGTTGGTGCAGTAGCAAAAGAAGCTGGTAGACAAATAGGAACAACTGTTGAATCAGTTGTCGATGCATTTAAGGGTACAATAGAATCAGAGACAGCTGCGTTATATGCTCAAAGAGCTATCGGTAAATTTTCAGAGCCAGTGACTGGTGCATTAGAGGTTACTCAAGGCATTACGTTGAATCCGAATAGACGTTCCTTACTTCGTGGTGTTGCTATCAGAAACTTTTCTTTTAACTTTAAACTTATACCAAATGATCAAAAGGAATCAGAAGAGATTAAAAAAATCATACAGTTTTTCAGAAAAAATATGTATCCTGAAGATATCAGAGAGGACACTACAGGAATTTCTATTGGTTACAGATATCCAAATAAATTCTTAATTGAGATGATGTATGATGGTGAACCTATCGCCTCTAAAATACTATATTGTTTCTTGGCAGGTTTTGATACAAACTACAACCCTAATAGTATGTCTTTCCATAAAGATGGTGAGTTCCCAGAAATTGATATAGGACTTGTATTTACTGAAGAAAGAGCACTGAGAAGACAAGACATTGTGAAAGGTTACTAATGGCTTATTTTAGAAATTTTCCAATCATACCATATTATTTTGGAAGTGAGATTGCCCCTTCGCAATTTCAAAACCTGTCTTCTTATATTGATTTAGTCGATCAGATAGCTGATGATGCAAGCTTTTACGAAGCATATGAGATTAAAGATGGTGAGAGACCAGACTCATTATCATTTAGACTTTATGGTACAGTTGACTATTACTGGACATTTTACTTATTAAATGAAAAGATTCGTAGACAGGGATGGCCTCTTACATTTCAAGAATTACAAACAAGATCAAGAGAATACTATCCTAATAAAATTTTGACAACGTCTGATGCTATTCATGATAGGATGTATATTGGTGATATTGTAATTCAAGGTTCTCTATCTAATCCATCATCAATTGGTATAGTACTAGAACGTAATCTAGATTTAGGACAACTTGTAGTAAAACCAATTATTGAAGTGCGATCGGTCAATATTACAGAAGCAGGTGCAGGTTATACACAAATTCCATCAGTGACGATCTTTGATGAACATGGAGAAAGACACGAAGAAGTTATAGTTACAGCAACCGCCTCTGCTAGTATTAGTTCAGGTTCCGTTGATACTATTAGTGTTATTAGTGGTGGGTCTGGTTATGAGCATGCTCCTACAGTCACAATATCAGAACCTTCGTTAGTAGATTATACAGAGGTTGCTAGTAAACTTCAGGATGTAGTTAATGGCACATTGACTAGTGGAGTTTATTATGATTTACTAAATGAAACATTCAATGGATATAAACGGGGTGACGTAAACAGAAATGGTTCACTTGATATAACAGATGTTAGTTTAATACAAGCATTTAATGAAGATCCAGACAGCGTAGAGGTAAATGCTAGACAGAGAATAAGGACAGCACTACGACAAAATATTTTAGAAAACTCTGCAACTTATCCGGACTGGGTACCGTTTGGAACGACAGCAACAAGAGCAACAGCGACAGCAACTCTGTCAAGTTCTACCTTTGTAACAGGTCAACTTGCCTCTGTAGCTAATGTAGGTAACTGGAGAAACTTTAATCCTGCTGACATTAAGTTTTTAACAGTTGATGCAGTAGCTAACCAACATGAAGCTGTTCATCATTATGAAAATTCAGACGGCGAATGGGCTGATGTTGATCCATTCTCTTTATCAATTGGTGGTCTCACTGCTGTAAGTTATTACGATAGGTTAGAAACAGAGAATCAAAATCTAAAGTCAATTAAAGTATTAAAGCCTGGTGTAGCTTCACAAGTTTTCAATGAATTCCAAAGGTTGTTGAGAGTACAAAATGGCTAGTGGAATCCAATCAGCAGAAGACTTTTCTGTAGAAAGTATACGTATAACTTCAGAAAGATTTAGAGAAGCTCTAGAGATCAAAAAGGTCACTATAGAACTCAATATATTTGAAAATATACGAATGCCGTATTTGACAGGGTCTATTCTGATACTAGATGATAATGGTCTATATACAGCTGCTGACTTTCAAGGAACAGAGAGACTTCAAGTAGATCTGTCACTTCCTGCAGACGGTGCTGTTACTGTATCTAAGACTTTCATAATGAATAGAATCGAAAAGGTACAAAAGTCGAACGACCAAACAGCTATGCTTTTATTCAACCTCATTGAGGATTGTGGTTTTTACAATAATGTACAAAGCTTTAGTAAGTCCTATGACGGTAAGGGTGAGCAAATAATATCTAAAATACTAACTGATAAGTTAGGTAAGTCTCTATATAGTACCATAAAGACTTATAGACCATCTTACCAAAGTGCCTTTAGAATAATTGTTCCATATCTCAAACCTTTCCAGGCCGTTAAAATGGCTTTGGATAAAATGACTACAGAAAATGGTAGTCCATACTTTTTATATTCATCTTTAAATACAAATGATTTGATTCTAGCAGACTTAGATACAATCATGACTAGAACGGCATTTAATGCAACCGAAGCATTTAGATTTGACCAGAACGCATCTAATGATGCTGAAGACATAATAAAACAATCAACTGCCATTTATAATGTATCAGCTCCAAACCAAGAAGATACTATGCTGTTGTCAGAACTAGGCGCATTAGGAGCAAACTTTACAACAACTGATATGACAACAGGTGAGGAAATTGCCTATAATCATAACGTTAATTCTGTGTATAAACAATTATTAGATGCAGCTGTTATTAGTTCTAGTCAAGATAATGTTTTATTAGATAATGCGTTTATAGCAGATCCAAATGGTGTAAACACTCAAAGTCTAGGCGATTACAACAGTGTTAATTTCAGTCAAGTTGGAGGAGGTAGAACCTACCCCTACCAGAGTGAGATTCAAAACTGGACATATGAAAACGATCCATCAGCATACAAACTAAAAATGTTTAAACATGCGATCGAACAGTTATTAATGAAAAACAATATGGAACTTCTTTTGCCTGGATTAAAATTCCTAACAGGAGATGTACGTACTTCTGTAGGAAATCAGATTAGCATCTTGATTATTAAAAATGATTTATCAGATGATGTTTATGATAAAGTTGATAATAAAAGGTCTGGTGATTTTATTATCAACACAAAAAGGCATATCTTTAATGTTGTTGAACAGAGTCACACTGTATCATTATCGTGCTCCCGTATTAGCAATAGAAGGATTACATAATGAATCTATTAGAGAATAACTTCTATGGTGACAATTTCAGATGGTTCATAGCACGGGTAATAGATAATAAAGATCCCGATAAGCTAGGTAGAGTTCAGATCCATATTCGTGGTATTCACTCTCCGAATCAAGAGGATATTGCTCAAGGTGCTTTACCATGGGCTTCGACGGTTTTGCCTACTACTGAGGGTGGAACATCAGGTATAGGTAAAATACCACAACTATTACCTGGTGCTCTTGTATTCGGTGTGTTTTTAGATGGAAGATCTTCACAGCTTCCTATGGTGATAGGTCATTTAAATCAAGTGGAGAGTCCAACACTTCAACAAAAGAGAAGAGCTGCACTTAATCAGGCTGCACCAAACATAGATTTGGGTGTAAACGCTGGGGTTGACGGTACTACTGTCCGAAGTATACTAAAAAATTTAGACGTAAATAATCCTAATACATATTCTGATGTATTTGATCCAAGAAACACAGTTGAGGGCACGACAGGTCAAAAGAGATTGGCTGCTATGATATTCTTTACTGATAACGGATACTCAAGCACACAGGCTGCTGGTATGGTAGGTAACCTGGAAGCTGAATCCGGTTTTAATACAACTGTAGTTTCATCTATTGTAGGAGAGCAATCACAGGGTATAGCTCAATGGAATCCGGCAGGTGGTAGACTACAAGATTTAAAATTGTTTGCTAAGAACAATGGATATGACTGGAGAAACTTTACAGTTCAACTTCAGTTTGTAATATATGAATTGAACAACTATTCATATTTAGGTAAAGCAAAGTTACGTAAATGCACAAAGTTTACTGGTGGAAAAGACAATAATAGTTCTACATGGATATTTATGAAGTGGTATGAAAGACCAGCAATTACTGCTTCAGAGATAACCAGAAGAGAGAAATTTGCCAAAATTGCTTATGACCAATATAATAACAATGTTAGTGCGGGAGCTGGATAATGCCAATTGAGACCCAAGATCTTGAGAAAAAATTACAAAAGATAGAACAACAGTCTGGCTTAACTGCAGCTATTGTTTCTGCTAACGCTGCTATACAACAAAATAATTTTAATAAAACTACTAAGCTTGGTACACAAGTTGGACAAGTAACTGCGGGTTATCAATCACTAACTCAAGAGATAGATGATATAGCACCTGGTGTCTGGGGGTCGCAGCCTGAACAGTTAACGGTATTTCGCGGCGCTATTAATCCACCTGTAGTACAACTGACTACAGAGTTACCTGGTCTAAAGGATCAGGTAAAAAATAAAGTTACTCAGTACGTGGCAACATCATATGCCGATGACGATTATGTTGTTGATAATAGAGAAGTTCTAAGAAGCATTTCAGGGGTTGATAGTAGTGATAATGGTATTCTTTCTGGCTTCTTAAAGGTACAAATTACATCTGGAGAACCAGAAGCCATAGCTTATAGTACAAAGAAAGCGGTTGCATCAGCTACACCTGAACAAGTAAAAACAGTTGTAAGTAATTTACAGAACTTTGAAAATAAAGCAATTGAATTGTATGAAACATCATCGGATGATTTGTTAGATCCTATAGTTGGAGTAGCGACTGGTACTGTTTCAAGTTTAAATAAAGCCACATCTTCTGTACAAAATATATCACCCGCTTTGAGTCAAGTGAGTAAAGCTACTATACAAAATCTAACTAACTTTAAAATTCCTAGTGATGAGTTAAATCAAGCTATTAAGCTAATTAATAATAATGATTTTAATTCAGCTGCTTCTTTAATTTCTAAATATTCAGCATCTTCTGTACAAAATATATCATCCACTTTGAGTCAAGCTGCATCTTCTGTACAAAATGCTACATCTTCTGTACAAAATGCTACATCGTCTGTACAAAATGCTGTATCTTCTGTACAAAATATAGCTGGAGACATATCATCAACTTTGAGTCAAGCCACTACTCAGATTAATACTACTGTACAACAAATTAATAATACAGCAGAAACAATTAAAGAGGCAAAGGACTTTATTGATAATGCACCAGTAAGATTAGAAAGTGCACTTTCTAAAATTAACAATGGTATGGGTAAAGCTGCAAATGATATTAAAAAGTTTGTTGATGGTGTTAACACGGCACTTGATGGTGGATTGGCATCTGTAGTAGAAAACATAACAGAATCATTGCTTGGTAATGCTAGAAGAATTATAAATGGAATTACAGGATTAGAGGGTGTTAAATTTGATATAGATGAAAAGGACTTATCATTTGTATTAAATCTTCTTTCGGCCAATAGTCAGTCTAAGCTTGGACAGGCAGCAGCATTTCTAGAAAAATGGTCAGATCTACCAAGAAATGAAATCATCCAACGTCTTGCTGGCATTGATAATAAAATTAGTAGCAACTTAGCTACAGCAGCTGGTAGTATACCAGTCACTACTAGAAACATAGACACGGGTATCGCTACTTGGGATTATGAAAATACACCAAAAGATCATGTGTTCTCGTACGTAAGTACACATGAAGAATTAGAGATTGATCTGAAAAGTATTCCACGTGAGATTACAGAGGTAGTGGTTCACTGGACTGAGCACTATAACAATCAAGATGTAGGTTCTGAAGAGATTCAAGACTTACTCAGTCGAGCAGGTGATTCTTTACCATATCATTATCTGATACGTAAAGACGGTTCGTTACAAAGAGGTAGGCCGAATGAATTATTAGGTGGGGCTCTGAATAACAACCATGAAATATATGCGATTCAAATAGCGTTTGTTGGTGGTATTAATGCACCTGTTGGCACTAAAGACTATAAGAAGTTTCTATCAGAACAATCACTAACTCCAGAACAAATAGCCACTTTCCAACAATTCTGTTCAACAGCCTATTTGGCATATCCTGGAATACAGATATTAGGACATAATGATATCGACAGAACACAGAGAGATCCAGGCTTTGATGTTATACAACAAATGGAACACTTGTTTGGAAAAGTAAGTCTATTTGAAAATCCTGATTTAGAAACACCCTTTAACAGAATTCAGCTAATAAAAGCGAAGGCGCCATGACAACTACTAACCAAAATATAGATGAAAGCATTGCTGTATCAGAGGGAACTACGCAATCACAAGGCGTAAACAACAATGGCAATGAAGAACCAACCGGACAATATCCAAAATCCGATTACTTTTATAGTACTAATTTAAACTATGCTGCGACAGGTGCTGCACGCAATGAACTATATACTGGTGGCGGGGATCTAGGATTAGCACTAGGGTTAAACGAACAGGGTGCATCAGAATACCCATATAACCAAGTATCAGAGACCACGTCTGGTCATATCATAGAGATCGATGATACACCAGGTAATGAAAGAATCTTAATAAAACACCGCACTGGATCTGGTGTAGAATTGAGAAGTGATGGTACAGTACTTGCTGCATCTACTAAGAATAAAGTAGAACTGGTTGCAGACGATCATACTGTCGTAGTTGAGGGTGAGGGCAACTTAGTATATAAAGGTAATTTAAATTTAAAAGTAACAGGTGATTTTAATATAGAGTGTACAAACTTTAATGTCAAATCTAATGGTGCCTATAATATGACGGTTGCGCAATCTCATAGAACTAAGATTGGCGGAAACTTAGGTGAGACAGTCGGTGGTGGATCTTCACGTACAACTGTAGGACAAGTTACAAATACTTCACTAGCTGGGTTTTCTAATAATGTAAAAGGCATTTACAGTAATAACGTTGATGGTGATGTAAACCACTTTAGTAGTGGAACTACAACCATGACATCTGAAATACAGATGAATTTGACTTCAGAAGTTGTTAACTTAATTGGTACAAAGCTATCTGCTATTGGTTCTAAAGGTACTATCGGTGGCTTTGGAGTTCATATAAAGGGTTCTGAGGGAGACTTTGAAGGTTCAGTAGCAGCCCCAACATTCTATGGTAATCTGATTGGTAAAGCTAAGTTTGCCGCGCTAGCTGATAAAGCATTGGGTGCAAATACATCAGGAACCGCTGGTGGTTTAGGTGGTGGTGGTACAGGATCAGCTAGTTATCCATCAGATCCTGGGGAACCATCATTTGTTCAACCTGCACCTGATGCCGTGACAGCTTATCTAACACAATCAGAAATTGGTATTAGAGAAGTATCGATTGATGATGGTGACTTTATAAAACAATCAATTGATAAGACAGAGGTTTATGGTGGTTTATCTAATTTAGATTTGAATACTGGCCTTGTTCGATCTAGACTAAGAGACTTGAGTAATTTAAGTGTAGATGATTTTGTATCAAAAGCTGTTGCAGAGGGTGTGTTATCACCGAACTATGGAAAGATCGCACCACCAGGTGTTGGAAGAGTGGCGAGCGGTGGTACTACACCAAAATTTGGTCAGCAACAATTTGGTAATGTAAAGGTTACATCAGCATCTGATCCGTTTTTACCTAGAAAGTTGACAGCTAATTTGATACCTGATCCTCTATATAATCCGGACTTTTTGTCTACGATTACATCTGCAACAAAATTAGCTCCAGGTGTTTCTATAGCTAAATTCTTAGGTTCTATAGATCATCCTACTCCGCTAAGTTTTATTAAAATTGAACAACAAAAGAGAGATCTAGCAAGGCAGCTGTACCTACATGCCGAGGTCATGAGAACTATCTCTACAAACAAAGCTAATTTTTCTGACTATAGACTCATAGTAAAAGAGGGTGTCTATAGACCTGGTCCTCAAGAAACACCAAAGGGTTTAAATGCCTTAAAACTATTTGGACTTGCTGTTGTCTACGATCTTGTTGATAATAAAGGTGTATCTGATTTACCGGTACTATTTGACCTTGCTGAGTATTGGAAGGACACTTTGTATTTTGATAAAATGATTCTATCTTATGACACTTATGATCCTTCTAAAGAACTAGATGGACAGATCGTATTAATCATGCCACAGATTGACGAGGATTGGACTGGCGTTTTCAATCGAGAGGTTGAAACTCACTTTAATGGCAGAAAGATGGCGAATGGTGAATTAGTTGAATGTACTACTAGTTCAACATTACCTACTACAACAACGGTAGAGCCACTTCCAGGTCAAGGTGGTAAATTCGGTGTAACGAAAAGTGCAATCTTGAAACCCATTCTATACACATTAAATGGAACATCAGATCTGGTTCAACCGGGTGCATTAGAAAATATGCAAAGTCTATTGAGTAATGAATACGCTGCTTTACAAGATGAATTTGGGGGAGCGTTGACTATTAATGATGGTTTAGCTAAGTTTGATACAAGTAGAGAGAGCAATACTCCTAGTTCACAACATTTTTATGGAAGAGCGATAGACATTGACATTTCTAATTTTAGCTCACCACTCAGATCCAAGTTGTTAGAAGACGCTATTAAGGTCGGATTTAAAGGCTTTGGTCTAGGTAATACTATATTGCATTTAGACGTTAGACCTGTAAGTAAAAGGAACGGACAAGCAGGAAAAAGAGATGCTTGGAACTATGGTAATGCTACGTGGGCAGGAAAATCATTTAAAGGTTATTGGGAACCACTCATTGAAAATTAACATATAAATAAAAAGAAAAAGATTGTAAAATGGCGACAACAAGAGTCTTATCAAAAGAAGATGGTAATCTAAACACTAGTAGTCTTATTACTACTAGAAGTAAATTATATTCTGATATTGACTTGACATTTACAGCTAAACCAAATGGTGAGATCTATAAGAAGAGAGATGCAGCTGCTGTAAAACAAGCCGTAAAGAATCTTATACAAACTAATCATTTTGAAAAACCATTTTTACCAAAGTTTGGTGGTAATATCAGAGAGTTTTTATTTGAATTAGCTTATGATGATATCAAAGGTGACATTAAAAATAATATTATCAGAGCTATACAAAAGTATGAGCCACGAGCAAAGATTTTAAAAATCGATGTAAATGTAAGGCCAGATCAAAATAGTCTAGACGTCACTTTAGAATTTCAAGTAATAAACACGAAAGAGATAGTAGTGTTTACAACAGTTATATCAAGGTTAAGATAACATGGCGACAACAATTAGTTCAACAGCTTTAGATTTTAATAATATTAAAAATAATCTAAAGACGTATTTAGCGGCAAGAGAAGAGTTTAGGGACTATAACTTTGAAGCGTCTGGTCTTTCAAACATTCTAGATGTATTAGCTTATAATACACACTTTAATTCTTTGATTGCTAACTTTGCCTTGAATGAATCTTATTTGAGTACAGCTCAGCTTCGTAGTTCAGTTGTGTCATTGGCTGAAGGTATTGGTTACATTCCAGATACTGACACGGCAGCTCAGGCAGTCGTTAATATCAGTATTACAACATCTCAATCGGGTAGAGATGCAACAATTCAGTTACCTGCCAGAACAACCTTTACAACTTCGGTAGATGATGTAAACTATACTTTCCAAACTATTGAAGACTATTATGCAACCGATGATGGTACAGGCTTTTATGAATTTGTAACAGCAACTGGATCTAATGAGATTAAGATTTATGAAGGTACACAAAAAACAAAAACATTTTTAGTGGGCGAATATGAAGACAATCCAACATATGTAATACCTGATACTAATATTGATGCTGATACCGTGACCGTAAGAGTATATGAAAGTACAACGAGTACCGCATTTGCTGTTTATACTAACATTATTGATGCTACTACAATTGATGCCCAGTCTACGATTTATATCCTAAAAGAAGCGCCCAATGGTTATTTTGAATTGTCTTTTGGGGATGGTGAAACATTTGGTGTGGCTCCACAAGCTGGGGCTAAGATTGAGGTGTTATACCTATCGACAAAGGGTGATCCTGCTAATGGAGCTACAACCTTTACGTCTTCAAATGATTTTAGTGGTGGTGGCATAACAGCTGCACCAGTTACAGTTACAACAATAACAAACAGTGTTGGTGGTGATTCAAAAGAAACAATTGAATCTATTCGAAAGAATGCTCCATTTCAATACGCTACTCAAAACAGAATGGTAACAGCGGCTGACTATTCTTCTCTTATATTAAGAAACTATTCTACATTAATTAAAGATATTAAAGCATGGGGCGGTGAAGATAACATTGATCCTGAATTTGGTGCTGTTTATGTTTCGATATTATTTGAAGATGATGTAACAGCATTAACACAGGCTAATACCAAACTTGGTATTTCCCAGCTATCCGATGACCTAGCTGTCATATCATTTAGATTAAGATTTGCAGATCCTGTCACGACTTATGTAGAAGTACAGACGTTCTTTGACTTTAACCCTAAACTAACATCGTTAACGTCAAATGCTGTTCAATCGAATGTCTTAGAAATCATTTCGCAATATTTCACAGATAATACTGGCGGGTTTGACCAATCATTTAGACGTTCAAATTTGTTAACATTAATTGATGAATCTAATCCAGCTATTTTATCATCAAGAGCTGAAGTAAAAATGCAACAGAGATTCATACCAACAGCTCCTAGCATTTCTACTAATATACAAAATCTAACTAACTTTACTATTCCTAATGATGAATTAAATCAAGCTATTAGACTAATTAATAATAATGATTTCAATTCAGCGGCTTCATTAATTGCTCAATATTCAACAAGTTCTTACACAGCTATTCGAACATCTATTAATAGTTTATCAAATACAAACTCATTTGTACTTAGATTTCCAGCAGCTATTGCAGCACCTGATGACGTAAATAGAAGGATAACAAGCTCTACATTTGTTTACGAAGGCGTAACTTGTAAGATACAAAACAGATTAGAAAGTAATACATTACAGGTGGTGTCGGCATCAACTAGTGATGTGATTGTTACTAACATTGGTTCTTATAACGCTGCTAATGGTACAGTGAGTTTGACTTATTTCACTCCATCGTCTATATCAGGTTCAGTCAATTATATCAAGCTATCTGCTGTTCCTGCAAATCAAAGTTCTATTGTACCAACCAGAAACAACTTATTAGTTTATGATGGAACAGTTTCAGCGGCTAACACAGTTATTACTACAGCGAACGTTTAATGACACAACTAGATAAAACACTCAGAGATAATAATAGACGTGATTTAAATCTTCAGCGTTCTGAAGTTACAAACGTGTTACCTGAACACTTTATTGAAGAGTATCCAAATGTTATTACACTGCTTGAAGCTTATTACGAGTGGATGGAAGAGACTGGTAATCCAGACCAAAAGATTAGAGATTTGTATAGGTCAAGAGATCTAACACAAGTAGACACAGAACTTTTACAATATATTGAAGATGAGATTCTTTTAGGACAAGCTTATTTCGGTGGCTTCATTAACAAACGTGAAGCATCAAAGTTTTCAAATATTCTTTATAGATCTAAAGGTACTCGTTATAGTATCCAACAGTTCTTCAGAGCCTTTTTTGGTACAGACCCAGAAGTCATTTACCCAAAGGAACAAGTTTTTAAAGTAGGACCAATAGTTGATTATTCATTAGACAGCGGCAATGCTGCAGGTGAACAGGTTATTGCTAATGCATCTAAGATTGGTCCTGAAGCAAATAGATTCTTGACTAATGATAAGCTATATCAAACACTATCAATTTTAATTAAATCTGATATACCCACTGATACTTGGTCTGAAGTATATAAACTTTTTGTTCATCCGGCTGGTATGTACCTAGCTGGTCAGGTTCAAATTGTATCAGTTAATGATGCTATAAGTACAACAATGCCTGAAATTGCTAAGGCTACAGTATCAACAAACGTTATTACAACTAGTGAAGCTCTCTCTGATCTTACTCTACAACCTGTGGCAAATGTTACTAGCTTGATTGATAGTGGCGGTGAAACATACCGTGTAGACGCATTTACTCTAGATTCCGATATGACAATGAGTGAATTGAATAGCTATCCATCACTACTAGAATTGATTTCTCCATCGAAACCAACTATGGATGATAATGATTCTGATGGTGCAGCAGTTACACTTGATACTACAAGACCACAACAAACTTTGGATCAGGATTGGTATGATTCGATCGGAACCTATTAAAACTATTATAAATACTCTTAAGTAAATTGAGGAACCCATATGGCAAGGCAAGTTATTAATACCGGCTCTACCGCTAATGACGGAACAGGTGATACACTTCGCACAACTGGTACAAAAATAAATGAAAACTTTCTTGAGTTATATTCACAATTGGGTGGTGGTGACTCAGGAACATCTCTTACAACTGCTGTTAGATTAATTGACAGTGGACTAGAGTATGTAGGTGTGACAAATAACTCTGTCCTTACTCACACCGAGGGGGCTTCAAAACTTGTCTTTACCTTACCTGATTCTGAAGGTGGTGTAACAGTAAATAGTGCCACTCAAACACTGACAAACAAAACACTTGATAGTGCTACATTAAATAATCCTATTTTAGATGGCGTGTCAATAAATGACACCAATGCTAGTCACACTTATAACATAAAACCAGGTAATTTAGCATCAAAAAATATTAATATTAATTTGCCGGTTTTAGCTGATAGTGATACATTAACATTTAATGCTCAGACCCAGACATTAACAAATAAAACACTGACATCACCAAAAATTGGTACAGCTATACAGGATGTGAACGGTGCTGAACTATTAAAGGTTACAGCTACAGCTTCTGCCGCTAATGAACTAACATTAGCCAATGCTGCTGCTGGCAATAGACCAACAATTTCAGCAACAGGTACTGATACAAATGTAGGTATTAATATAGAGAATAAAGGTACTGGTGTAACTAGACTTGGTAAGACTGCATACGCCAGCGCGCAGATGGACTCCTCTGGTGATAGAGATATGGAAAGAAATACGTTTATTGTATTGAATCCAACATCAGCACAAAACTTTATAATTAGAGATGGTAGTGTCAGTGGTGAATTAAAGATTATTCTAAACAGAGGCACAGCGACAGCCACTCTTGAAGCTGATAGCGGTGCAGGAGCTCTGATGGCAAATGGTAATGTTAGATTAGCACCAAACGCAATGACTCAATTCATTTATGAAAG
>Ga0181577_10001852_pt1 | contig 16783 bp, 39 predicted proteins | sample 101ome_21_FD_132468 | JGI IMG/M metagenome (GOLD analysis project Ga0181577, IMG submission 132468) | Coastal salt marsh microbial communities from the Groves Creek Marsh, Skidaway Island, Georgia - 101413BT metaG (megahit assembly) | ecosystem: Environmental > Aquatic > Marine > Intertidal...
TAGAACTGGTGGTGGGAATCCAATGGAAAGAGATACTGTATTCTTTGAAGTGAATTTGATGGGTGATAAAATGTATATTAAGATTGGAGGTATTAATAATATCAAAAGAACGAATGCCTCAACATATGGAAAAAACTTCAGTACTACTATAGCAGATTTCGAAAAGGCTCCTAAAGGAATTTCAAGGGCTGCTTCAGAATTTTTAACTGATAACGATCATCTTAAATGGCTTAATCAAAATGCAAAATCAGATGGTAATAAGGTAAAATTTGTTTTGAAAGATAATTATGCAGATGTCATTCAACAACTAGCTACTATGGCCATAAACGAATATAAATAATTATGAAAAACGTATACACATTTGAAGAGTTCTTAAATGAAGGTGTCAATGCTAAAATGACATTACAAGATTTTATTGATGAATTAGGATCTTGGCCTGAAGCAGCTTCACAAATAAAGAAAACCGACGTAGATTTGTCAAAGATAAGACAAAAAGACGATCAAAAATTTTGGAAGTTGATTAAACAATGGGGTAAAGGTATGTATGACAATGACCTTCCTAATCTCGTTCAGCAACTTAATGACATCATAAGTAAGATTGAGAAAAAAATCAAACAGAACGAAGATGACGAAAATTCACCAGCTTGGATGAAATTTTGGAAAATGGATCGATGGATAGACGGTACTTCATCGGTTAAAATGAAAGTAAATAAAGCACAAGCTAAAAAAATTGAATCGTTAATTCAAACGGATCTAGTTCCTAAGCTATCTAAAAAGTTTCCTGATTGGAAAGGTAGAGAAACTAAATATCATCCAATACCTGTAGACGTTTATGTATCGACTCTTGAAATGCATTTTGACAAGAAATCTAAAAAATGGATGGAATTTAATGCATATCCTCAAGGTTGGATGGTTAAAGATTATGATGGTTTAACTCAGTTTGTAAAAAATTGGTTTGAAGATTTATCGAAAAAAATGAAAATACAAATAAGAGAATAATGAAAAATTTACACACATTCAAAGAATTCGTTAATGAATCGAAATCGATTAACGAAGCTAGAAATACTATAGGTCTAGCATTTAAAGACGAAGACGAATACAAAGACTTCAAAGTAGTGGCAAAAGTCAATGGTGCAAAAATCAAATGGGATCAAGGTTTCGATCGAAAAACTAAATCTTGGTATATTGAGATGGATGAAAAACAACTTGCACACATGTATGGTGATATTCAATCCGGAAATAAAGATTCAGGATGGATGGGAGGAATTAAAGGCGATTTTGAATCTGTTATAATATCGTAAAACAAAACGAATTATGAAAAACGTAAACACATTTGAAGAATTTCTGAATGAAGCAAAAGGCAGTGATATAGTTGTTATCGTTCAGACGAAAAAGAGTGAAATAGAAATCACAAGGGACGAAATGGAAGAGATGTTAGATGACATCGATATGTATTGGAATGCTGACAATTTTCCTAAATGGTATATGAATTCAATATATACAAGCAGCTATAGGAATCCTAAAAAGAAGAAAGAAGTAACAATAAAAACAATGGAAGATTTAATTAAGCATAAAGGTAATATGCCAATGAAAATGAATCTTTCTGGATATTAGGACTATGAAATATGTAAAGACATTTGAAAGCTTTAATGAAGTGATAAATGAGGCGAAGAGAGTCAACATACCATCTAGCCTAGAAGACATCTTTATATTAGAGAAGAAATTTCCTTTTGGGTTACCTTCAGATGTTGCTGATTTTTATGTAACCAGAGCAGACGGAAAAACAGGAGCTTCAAAATGGAGTTCATTTGAAGAGCTAATTACTGCTAATCCTGGAGTTAGATTTGGAACATACGCAAATGCAGATAGAATTTCTATTTTTACAACATTAAAAAATGGCAAAATCTTAGTAATGGATCAAGTCTATATACAAAATTAAAGAAGATATGAAAAACGTAAAGTCATATAACGAATTCATTAACGAATCTAGAAGATTGGCATATGGACCTAATCCAAATGTAGATAACGAATTCACTGAAGTTCTTATGGAACTATGGAATGAATGTGAAGAAAAAGGAGAAATCAAATGGGATGAGGATGAGCTTCAACCTATATCAGATGCTGTATTTTGGAAAGAATTACAGAGGGAAGTTGAAACTATATTGAATAAAGACGATTTCCGTAAATGGTCCGAAAAGAACCTAGACTTTTGGGTTAAAAAAGTATCTAAATTCATGAGTCCTAAATCGATGGCATTATTGGTATGGGACGAATTTGAAGATAAGTCTTGGGAGGTTGAACAATATAAAGAAGAATTAAAGCAGTCTAAAATAGATCTTAAGCAACTACATACTGATATGGAATTAGAAGCTGGTCAAAAAGGTGACAAATGGACTGATGCTGATGCTAATAGATATGGTGGAGAAATGAATGATGTAGAAAAGAAAATTGAGGATCTTGAAAATAAACTTGATTGGAAATATTGGAAGCCTAAGGTCGAAAAGGCAGGGTCTATATCTTCCAAAATGATATTAAAAAGATTAAAAGACTTATGAAAGAACTAAAATCATTTAAACAGTTTCTAAATGAGGCTTATTGGAATGCTAATTCCGATACGAAAAAAGTATTCCCGGTTAAAAACGATAAAGAAGCTGAAAGTCTTCTTTCGGGTAAAATGGTATCTGTTGTACGGGTAGAAGAACCGATAAGGGCTCTTGATGTATATGGTAAAGAACAAACTATATCAAGAGGAACAATTTTAGATCAATACATTCTAATAAATTCAGGAGATTTTGGTCATGATATATATGTTGATAGGAAAAACAATAGATTCTTCCCTTCTGATTATAGAGGAGAAGATCAAAGTCAAATATTTCAAGATAACACAATAATGAGAGGATAATATGAAAGAACTAAAATCATTTCAACAGTTTCTAAATGAAAACCTTGTTAAGATCCCTATGGGTGAAGTGAAAGGTTCTGAAGTCCGTGTTAATGCGGTAGGTAATAAGATATATCTTGTCAATTTCGAAAAGAACGTTCTTGTTCCTGAAAAGAAGAAATTTCTTCAACACATCAAAGACAAATACGGTTCGATAATTACACAAATAACTAATCATCTAGGAGATTTGGTTATCGAACTTTCTATATATGTTAATCAGCAAATTGCTGATACATTCAAACAAATGCTCAACGACATATTTACACAAAGAGCAGAAACAAACATGGAGAAATCTGAAAGAGAAGATTCCGAATCAGACGAAGACTAAATAGTATAAGTATCTTAGATATATAAGATATAAAGATTCTAAAAAAACTTCGATATGTTATGGGAGATATTTTGCTGGGTATATCGACTACTATAATAGGTGTTGTCGGTACTCTTTTAGCAATATGGCTTAGATACTATTTAGAAGCCAAGAAAGCAAAAAAAGCTTGTAAAATAAGTAAGACCGTTGAGGAAGATTGTGAAATAGTTTCTAAACTTGAAAGTATGATGGAAACGATTTCAGCTGACCGAATATCTATATTTCAATTCCATAATGGAGGAGAGTATTATTCGGGTAAGTCTATGCAAAAGATTTCTTGCACATACGAAGCGGTTAAGAAAGGTGTTTCTCGAACACAAATGAATATGCAAAACATACCAGTTTCTTCGTGTTTAGAAACAATGAGAAGGCTAATAGAAAACCGAGAATTCCATTGTAGGGATGTTGAAAATAACTATCCTGAAAGTTTATGCAAACATGCTTTAATAGAAAATGGAGTTAAGTCAACATATCAATATATTATTCTAAATTTAGATAAAAAAGCGATAGGTATGCTTAGGGCCGATTTTGTTCTTGACCAGGAGGATCTTTCTGAAGAGGATGATAAAACATTAAATATATTCGCTCTAAAACTTTCGGGATATCTTGTTAAATAATGAATGGAAACAATTGGAAACCTGAAGATTATGCAGTCTTATTGTTAGCTTTAACGGTTTCAACAATAAGTATAGTTGCTATGATCGGTGTCGTATTTTATGACGAAGAATCAGGGAGATTAGAGGAGTTGATAGCATTTTTACTCGGTTCTATGACGACGATTGTAGGCGAATATGTAAGAGATTTAATAAAAAAGAAATAAATATGTTACTCAAAAAAGGAAGCAAAGGACCAAACGTTAAATTGGTTCAAACATTTTTAGAAATAGTTGCTGATGGGGATTTCGGTCCAATGACCGAAGCTGCAGTTAAAGCATGGCAAAAAGAACATGGACTTGCAGTCGATGGTATAGTTGGTCCTAATACATGGGCCCTTATGGAACTTGATGAATTAGCTACAACCGATAATGAAGAAAGATTCGTTGAGTTACCAGATGGATTGATTATTGAACAACACTTTTTACCGAAAGGTGAATATCTTGATGGACCTACAAATAAAGAATATCTTTTCTTACACCATACTGCTGGTTGGCACAATCCTTATAAGACTATCGATCATTGGGGACGGGATACAAGAGGTAGAGTTGCTACTGAATTTGTATTAGGTGGTCAATCGGTAAAAGGTAATGATAATCAATATGATGGTGTACTTGTACAATGTATGCCTGATGGTGCATATGGATGGCACCTAGGTAAATGTGGTTCTCATCATATGCATAAACATTCAGTTGGTATTGAAGTTAATAACTTTGGTTACATCAAAAATGGAAAAACTTATGCTGGAACTGTAGCTCATGAATCACAAATCGTTACACTTCCTGAAGCATTTAGAGGTCATAAGACATGGCATCGTTATTCGGATAAGCAAATCGAGGTTCTTCGTAAATGGATCCTATATATTGCTGAAAGGGACAATATCGATGTAAGAGCTGGATTGGTTGAAGAAATTAAGCAACATGGTGCTAAAGGTTTTGAATGGAATGAGAATGCTTATTATGGACGTATCAAAGGTATGTGGACCCACACAAATACACGAAAAGACAAAGTCGATATGTTTCCACAACCAGAATTGTTAGACATGCTATTGAGTCTATAATTGAAACAATCTCAAAAAAGTTTCATATAATAACTAAACAAATTATTAGTTATGAAGAATTTATCCTATTGGGGTGTTATGGGATTGTTAGGTTTTGGTATGATTAGTACTAAACTTTCATCTACAGAAGTCCTACAAAAGAAAAAATCAAGAAAACAACCAATTGAAATCGAAGAACCTGTAAAAGAGAAAACTGTATATGATATCGATACATCAGATATACTGATGAAAGCCATGATTATGGTTGAAAGTCGAGGAAACCCTAATGCAATCGGTGATAGTGGAAAAGCTGTTGGTATTCTACAAATACATCCAATCAAGGTAAGATCAGTTAATCAAATTCTCGAAAAACTTGATACAACACTTCGATACACATATAATGATCGTTTTGATCCAATCAAATCGATGGAAATGTATTGGTTATGGAGAAACTATAGACGTCCAAATGCATCGGATGAAGAAATCGCAAGAATTTGGAATGGTGGTCCAAGAGGTATGGAAAAAACATCTACAATAAAGTACTGGAATAAAGTACAAAAATGGATGAATAAATAATCTAGATGCCACCAGATGATGGAACGGAAAATTAATAAGTATTATCATATATAGAAAAAAATTGCAAAGATGGAAAAGCATTTATCAATAGCCGATTGGAGAAAATTTGGAGAAATACAATACCTTAGAGGTCGATTAGACGAACAATATAAATTGATGGATGAAGTAGAATTAGATCTTCATGCAGGAAGAATTTTAGATGCTAGGATAACCAAATATCTTACTAAACTACGTCAATTAGATCCTATGGCATACGAACTTTATCGGATCGAAAGAGACAATATCAATCATATAAATAAGCGTAATGAAAAGAGCAAAAAGGATTCTTAATGGACTATATTCATTCCTTATAGGAATGATTGCATGGGCTGCAGTACCATTTCTCATAATATTTGATATCATTTTGTTTCCTATAATGAAAAGGAAAAACAAAAAGAAATAACATTTAACAATTTGTTAACATACAAGATTGTTTTCTTTTGGATAATTTGATTATATTTATACTATAACAAATTAAAAATAAAACATATGCCAAAAATATTCGAAGTCGGGGGTTGTGTAAGGGACGAATTACTCAACATACATACAAACGATATCGACTTTACTTTCGTATTAGACGACTTAAGTCAATCGGTTGAAGATGGATTCAAAGAAATGACAAAGTTTCTTACCGACAACAAATTCAAAATCTTCTTATCAACACCTGATTGTTTCACGATCAGAGCTAAATTCCCTAAAGGACATCAACATGATGGTTTAGTTGCTGACTTCGTAATGGCAAGAAAAGAAGTTGGTTACATACCAAACACTCGAAGACCAATCCTTGAACTAGGAACTTTAGAAGATGATCTTATTCGAAGAGACTTTACACTCAATGCACTTGCAAAAGATATTGATGGTAATATAATCGATCTTTTCAATGGTCAAATCGATCTTGAAAACAGGGTTCTTAAAACTCCCCTCGATCCAATCGAAACTTTTATGGATGATCCACTAAGAATGATTAGAGCACTAAGGTTTCATATAACTAAAGGTTTTGATATTCATTCTTCTGTATGGGAAGCGATATTCAGTCCAGGACTTATCGATAAATTAGATCAAGTTGTTTCACAAGAAAGAATTCAAGTGGAACTTACTAAAATGCTTAAACATGATACTCCTGCAACCCTACGTTTACTTTCAGAAATCGATAAAAGAGACCATCGATTAATGGATATAATGTTCAAAAAACCAATGTGGTTAATGCCATCAACCAAATTGAAAGCATGAAACTAAATGAAACAAACATCATATAATATAAAAACAACAAAACATGTCAACAAAAAAAGCAACAGCGAAAGCTAACTTCGAAAAGACTACTCGAACCGAAGCCCTCAAATCTGTTTCTCAACTTATCGACGATTTAAAACTAATATGCAATAAGGTTACTATTGCAGGATCTATTCGTCAAGGGAAAGAAATGGTCGGCGATATCGATATTGTAGTTATTCCAAACGACCTCGAAACATTCTATGATAACGTTATGAACCTTATCGAATATGAATATGGTGCTACCAAAAAAATCTTTGGTATGTATAACGATCGTCCGATTAATATATTCATAACTAATTCTGATTCCTATGGTGCATGTCTTTATCAATGCACAGGCCCTGCAATGTATAATATACACAAACGTCAATTGGCCAAGAAAAAAGGTTTCAAACTAAACGAATACGGTCTATTCAATCGAGAAACTAACGAACAAATCGCTGGAAATACCGAATTATCGATATTCGAAGCCTTAGGATGGAAATATAAAGAACCTACTGAACGTAAGGTTCCAACATGGATTGCTAACCGTAAAAAGAATTAATATGAACTTAAAAGACAAACTTAACGAAATGGTCGATTATGATAAAGCGTTCGACGAATTAGTAGAAAAAGGTTGTATCGAAGTATGTGGAATAGATAATGATGGAGCTCCACTATACCGATTAACCGATTTAGGAAGAAAAGTTTTTGAAGGAATAGAAAGACTTCATCAACAAGAAAAAGCAAAAAATGATGAATAATATACTACACTATTTCCTCATAGGTGTATTATTTGGAGCGTTTGTTGAATGGTCAAGAATGAAAGCTATGAAGCATCCTGCATTTCCGGAATCTTTGAAAGATGATTGGAATACAACGCATAGGATATTGACAGTTATTCTTTGGCCTTATGCGCTAATAATGTTTATATGGGGACTATTAAAACCAAGAAGATGAAAGATACAGAAGCACTTAAATTTCTAGGATCACCTAGAGGTCAATATATAGTTGGCCAAGCATTAGCAATCGCAGTAAAACAATTAGAAACTGTTGAAGAACCTTATAGAGAAACTTCAAATATCGAAGATATGAAGTTGTTAGGAGAAAACCTATTCAAAGCTGGTTATATGACACAAATGCATCTAACTAAAGAAACTTTAGAAAAGCTTTCTAAGCTCGGAAGTCCAACAGATATAATTGAAGACAAAGAACTGATTGAAGAAATTAATAATCAATTGAAAGATATCGATGGCAAAAAAGACTAAGCTTAAAGTCGGAGATAAAGTCATCGCAAGATTTCTTGGTACTATCGAGTATTGTACCGTAATAGAAGTCACAGGTAATAAGTATAAACTTCAATCTACTCGAGGAACGATATTTCCTTCATCACAATGGGAAGAACTTTGTGAAAGGGATAAAAATGGCAACATAAAATGTCCTTGGTATATTGAACAAAAATGGAATGAAAATGAAGATATTCAAACGAAAAAAGCAAAATGATTGTGTAGATCTTATGAACCTTATAATCGAAGCTAGACAAACATTTCCGAACGATTATATCCTTGGAAAGGTAATAAGAACCTTTACATATCAAGTCGATAAGCTAAACATTGTAGACCCAGATCATTTTTCAAAAGTTTTTTCAGAAACCATCGATTACTATAAACAAAATGCTAATCGAAGCATATAATAAATAAAATGACTAGAATTAATACCGTTCCACCTCGACTGCTAACTGATCAACACCTTATAGGTGAATATAATGAAGTCAGAAGGCCTGTGAATTTGGCTTTGAAATTCTATGAAAAGCATGGAGAAAAAGGATTGGAACATATTCCACCTACATATCGTCTAAGGGCAGGCCACGTAAAATTCTTTTATGATAAGCTACAATATTTGCATCGGAGATTCGATATGATATGCGAAGAAATGACTAAACGAGGTTTCCAAGTAAATACAGGATTCGATAGATCAAGAATACCAGACAGATTATATAACGATTGGGAACCTACCGATGAAGCAATTCATATATTGAAAGGTAGATTAAGAGAAAGGCTTATAGGCCAAACCAATCTTCGATATTATCGTCAACATATCGATACACTTATGTATATCAACTCAATACTAGAACCATGAATCGTAGAAGTAGAGTAACTCGATATCGTCATATCCTTAAAACGATTAGTTGGCGTATGATAGGAACCATTGATACGGTCTTATTAGGATGGCTCATTAGTGGAGATCCTACTATTGGATTGAGTGTTGGTGGTGCTGAATTTTTCACAAAAACAATTTTGTATTACATACACGAAAGAGTATGGTACAATTTAGACTTAGGTATAACAAAAACAAAAAACAATGAAAGAACTAGATTACAACGTTAGATCAGTTAAACTTCAAGATATGAGGTTTCGAGGGTCTAAAGAACGAGGATATTACATTCTAAAATTTGCGAATGAAGTCCCACCAGTAAACATCGATTGTAACGTATTTGAAGCAGTATTGTTTCGTATATACGGACCTCGATTTATCGATAAACTTGAAAGGAAAGACCTTTTTGATGTTAAGTGGAATCTTAGAATAGATGAAGGATTCTATTGGAATTGGGATAACGATTCAAAAACATATCAACAAATAAGTGGATATCCAGAAAGACACTATTGTTCAAGAATTGACCAAGATGGTCCTTTAACAGATTATACATATAATAACTAATGCTAGAACTACAATTTAAAGATGCCGAAGAATTTGAAAAATACTTCTTCGGAATCGACGCACCAAAAGAATTAATATACAAAAACATTTTCGAAGGTGTAAAAGAAGGGTTAGATAACGATCTTGATACTGTTACTTTTGCCGAAATAAGTTTTGATGATGGAACCATGGTTCTTTTAGATTCAGTAAGATCGGAATGGAAACAAAATCTAGAAAACTGTATAAATTATTTCATTGAAGTCGAAAACTTCGAGCTTTGTGCAGAAATGAACGAATACTTAAAACTATTAGAAGATGAATAAGTGTATAATTTACATTCGAACTAAAGATCTATCTGTATGGAATGATTATATGTGGAAACTTCGTACAAACGAACCTACACTTCCACCTGCATTTCGTACATATGAGAATAAAGAAGATCTAATGAATTGGGTTCAGATGACAATTAATATAGATGATCTTGTTCGAATATACGATTTAATGGATGAATATGCTACAATAGCAGAAAAATATAACGAAAAATAAAGTATGAAAAAAACAACAATTGGAGTCATTGGCCAAGGATTTGTGGGCAATGCAATTAAAGAAGGATTTAGTCCTTACTATGAAATGAGAACGTACGATAAGTACATAAGTGAAAAATCTAATTCGGATATGGTTAGTCTTGTTGGAGATTCTGATCTGATATTTGTATGTGTACCAACACCAATGAAAGAAACTGGTGAATGTTATACAGGAATCGTTGAAGATGTATTAGAAGAGATTAATGAAATTTGTCGAGTTAATAACATGACTAGAATTTGTATTATCAAATCGACTATCATCCCAGGAACGACTAAACGAATGAATGATATGTTCCCTAATATCGATGTTATATTTAGTCCGGAATTCTTAACCGAAGCCAATGCAGTAAACGATTTCAAAAATCAAAAACGAATCATTCTCGGTGGATTGAATAAAGTAACAGCTTTGGTAAAACCAATCTTCAAACGAGTATTCCCAGAAGCATCAATCATCAAAACAGATTCGATGTATGCCGAAATGGTTAAATATGTTACCAATACATTCCTTGCTACAAAGGTAAGTTTTGCAAACGAAATCTACGAATTATGTCAAAAGCTCGATATTGACTATGATAAAGTGATTGAATATGCACAATATGATAATCGATTAGGAAAATCACATTGGGCAGTTCCAGGACCTGATGGTGATTATGGGTTTGGTGGACATTGTTTTCCAAAGGACACACAAGCACTTATGTATATGGCATTCACAATGGGTGTTAACCCAACAATGCTTGCAGCTACACTTTCTAAAAACGACCAAGTTAGAAATGAAAGAGATTGGGAAGGAATGGAAAATAGAGCAGTAATAACTTCAACTACAAACTTCAAGGAAATTGAAAGTTATGCAACACTTGAAGATATGAGAAATGGAATACAAACACCAGTTGCTGGATCTGCAGAACCTTTTGTTGATCCAAATCAACTTGAATTAAACTTTGAAGAGAATGGGATTCAATAAAAGACATATTCGAAAAGAAACAATGTGCACAATATATAAGAATGAAGGTATTGAAGGTTTGAAAAGATACTTTTCAGCTGATGCACTAATCGTTGAAATCGGAATAGACACCACAAGTATAATTGAAATGCTAACTGAAGATAATGACGAAGGTCTCAAAACATATATCGAATCATTGGGAACGACACATAATTAAGTTAGGAAAATAATAAGAGCAGTGAAGAAACCTTTTGCTACTTTTTTCATATAATTAATAAATTTAAAAATATGGGAAACAATAAAACAACATTCGAACTTAAAGAGGATATTACAATAACTCTTAATTCCGCTACAGGCGAAGAAGAAACTAAAACAACTTATTATACAACGAAAGATGGATTCCTTGTAAGTGATACACTTTCTTATGATAAACAAACCGCTGAAAAATTATTCGAGATTGTAGTAAAGCATAATGGCGAACTAAGAAAAACTACAGTTCTCAAAAGCGAAACCGTATGATGAAAATTAATGAAGCCGAACAAATTGAATTGCTTTTAGAAGAAGCGAATTCGTATGGTGTAAGGAAAGAAGTTAAAGAAGCAGCTGAGAAGCTAATGGAAGAAGATCCAACATTAGAACTATTAGATGCGTATTTTACTGCATATAGTGAATGGATAAAATAACTATTCCTGTGCTCAGTACAAAACAAAAAACATGAAAAGATTAGAACAAAGAATGTATGGATTGGTTCCATATAACATCAGTCCGATCCAACAAGGAATTCAATTTGGACATGCCGTAGTAGAATATGGATTGGCACATGGTAATACTGAACAATACCGAGATTGGGCAAATTTAGACAAAACATTTATCATCCTTAATGGTGGAACTACAAACAAAAGAATGACAGGAAACTTCGAATTTGTAGGAACTCTTAATAAAGCTGAAGATGAATTAGTCGGTATGGAAATAACATATGCAAGATTTCATGAACCGGACTTAGGAGATCAACTTACTGCGGTAGTATTTTTGGTAGATGAAAGGGTATATGATAAAGTGAAATATCCTCCTTATGATGAATTTGTCCATGATCCAATCGATGAAAGGAATTACTACTTCGATCTATTTGGTGATGATGAAGATAAGATTCTTCAAATGCGTGAATTTCTTTCAAGATTTAGATTAGCATAATGTCAGTAATTGATAAACAAATTGAAAAGCTTGACGATTTCCCAGTAGTCGTTATTTGGAAAAAATCTGAGGGTGCTAAGAAGCACTATATGACCGTATTTAATAAGATTAGCATTGATCGAATAAACACAACAAGGGCAAGAAAGCCTTTGATACCTCTTGAATATCCTTTCCTCGATATTGGTGTTGGTAAACGCTTTATCAAGGAATGGATAGAATCGTATAATATAAAATCAGTTGAATGGATAAACGTAAAAAAATGAAAGGATCAGCAATTGCATTTTTCGTAACAGGGACACTTTGTATATTCCTAGTTTTATCATCAAGGAAATCTAAAAATGTAGCCCCTAAAGAAACAAACAAAGTCGAAACAGATTCGTTAAACTACTATATGAAAGAGAATGCTTTCTTAAAAACATATATCGAATTCCTAGAAGAAGATAACCAAAGACTTGGTTCTGCACTAGCGGAAAAAGAAACTTCTAATTGATTTCATCATATAATATAAAACACAAAAAACATATAGTATGTCAAAACAATTAGGCTATGCTTGTATCAATCTAACGATACACAAAGAAGCACGCACAAATCGAAAAATGATTAAGAAAACATTTGAAGCAAATGGTATCGAACTTGCAAGTAAATTAGCACTTGAAAACGTAAGAGACCTTGTTAAAATCATAAGTTGGAATAATCGAAATGGTATAAAAGTATTTCGCTTTTCGTCTGCAATGTTTCCTTGGATGTCCGAATACGACTTCAAAGATCTTCCAGACTACCACAAAATCAAAACAATTCTCAATGGTGCCGGACATATTGCTGCTAAACATGGTCAACGATTAACTGTACATCCTGGACCATTCAATCAATTAGCATCAGTTAATCCACATGTTGTAAACAAAACAATAAAAGAATTAAATCAACATGGTGAAATGATGGATATGTTATTACAACCACGAACTAATCAGGCTAAAATCAATATACATATTGGTTGTGCAACCGGTGGTAAAGAAGCAGCTGCAAAAAGGTTTTGTGAAAACTTCCAAAGACTCGACGATTCAGTTAAAACTCGATTGGTTGTCGAAAACGACGATAAACCAAGTCTATTCACAACCGAAGATCTATATAACCTCATACATAAAGAAATCGGTATTCCTATAACTTTCGATTATCATCACAATTGGTGTAATCCAGGAACGTTAAACGAAGAACAAGCACTTAAACTTGCTTCAACTACATGGCCGAAAGGTATAAGACAATGTACACACTTTTCTTCGGCTAAGAAAGTTTACGAAAACGAAGATGCTAAAATCGTTGCACATGCCGACTTCATATATGATGAAATTAAAGACTATGGTCTCGACATCGATGTAATGGTAGAAGCAAAAGCAAAAGAACTTGCAGTTTTACGATATATAAAACAATTTGAAAACGAATTAATAGAAAGCTAAAATGGAAGTACACATCAGTAAAGTCGATTCATCAATTATTGAAAAGTTCGTATATGATTATGATACGAAAGAAATGATTATCACATTTGCAGGAAACAACGAATACAAATACAAAGATGTAGGTGAAGATATATTCATAGGATTCCTAAATGCAGAAAGTAAAGGTAGATATATAAATCAAATCAAAGGAGATTTTGAATTTGAAAAGCTTGAAAAGGAGATATAAATGATTATTGTAAAAGTCAAAAACGGAAAGATAGATGCAGCGGTAAAGGCTTGGAAGAATAAAGTAAAGAACACAAAACTGGTAAAGAGAATTAAAGAAAACGAAGAATATGTTAAACCCAGCGTCAAAAGACGTAATACAATAAGCAAAGCTAAATTCAAACAAAAAAGATCTTTCGAATAAGTGAAAAAACCACTTCTGATTTTAGCAGCATCGGGAATGTTGCTATTATCGTGTAAGAAACAAGGTTGCACTGATCCAGTTGCAACAAACTATAACCAATATGCAGAACAAGACGATGGTTCATGCAATTATCCAACCTACGAAAATCAATTACATAATATAATAGACAACGACTTCGTTTTAACAAACGATAAGATTTGGTATTTGAATGGTAGAACTACGGTAACAAATGGTGCTATATTGACCATTGAACCTGGAACTATCATCAAAGGAGTTGGTGGTAGTGGAGCTAATGCTTCATGTCTTATCATTTCAAGAGGTTCCAAGATTCATGCTGTAGGAACACCAACACAACCAATCATATTTACATCTGAAGCGGACGATATACAATTAGGAGAATTACAAGGTAATACACTAACTGAAGCTACTAATGGTCTTTGGGGTGGAGTCCTTATATGTGGACAAGCTCCTATTTCAGCCGATAACGAATCGATGCAAATTGAAGGAATTCCTGCATCAGATCAAGATGGATTGTATGGTGGTAATATCGAAACTGACGATAGTGGAATCTTAGAATATATATCGATTAGACATGGAGGTGCAAACATTGGTGCTGGAAATGAAATCAATGGATTGACTCTCGGTGGTGTTGGATCGAATACGATTGTTAATAACATCGAAATCGTTGCAAATCAAGATGATGGTATCGAATTATTTGGTGGTAATGTAAATGTATCGAACATTTTAGTATGGTCGATCGGAGATGATTGTGTTGATATCGATCAAGGATATAACGGATCAATAACAAATGTTACTATCATACCATCCCATATAACCGATCACATCATGGAAATCGATGGTGGTGAAGGTATTTGGAACCTTCCTTTTAGTATGACAAATTGTCATATTATAGCAGAAACATCTGAAGCACATTTTAGAGATGGAGCTGAAGGTAATATAACCTATTTTGGTAGTGTCAATTTTGAAGCAGATACAAATACAAACGTAATAGTAAACGAATTATTTGACCAACCATCCTTAGATTTTGGATGGACATACTACTATAATAGATAATGGAATTTAATGTTGTACATCTTAAATCAAACTCACAAAGGGTAGAAACTTGGATAGCAATGTTCGAAGGGAATGTTGTTGGACATATCTATATGGACCGAGAAGATAAAGACCGAATTAAATTTATGGATGCCTGGGTTCACGAAGATTATCGAAGGAAGGGTGTATATCGATTGCTTTGGGAAACTCGATGGGAGTATTGTCAAAAGCATCATAAAGGTTGTTTGGTATATGCATGGTGTAAAGACAATTCATTACCGTTGCTTATGGAAAAGGGTTTTGAAAGAGGTGAAAGATGTACATATGTAGAAAGAAACATTTAACAATTTGTTAACATACGAGATTTTTTTATATGCGAAATGTTGATTATATTTATACTATAACAAATTAAAAATAATCAATATGTCAAAAATCATTAAATCAACAATCGCAATCTTAACATTATCAATCGGAATTACTTCATGTAACGTTACTTACGATAATAAATCTACGGAAGAAAGGGTAAAAACTATAACAGTAGTTGATGTCCAAACCGGAGATACAATTCAAATCACTTTACCTGGTAACCCTGGTATTGCATCATCCGCTAAAAAAATCTCTAAATAATAAATCATGAATACACAAACAACATCACCATTTACGAAAGACACATATATCTTCGATTTAGATGGAACTATCGCAAACATCGATGCACGTAGAAAGTTATGTGCACTACCAAACGGCAAAATCGATTTCAAGAAATTCTTCGATCCTCAAAACATCGATTTAGATCTTCCAAACGATCCCGTAATTTACACACTTCAATTGCTTCATAAAGCTGGACATAACATTATTATCTTCAGTGGTAGAAGTAAAGCAACAAAAGATGCAACTATGAAATGGTTAAAAAAGTACGATGTGCCTTACCATGTTTTGAAAATGCGTCCAACATCCCATCCATATGCTTATATGAAAGACGATGATCTTAAAAAGCATTGGTTAGATACTCTATTTCCTGGAGATTCTAAAGATAGGATAATCGCTGTATATGATGATCGTAATCAAGTAGTTGATATGTGGAGAAGTCAAGGGATTCCTTGTTTTCAAGTAGCCCCAGGAAACTTCTAAAACACACTATCATATAATAATAAAATCAAATGTATAACACAAAAACAGAAATACTATGAAAATCCTAAGCATTTTCGGAAAGGCAATATTGGTATTGTCTTTGATGGGAATGACAAATTCCTGCAAAACTAATTGTTGGGTCCTTACACAAACCGATCCACTTGTATATACAGACACAATCCATTGGGAAGATTTGCATTATCACTACACAACTGATTATGGAACTCCACATTGTATATGGATTGAACAATATGATTTTGTATATAGGGACACTGCATGGGCCCATTTTTATAGTTGGCAAAAAACAAGACCTTGTAATTGTGATATTGAAGCAAAATGAAAAGAAACGCAACTAACTTAGGAGATTGGATCCAATATTGGAATAGCTTTAACCAACAACTATATGTCCAATACTTAATGGCAAAACAGAAATGAGAATAAAAAGAAAAATCAGATTTTGGAAGGAA